>OKTB01000523.1_pt1 | contig 21604 bp, 16 predicted proteins | sample 1606131 | NCBI WGS metagenome assembly OKTB01 (sample SAMEA3879518, study PRJEB24766) | human gut metagenome | biome: human-associated habitat; feature: feces | place: USA | collected 1985/1987
TTTCAAATATAAACATTAGTTCAACATATTTCCATTTCTGTAAATATTCCTGTGACATAAGACGATTCAGCAGAAATTTGTTCTGATGCCAAAGAATATTCTGCCAGATTGTAGCCATGCTCTCCAGCTACTGACTATGTATCATTTCTCGACTTACTATCAGAGTAAGAATTGTAATGTGAGATATATAAAAGAGTTTCAAAATATTCCGCTACTATACTTGTTTATAGAATAACATTGCAAAAGCGTGATTAAAGCAATAAAGAGTTTTGCTGAAGGATTAAAAAGAGACATAGATGCAGTTGAAAATGCGGTAGCCTATAACTATAGTAATGGTTTTGTAGAAGGGACAAACCGTCGGTTAAAAATGATAAAACGAACAATGTATGGATGTTGCAGAAAACAGTTACTAGAGGCAAAACTAAGATATGTGGGAAAATCTTAAAACAGATAATTGCGGAAGAATCGACTTTGAAAGCCACCATTCCGGAGAATGAGAGCCATATATACCGTAAGTACGTAATCATCGGTACCTTGAATTTTAAAAAATGCCGCCCATCGGGCGGCACATTTTATTTCTTCTGTTTGGTTCGAAATTCTTCCGGTAATTCATCCGGAGTATCCGGCCAGTGAAAGGAATCCCTGTCAAGCCTCTTCATCAGAATCCAGAAACCGGATTCATCCCATTGCAGAATTTTAATAGAAGTCCGCCTGCGGTTGCAGAACGCAAACATACAGCGCGAATAGGGATCAAGTTTGAATTTCAGCTTGAATGTTCTTTCAGTCCCCTAATCAGAACACTAAAAAGCTCTGGAGGGCACTCGGCATTACTTCAATCCGAATACTGTACTTGAATGAAATTCACTAATTCTTTCAGACCACAGTGTAACTTTTTCATCTGTTTTCATAATGATACAGTTTCCTTCCTTTGTTATGAAAAGAGTGTATCAGAAAAATATGGGTGCTAACAGATACAGATGATTACCTGCTTACCTTTTCTTTTCCCAAACGGATTTCTTCCATTTGTTTTGCGGTCTCTTCATCAAGATAATCCAGAAGATAATTTTTCAGATTTACCTGCCTGCCCAGATGCTCTCCCCTGAGTTCTTTTAATGCCAACTCAACCTCTTCTTTCAGACCTGGCGCAGACATTCTGTGGGCGCCCTGCCCCATGATGATCACCTGCTCAAGTCCATCTGATGTGGCTACGGTTACATCTGCATTCTTCGCAATCCTGCGGACTGTCTTCTCAATATATTGATCTGCTGTTTCTGCTTCTTTCGTATAGACGATATAAATGTTATGATATTTCATCACTTCACCCGGATTCCCCTCTACTTTATAAGCATCATACACAAGGATCAGGGTACATTTGCGGAATCCCTGATAGTTACTTAGAATATCTGCAAGCTTTCCTCTTGCTGCACCAATATCTCTTTCTGAAAGTTCTTTCAATTCCTCCCATGAAAAAATTATATTATATCCGTCTACCAGCAGGTATTCTTCTGTTCCGGCTTTCGCTCTCCGGCGTGCTTCCCACTTCGGATCCTGGTAAGCGCTTCCCGGCTCTCTTGTCTTTTCCTTTGCCCGGACAGTTACAGGACCTGTAGAACGATTCTTCTTCGGATCCGGTGTACGAACATAGATCGCATCCAACTCTTCCTGTGTCAGTTCAATACTGGAGTGCCTGCGTTTTGGAAGTGTCACCTCCATTATATCCATTTCATCATCATTTCCTGATTCCAATGTATGCTCCATATGCATATATTCTTCAACTTCATCCCAATCCACAACAAATCCTGCTCCATGTGCACAGAATACAGAACCTGTCGGATTCGCCAGATCTGCCTCCGAATCATAGGTTGACTCTGCCAGAACTTCTTCCTGATTATGACAAATATCATAACCTTTCAACGAAACTGCTATTCTTCCACGTCCACCTGTATAGGCAGTGAATTCTTTCTGATATCCACGCATCAGGGACACCGGTGCACTTCCTGTCAGCACTGTTGTCTCTTCTTCTATCATCGGTGTTCCGAATTTACCGGACATATTTTGGATATCTGTCATAGCTCGTCCTACATTTTCTGATGGAAGTTCCATTCGGAATTCATAATATGGCTCCAGAAGAATACTGTCTGCTTTCTTTAATCCCTGACGCACTGCACGATAAGTTGCCTGACGAAAATCTCCGCCTTCCGTATGTTTCTGATGTGCACGTCCGGAAGTCAGCGTAATCTTCATATCCGTGATTGGTGAACCTGTCAGCACACCTTTGTGCTCCTTCTCTTCCAGATGTGTCAGAACAAGCCGCTGCCAGTTTCTGTCCAGAATATCTTCACTGCACTCTGCTGCAAACTGCATTCCGGATCCACGTTCTCCCGGTTCCAGACGCAAATGCACTTCTGCATAATGACGTAATGGTTCAAAGTGTCCTACACCTTCTACCAGTGCTGTGATCGTCTCTTTGTAAACAATACTTCCTTCACCGAATTCTACCAGCACACCAAAACGTTCCTTTATCATCCGCTGTAAAATCTCAATCTGCACATCTCCCATCAACTGTACATGAATCTCAGAAGTCTGTTCTTCCCATACAATATGAAGTTCTGGTTCTTCTTCCTCTAAAATCTTTAGGTTCAAAAGCATCTTATGTACATCACAGTCATCCGGAAGAAGGATCTGGTAGGTCAATACCGGTTCCAATACCGGTAAATCCGACTCTTCTTCTGCGCCGATTCCCTGCCCGGGTCTTGTATTTTCCAATCCGGTAACTGCACATACTCTTCCGGCTTCTACTTCCTTAACAGCCTCAAATTTCTCACCGGAGTAGATCCTGATCTGATTGACCTTTTCATTCAGTTCTTCCACTACATCTTTTACTTTCAGTCTTCCACCTGTCACTTTCAGATAGGTCAGACGGTTTCCCTGATTGTCTCTTGCAATCTTATAAACCTTTGCCCCAAACTCTGCCGGATAAGTCTTATCTTTCATATACCGATCAAGTCCATCCAAAAGTTCTTCCACACCTTGAGAATGTAGTGCCGAACCAAAATAACATGGAAACACCTGGCGGTCTGCAACCGCTTTTTGTACTTTATCCAAAGAGATTCTTCCCTCTTCCAGATATTCTTCCATCATATCATCTTCACAGACAGCCAGCTCTTCCAGCACCTCTTCCACTGCGCTCTCTTTCGTATGTAAATATACTTTTCCACCCGGGCAGTCAGATTCTGTCATGATATCCACAAATGGAACGACATTTTCCCCAAAACGCTTGCGAAGTTCTTTCAGAAGTTTTTCACCATCCGTTCCTTCCTGATCCATTTTATTCACAAAAAGAAAGGTCGGAATCTGATATCTTTTTAATAACTTCCATAATGTCTGTGTATGTCCTTGCACACCATCTGCTCCACTGACAACAAGCACCGCGCAATCCAGAACCTGCAGAACGCGTTCCATCTCCGCAGAAAAGTCCACATGTCCCGGTGTATCAAGAAGTGTGATTGTGCGATCCTTCCACTGGAATACTGCCTGCTTGGAAAAAATAGTGATCCCACGTTCTCTTTCCATCTGATCTGTATCTAGAAACGCATCTTTATGATCCACTCTGCCAAGCTTCCTGATTGCTCCGGCATGATAGAGCATGCTTTCTGACAGTGTCGTCTTTCCGGCATCCACATGCGCTACAATACCTATATTTATATATCTGTCCGGCTTATTTTCTGAGTTATTCCCCATAAAATCTGCCCCTTTCATTGTTTTCTCGTTTTCGGTGTTCGGCGTGTCAATAAGTATAAATTGCTTATTTGTGCAAGCACAAACGCAATTTATACTTTTGACACTTACATCATATCATAAGAAAGAAAAGGAGTCGACTGCTCTTCTTTACAGCCAACTCCTGCTTTTCTTTCTCTGTTATCTTCTAATTATTCACTGAATGATGCACAACCAGGCTTTCCCGATCGATTGCCTTAAAAGAATATCCCAGATTTTTATAGTACTCCATTACCGTCGGAAGTGCCTGAATGGTAGACTCCTTCGCCTCTGTGTCATGGAACAGGAGCATTACTTTGGTATACTCATCCGTTTCTGACTGTGCGATGATCTGATCTGCCGTAACCGTTCCTCCATCTCCACTGCTCACATTCCAGTCATAATACTGGTATCCCTTATCCAACACCTGCTGTGTCAGCTGTGTCATAATTCCTGCCGAGTATTTTTTTGAAATAGAATTCGATGCGCCTCCCGGAAAACGGATAAAGCATGGAACAAATCCAAGCTGTTCTTTTGCCACCTCTCCTATTTTCTCAAGATCATCAAAATAAGCATCCACAGATGCATAGACCTGATCATATTCATGAGTGTAACTGTGAAGTCCAACTGTATGTCCCTCATCATAAACCTTCTTGATCATAGGGAAATAATCCGGCTGCTGGGCAGTAATGAAAAAGGTTGCTTTCGCATCATACTGATCCAGAATATCAAGCACACGCTGCGTATTTGCAGACGGTCCATCATCAAATGTCAGATAAACGACTTTCTCATCATCCTGCGGATCCATGGTTCCAACTGCAACTCCCGGCTGCAGAGACATGGACTTATCTCTTTCTGCCTTTGCTGCCTCTTCTGCTTTTTTCGCTTCTTCTTCAGCTTTTTTCTTCTCTTGTGCTTCTTTCTCTTTCTGCATTTCTACCTGACGTAAAGCTGCTACTTCCCGCGCATTTGCCACCATACATACACCTGTTCCGACAATTGCAAAAAACACAAGTCCTACCAGTATGTTGAAATAAATATTGTTCTCCTGCCGCATTCTTTTGTAACTGTGCATGACACTCACCATTGTATCTTTTATCTTTATCAAAATTTTCTTTATCTTTTGCTGCATTCTTTCTCCCATTCCCTCTGCATTACTGTAAACAACGCTCTTTTTCTTACGAATATTGCTGACATCATCATTTCCGGCATCTTTGGCATACAATATCCATATGATTATATTTATTATAGACCATATATCTTAAATATATAGTAATGATTCATTAAGAATTATTCGAAAAATATTACATTTCTGTTACTTACTATCCTGTACTACTGTTCACACTACCACGAGATCAACAATGAATCCCTTTCATCTGCATTTGACCATTTTCTTTACAAGTGTTAAAATAATTTGTAACTGTTCAGAGCCAAGCAAAATTTCATAAAACAGCTATAAAATGCTTGCATTTTTAAGACTGTTTTTGAAATTTTATTTGGCGGATACGCCACACCGACGAAATGCGTAGCATTTTGGAGGTTGGCTCTGAACAGTTACAATAATTTTACAGATAAGCAATCACAGCATTCGTATGATCTGCTATAGAACATAGAAAGGAGAATATCCGCAATGGAGGATAAGCGTATCACCAAAACAAAATGTGCTTTAAAGTCTGCTCTTTTGGATCTTTTAACCACACAGGCTTTTGATGTGATTTCAATCACGGAATTATGTAAGATTGCCAATGTCAGCCGGATCACTTTCTACACACATTATAAAGATAAATTTGCCCTCCTTGACGACATTTTCAATGATATGCTGATTATTGGAAAAGAGGGATACCATCGCAGACAAGAGGAAAACAATCCTGAAAACAATCTCACACAGGGATATCTGAACGTTTTGGACAGTATTTTGTCTCTTTACTATGAACGTTATGATTTTTTCCAGCATGTCGTACCGGAAACAAATCCTTACCTGGCTTTTCGATTTTATCGGATCCTTTTAGACACGGTAGAATCTCATACAGATAAGCTGAAGGCTTCTTATTCTTTAAAATATTCTGCAAGACAGATTGCCGGATTCATCTGCTTTGGTCTGTTCGGATTTATCAGTGAGTCTTATACATCAAAAGTACCGTTAGAACAGGTTCAGGCCGGAGCAAGACAACTTTTAACAGATCTTCTGCAATCCAAAATTCTTGTATAATGTTTTGCATTTGTAACTGTTCAGAGCCAAGCAAAATTTCAAAAAAAGATGTAAAATGCTTGCATTTTTAGATGTAAACATGAAAAAGAACATGCACCACAGTTTCAAGACTCCTTAAACTGAAGCTTTTATTCTCTGGTCATGTTCTTTTTTATTTTTAATAGTTACGCCTCTTTTTCTTTGTAATGATGCGCCTCTTCGAGCATCATATCTTTCACTTTCATCAGTCGAATCTGTGTACTACGCTCATTCTCATCCAGTTTCATCGTAATGTATTTGATACTTTCCTCTGTCTCTGGAATGATAACATGCTCCAGTGCATTTACACGACGTCTTGTCTTCTCAATCTCTGCCGCCATCAGCTGACATGCTTTTTCACATTCTGCAAGTCGGATCATGTCTGGGAGGATATCTGATAAAGACTTCACTGCTCCATCAAGATCGCTGGAAGTAAATGCAAATCCATAAGAATAGATATCATTTTCATCCGCTGTTCTTGTTTTGGATGTGAAGGTCGGAATCTCAACACTCATAACATTCTTCTCATCAACTATAAGTCCAACTTCCTGCTTCGGAGCCATCAATGCAGTATTCAGTGCTGCCTCTGACATTCCGGCCCGGGCAATAACAAAATTGCGGTTCGCAGAGAGAATCCCTTCTTCTACACGAAGTCTCACTTCCATATTTTCTCGGACAAGATCTAGATACTGGCGCATCAGCTCATCACGCTTATCTTTCAAAAGCTTGTGACCACGAATGGCTGTAATCCGCTTTTTCTTCAAACGGGTCAGTTCCATACGGGTTGGATTCACTTGTTTCGCAGCCAATACCGCCACCTCCTCTTTCTATCTTCGATCACTCTGTCTGTTCTTACTCTTTGTCGTAATATTCATCCAGATATTTATCGTCAATTCGTTTGAGTTCGGTACGCGGCAGCATGCGAAGCAGCTTCCAGCCGATATTCAATGTTTCTTCAATGCTTCGATCTGTCTGGTATCCCTGAGATACATATTCTTTCTCAAATGCATCTGCGAAACGTGCATACTTCAGGTCAATTTCTGTCAGTGCGGCCTCTCCCAGGATAACCATCAGCTCTTTTGCATCTTTACCACGCGCATAAGCGGCAAACAACTGATTCATCGTATTGGAATGATCTGCTCTTGTCTTACCTGCTCCGATTCCTTTATCTTTCAGACGAGACAGAGATGGAAGAACATCAATTGGAGGTGTTACTCCTTTTCTGTAAAGCTCACGGCTTAAGATGATCTGTCCTTCCGTGATATATCCTGTCAGGTCAGGGATTGGATGAGTCTTGTCATCCTCTGGCATTGTCAGGATCGGGATCATTGTGATACTTCCCTTCTTGCCATTCTGACGTCCTGCTCTTTCATACAGTGTTGCGAGGTCTGTGTACAGATATCCCGGATATCCACGACGGCCAGGAACTTCCTTTCTGGCTGCAGATACCTCACGCAATGCATCTGCATAGTTTGTGATATCTGTCAGAATAACAAGGACATGCATATCTTTTTCAAATGCAAGATACTCCGCTGCTGTCAGCGCCATACGTGGTGTTGCGATACGCTCGATCGCCGGGTCATTTGCAAGGTTTACAAACAATACTGTTCTGTCGAGTGCTCCTGTCTCGCGGAAGCTTTCGATAAAGAAGTTAGACTCCTCGAAAGTAATACCCATGGCAGCAAATACAACCGCAAAGTTTTCATTTGTTCCAAGTACCTTTGCCTGGCGGGCAATCTGTGCAGCCAGCTGCGCATGCGGCAGACCGGATGCTGAGAAGATTGGAAGCTTCTGCCCACGAACCAGCGTATTCAGTCCATCAATTGCAGATACTCCTGTCTGGATAAACTCCTCCGGATAACATCTCGCTGCCGGATTCATTGGCAGACCATTGATATCCATTCTGGCATCCGGAAGGATCTGCGGACCTTCATCGATCGGATTACCAAGTCCATCAAAGACACGTCCAAGCATATCTTCTGATACGCCAAGTTCCATGCTTCGTCCAAGAAATCGTACTTTGCTGTTGGAGAGATTAATACCTGTTGAACTTTCAAACAGCTGTACAAGAACATCGCTTCCGTTTACTTCCAGAACCTTACATCTTCTTGTCTCACCACTCGCCAGCTCGATTTCTCCCAGCTCATCATATGTTACGCCTTCTACTCCATGCACCAGCATCAGAGGTCCGGCCACTTCCTGAATGGTTCTATATTCTTTTGGCATTTAACCTTCCTCCTTTACAAATGCTGCTGCAATCTGAGCGCTTAATGTCTCATCGACCTGCTTAAATTCTTCATCAAGCTTATCTTCTGTCACATATTTAAAACGTCCGATCTGCTCTCTGACCGGCATTGAGATCAGCTTCTGAAGTGATGCACCATCTTTTAATGCATCGGTTGCTCTGTCAAAGAATTCATTAACGAGAACCATCATCATATGCTGTTTCTTCAATGACGTATACGTATCTACTTCATGGAAAGAGTTCTGATGCAGGAAGTCCTCACGGATTGATCTTGCAGCTTCCATCTTCAGACGGTCGGACGGTGAAAGTGCATCCATACCTACCATCTTAACGATCTCTTCCAGTTCTGCTTCTTCCTGAAGCAGCGTCATCATCTTCTGACGGCCTTCCATCCAGTCTTCAGCGACCTGTCCGTTAAACCATTTTTCCATATCATCCAGATACAGAGAGTAACTCTTCAACCAGTTGATTGCCGGGAAATGTCTCTTGTATGCCAGGGAAGCATCCAGTCCCCAGAACACTTTGACGATACGAAGTGTAGCCTGAGATACCGGCTCAGATGTATCACCACCCGGAGGAGATACTGCTCCGATAACGGAAAGTGCTCCTTCTCTTCCTTCTTTTCCAAGAGAAACAACATGTCCGGCACGCTCATAGAACTGAGCCAGACGACTTCCAAGATACGCCGGGTATCCTTCTTCACCTGGCATCTCTTCCAGACGTCCTGACATCTCACGAAGTGCCTCTGCCCAACGGGATGTAGAGTCTGCCATAAGTGCTACGGAATATCCCATATCACGGAAATATTCAGCAATTGTAATTCCTGTATAAATAGATGCCTCACGAGCTGCAACCGGCATGTCTGATGTGTTTGCGATCAGAACGGTTCTCTGCATCAAAGGCTGTCCTGTCTTCGGATCCTTCAATTCCGGGAACTCATTCAGAACATCTGTCATCTCATTTCCACGCTCACCACATCCGATGTAGACAACAATATCTGCCTCAGCCCATTTTGCAAGCTGATGCTGGATCACTGTCTTTCCACTTCCGAAAGGTCCCGGAACGGCCGCAACACCGCCCTTGGCGATTGGGAAGAATGTGTCGATGACACGCTGTCCTGTTACAAGTGGCATTTCCGGCGGAAGTTTCTTCTTATACGGACGACCGCGACGAACCGGCCACTTCTGCATCATAGTTAATTCTTTTTCGCCTTTTTCTGTTTCAACAACTGCTACAATATCTTCTACTGTAAATGTTCCTTCTTTGATTTCCTTGATGGTTCCTTTAATTCCATAAGGAACCATGATCTTCTGCTGTACAAGAACTGTTTCCTGAACTGTACCGATCACATCTCCTGTCTCTACTTCATCTCCAACCTTTACAGTAGGAACAAACTCCCATTTCAGATTTCTCTTAAGAGACGGAACTTCAACTCCTCTTTTCAGGTTGTTTCCGGAAATCTTCATAATATCATCCAGTGGTCTCTGGATTCCGTCATAAATACTTGCAATCAGACCAGGTCCTAATTCTACAGACATTGGAACATCCATAGATTCAACCGGTTCTCCAGGTCCGAGACCTGATGTCTCTTCATATACCTGGATGGATGCCTCGTCACCGTGCATCTCAATGATCTCTCCGATCAGACGCTGTTCCGATACACGGACAACGTCAAACATATTCGCATCACGCATTCCCTCTGCGATAACAAGAGGTCCTGCGACTTTTTTAATCACTCCTGTGCTCATTCGCTTACTCCTCCAAACAGAATATCTGATCCGACGGCCTGCTCGACCGTCTTCTTCACGCCTTCAACTCCGGCTCCTGTATTCCCCGACACACCCGGAATCTGAATGATCGCCGGAAATGTCTGCTCGCCGTACTTGTTGATTTCTGACGGAATCTGTGCAGCCACAGCCTCTGTAATATAGATAATGCCGTAATTTCCTTCTGCAAGCTGGCGAAGCTTTGCCTTCGCCTCATCCCGGTCTTTCACAGGGCAGATGCTAAGACCGAGGGTGGCAAATCCATAGATACTGTCATAATCGCCCATTACTGCAATCTTATACATACATCTCCCTTATCCTTTCCCGGATTGCTTCATCCGGAAATTCATTCTGCTTTCCGGTCAGTATAATCCGTACTGTCTTGATCTCATTTTGTCTGGCTAACAGATACGCCAGAAGCGGTCCAACAGAAAATGATTCGTATTTCTGTGACCTCATGGAATCTGTCATTTTATTATCACACCAGCGTTCAAATGCAGACGGTGATATACGCAGTGCATCGGCACCTTCACGATAAGATGTTCCTTCCAGATACTGTGCGATCTCCTCCGCACCGGCCAATGCTGCCTGTGTCAGCTGATCCACATTGATCTCGGAACAATTCACCATTGCCTTCTTCATGAAATCTACATTTTTTCCTGTCTTCTGAGATCTTACTGCAATCTTAATATCAGCGATTGCAACTGCTGTCTGTGCATACTCTTCAATGATCTTCTCACCTGATTTTTTCCCTGCTTCCAGCATAGCTTCCAGTGTTGCGCGATCAATAATAAGATCACACAACTGTCCGTCTCTTGTGTGAAGCAGAGTATCAAATGCTTCTCTTGCTGTTGCCGGCATATTTCCCGGCAGCTTATCAAACTCTTTGTTCTGAACAATTGCATACATTTCTTCTCCAGAAATCTCACAATCATCATAGAAGATATTTTTATTCTCTACTTCCGTACATACTTCTTTGATCGCTGCTTTCAGATTGTGATAAAGCTTTGGAAGGGACAGAACATCGAATACATGCATATCCGGTGCCACCTCACGGATTGTCTGCCACACCTTCTCTTCTTCCTTATTCAGAACTTCATCTGCATCCAGCGTTCCTGCTGTCAGATCTCCCCAGCCCTTTTCAACCAGAAGCTGTAGAGCCTGTTCTGCACTCTTGCACGCAAGAAGCTGTTCGATCACTGCATTCGTTAAAAGAGAGACTTCCAATGCACGGATTCTGGCAACCGCATAGGTATATTTTGTCTTACTCAAGATTATCCCTCCTTGCGGCTACACTGCTGTAAACAGCTGCCGGTTCACTTTATCTGATAACTCTTCTCTTCTTGCATCAAACAACGCTTTGATCGTACAATTTTCTTCGATGCCGCCATAGGTCAGGATAAATCCCCCATCCATTCCTTCCGGCACTGTCTCTGTAAGTTCCAGGCTTCCGCCTTTCTTCTTCGCTGTTTCATATACTTTTTCCATATACCCCTGAGGCATACGTTTTCTGTCTTTCTCTGTAAAACAGATGGTTCCTGCTTCCGGAAGTACATACTTCTCAAGAACCTTTTCAAGCATTGCAAAATAAGCTGCATCATCAAGTTCTCCGACTGCTTTGTAAGCATCTTCAAGAACTTCTCTGATCACTTCCTGTTTCGCCTCAAGTACTGCCTTGCGCTTTCTCATATCTGATGAAGAGGCCAGGCGTTTCACAGAATCTTCTGCTCTGGCTTCTGCCTGTGCGATGATCTTCCGTGCATCCTTCTCTGCCTGTGCTTTTGCTTCCCCAATTATAGAATCCGCCTGTGCGTGTGCCTGTGCGAGTATCTCTTTTGCATTATCCTGCGCCTCTGCGATTATCTGCGCTTTCATTTTGTCAAGTCCACTCATCTCCACGCTCTCCTTTTTATTTATTTCTTACAGCTGGATACCACTTACTGCGAGGAAGGAAATCAGAAGAGCCAGGATCGCATATGTCTCAACCATTGCCGGGAACAGCATTGCTTTACCAAACTGCTCTGGCTTCTTTGCTACGATTCCGATAGAAGCCGCTGCTGTCTTACCCTGTGCGATACCTGAAATCAATCCAACAATACCGATTGGGAGACAAGCTGCAAGGATCATAAGTCCTGACTGAACGCTAACTTCTACTCCACCACCGCCGAGAATACCAATTTTAGAAAGTGTAATAAATCCAACAAGCAGTCCATACAGTCCCTGTGTACCTGGGAGCAGCTGCATGATAAGTACTTTAGCGAATTTGCTCGGGTCTTCTGTTACAACACCTGATGCTGCCTGTCCTGCGATACCTACACCTAACGCAGATCCTGCACCTGCGAATAATACTGCGATTGCTGCGCCTAATAATCCATATACAACTCCAAGTTCACCTGCTATATTCATAATGTTGTTTCCTCCTTAACATCAACATATTTCGTATTTTCTTTAAAAGGCTCGAATGCTTTTCCGCCGCCTTCATAAAATTTCCCGAAAAATTCCACAAACTGTAAACGGTTTGTGTGTACATAAGCTCCCAGCAGATTGATCGCCAGGTTCAATACGTGTCCCACAATGAAGATCACAATGAAAAGAATCACACCGATCACATTGTTTGGAAGCATCGCTCCCATCTGATTAATAACGGATGCGATAACTCCTGTTGCAAGTCCAAGTGCAAGAAGTCTTGAATAGGACAATGCATCACTGAGCCATCCTGTCACGTTATACAAATCATACGCTCCAAGCGCAAGCCGAAGCGCCGGATTCTTATTTGCTCTTCCTGACATCAGCACAATACCGATTGCTCCACCCGCAGCCATCACTTTTGCAGCAGTGTTCAAAGCCGCAGGGAACACGATTGTAGTCTGTGCGATCGATGCGAAAATGTCACTTGGAAGCAGCATCAGGATCAACCCGATCAGCATCACAAACCAAAGTACAACGTCACAGATAAAATCTACAACCTTACCATCTTTTAAACACAGATAACCTTTAATTCCAAGTCCTACGAACAAATGAATTGTTCCAAATAACAAAGAATAAACCAGAAGTTTCATTGGATCATTCAATGGAACAAACCAAAGTGCCGGAACTGTTACCGTATGTCCGAAGAATTTTTCTGAAACAATGTCTACGATATTTCCAAAATATCCTCCAAATAGAACGCCCCATACAAGTGTAGATACTCCACAGTAGAAGAACAGTTTCAAAGATTTTGCCATGCTCTGTGACATTCTTGGATATTTCTTCACAAGAATCGCACACACAATTGCAACAACTGCTCCATACGCTGCATCTGACAACATCATTCCGAAGAAAAATACGTAGAAGAATGACATGATCGTTGTCGGATCGATCTCTCCGGCATGCGGTAATCCGTAAGATTCTACAATGCCTTCCATGTTTGTAGAGAATGGGTTATTCTTTAAAATAACCGGTGCTTCTTCACCTTCTTCAATGTCTTCAATATCTACCATACAGTTATATTTCTCTGTCAAAGATTTCTCTACCGGATCTGACTCACATGCCGGTATATATCCACTGATCACAAATGTACGCTTTGACTGAAGAAGATCTCCGAGAACTGCATACTTATCTGCTCGGACTCTGTAATAATCTGCTACGGCCTGAAGTTCTTTTCTTTTGGAAGCCAGGCTCTTAAGTTCTGCCTCGCACTGCGTCATCCGCTCTCTTGACGCTGCTATCTCTGTTTCCAGTACTTCCTTCTGCTCTTTTGGTGTCTTGCTCCAGTTCTGGGACGGTCTTGCAAATCCTGCACTCCGAAGTACTTCTTCCACTGTCTGGAGTTGTTCTTTCAAACAGATGACTGCAATGCAGATCATATTAGATTCTGCTGAAACTAAATGTACATCGACCCCTGTTTTCTCCATCACTTCCGGAGTCTTCTCAAGTAGAATGGAATAAATGTTCTCAAGAGTAAGCTCTCCCGGCATTGTTCCCAGGATCAAAGCAGTCCTTTTTGTCTTCCCTTCCTGAAGCGGAACATCTAATGCCATCCACGGCATCAGACTTTCAATCTGATTCTCGATCTTTGCTATGCCTGCTCTAAGCTCAGCATGCTCACGATCAAGATCATAAATTTCGCGGGCTGTCTTGATCAATTCCGGTCCAGATATCTGAACCTTTTCTTCCAACTCGCGATCAATCAGTTCTTTTCCTTCCAGCGAAGAAAGTAATGACTTTTTCTCCGGAGCGTAAGCATCCAGAATCCCCAGTGCCTGATCTGCTGCCGTTGCCGCCTTTTCAAATTTCATCCGCTGTCCGGTTGTGTCCATCTTTTGGAAGAATGCATCCTCTTCTTTGTCCCTGTCAACTTCAAGAACTCCAAGATGCTGTAACTGTTCCAGGATTGCTTTTCGATCTTTCTTCAGGGCACAGATGCTGATTTTCTGCATCTTAAGTACCGCCATAATCTTATCCCTCCTTTTTTGTTACGACCACATGGATCAGATTAATTCAGAAAGAACTAGCTGCACTGCTGCATCCTTTTTCTCTCTTGCAGAAACCTTCAGCTCTTCGATCACATCTTTGAGCTTCTCTGCTTCTTTATCTTCCTGATTTTTCGCCTCTTCTCTGGCTTTCTCATCCAGTCCACCGGCAGTTCTTTTTGCCTCTTCTATAAGTTCTTCATGAATCTGCTTTGCCTGAAGAGATGCATCTTTCAGAATCTGTTCTTTTTGTTCCTGCGCTTTTACAAGAATCTCTTCTGCCTGCTGTTCTGCTTCTCTAATTGACCGGATTGTCTCATCCACCATAGTATCTACACCACCTTTCCTGTCTCCCCTTTTTCATTGTTCTTATGTGATTTTGAACAATAAGATCTCTTCGCTGTATGTTGTTACTGCACATTAATATCTAAGGATTACGCTGTTCGCAGCATGTATCAATATATTATTACCATACTTTTCTTTCCTATTCTCTTTCTGTTTGTAACTTTCGCACAACGATGTTATTTTAAACATAGCATATTTTGTCGTAATAATCAAACTTTTTATTAGATTTTTATAAATAATTTTTAGATTACTAAATATTTATTCCATTTTTTGTAGTTTATTAAACGTTTTTTGTGTTTTTGTATAAATATCTGATTATTCTTTCTCTTCGCGCTCTTTTTACAAGACATCTGATTTTGTACATCTTGTTAAGCAAATAGATCATTCCATCTGCGAGAATGTAAAGCTAGTCAATGAATGCGGTGGAATCCGTTACCCAAGAATCAGGACCACCCGTCCAACGGGTGGTTTGCTCTAGGGCTATACCCCCTTATTACTAGGTCCGCGTCTCAAGGCGCTGTGTGATCAGAACCAGTTCTACTTACTCATTGCCACTGCTATAGGTGAATCAATTTTCCTCGTTAAAACTGGGTCAGTTTTAAGTATAAATCAACACTCCCCTTCTTTCTAAATTTTTAATACTCTCTGAATGACTCCAAAAACTTTTCAAAAATCTCACAATTTACTAAAGCAATGCCATCAATTTTATACACTGCTCCTGCCTCTTTTGATAACTCTTGAAATTTTGTAAGACCTATACTATACTTTTCAGCTCCCTCTCTATATCTTACAAATTTCTTCGCATATTTCTTTGTCGTTTCCACTTCTCTTCTTGCATGCCCCATAAATAAAATCCTCCAACCTTTTAAATATTTGCAGAAAAAATTTTCTACATTATATCCAAAAGATTGGAGGTTAAAATACAACACACCTATTCAAAAAAATTCAAATTTTTATTCCCTCAAAAGTGTTTTTATTCTATAACTTTCCATTTTATCACACTCTTTTAATAATTGTTCTTTATATGTTTCAGTCTCTTCTCTAGCATACTTATATAATACTGCCAAAATATTATAACATGTATTATTTTTATCTTCTGTCATATTGTCTATCGGAAATGAACTTCTCAATAATAACTCTCTTATACGTTCCTTAATTAATTTTTCATATCTCATAGAATTACTATTGCTATATTCTCTTAATTTAGTAGAATACATAAATGCCCTCTTATCAGAAGTATTTTCTTTTAAATATGTTATAAACATATCAACTTGTCTTTTTCTAACTTCACAAAGCACATCACTAAATCTATTTCCCACTTCTTCTTGTAATTCCACATATGGGCCACTTTCATATAATAATAAGTTTTCTTCTTTTCCCTCTTTAGCTTCCTTCCATAATAGCTCTGTCTGTAATCTTTGATAAAGTTCCAACATATCCTCATAATCTTCTTTAAGTACTTTGCACCAATATACATACTCATTCATTACCTGATTTAGCCCTTGCCATTCCTCTGAAGATTTTATTTCCTGTTGACATGCCTTAAGATATTGTCTTATTTCCTCTTCTGATTTATATAAATTAGGCTTATCCCCTGCTTTTAAAAATAATTTATATTGTATTTCTAATGCTACTTTATCTATTCTTTCACTCCTCAAATAATACGCCTGAATCATATGTATTAATTCTTTTGTTACTTTTACATTAAAAAGATATTGTCGAAGTCGCATTTCAAAATCATTCATAATCTTATGAAAAGCTTGATCTGAACCTGTCTCTTTTTCTATCTCGGAGTTAAAATACAATTTTTCTATCTCTTCAACTACAATTGCATAACACACTAATCTAATATCTTTCCAAAAATCAACATTTCCAATGCCTTTACCTTGCACTTCTATATCTTCATATAAATTCTGAGCTTTCCTTATTGTTCTTAAATTCTTGACAGGATGTTTTTCCAAAAACGCTGTCAAAAATGGAGCTTCTACTGACAGCTCTCCATAATTTATATGTTCTGGCCGTTCGTTTATTTCATAAACCCTATCAATCACTTTTTCACAATATTCTTCTAAAACATTTTGATTTTCACCGTTTAATGCTTCTCTATTTGCTACTAATATGACTTTTATGTAATTACATTTTTTTAATTCTTCAACTATTCCCAACGTTTCTTTCAAACTTACGCTTTCACTTATTCTTTCTAAATCATCTAAAACAATAAATTGGTATTCACGTAATTTCTCAGTCATCATTACAAATAATTCTTTTTCCGATAGTACTCCATCTACCACATCTGTAACCTTCTTTAGCTTCTCAGAAAATTCACTTACTGTTTTTAAACCTTTTTTTATGTTAGATGCAAATTTCCCTCCCTGTTTATTGTTGATTAATAACTGAAATAGTGCTTCGTGGTATATCTGATTCGTATTCTTAATTCCAAACATTGAAATTTTACATACATTATGCTTCCCTTTTATCGCTTGCTCAATCGCATACGACTTCCCGATTCCCCAAATTCCATTAAACAAAATACACTTATATGGTAGATCTTGCATCTGTTCCATTATAGTAATTATATTATCAGCTTTCATAAACATCCTCTTTTCTAAGCTTAGATTTCTCTTCTATTTTACTTCAAAATTTATTAATTTTAAAATATAAAACTCTCCAATGTTGTATTTTCTATACATTTCTTTTGGTTATTATAACAAATCCTGAATACCAAAAAATCCTTTTGCTTTTCGCAAAATGCATTTATTCGAAATCGAACAATATGAAAAGGCCCGAAAATATTTGAAGTTTCTTTACTCCACAAAACCATTTCCTTCTCTACAAGAAATTCAATCTCAACGAAACAACTTGAAATTGGAGGTAAAATTGCTTAATAAAGCTATATATGCTATGTGGAAAAATCAAAAACAACTTGAAGTTATTCTTTTTAATACTTCATCATTGCTTCAATACTATGCTTCTAAACACTCTTTGCATTCTAATAATATTTTGTCATAATAGCTTATAGGCATCTTTATTTGTAAAGTACAATAACAAGTAATACAATAATAGTGCTAATATAAATAATGACAGTAATAAACTACAAATGCCATATACTTATATTACGATTATAATCTTCCGCTCTAGTTATTGTTACAGCCGAATACGTGGATCAAAACATTGTGCCTATCAATAACTATAAATAATTTTTAACATGAAATTCATTATACATAAAAGAAAGGAAACAGTACTAATGATTCAAGCAGCACAAGAAATAGAACTTATATACCTATATATTAAAAGATATAGCGATTTCATTTATGAACAAGGATTACTTTTATCAAATAATTTTAATGTAGAAGTTCAAAATAAAAAACTTATTGTACGTAGGAAACATAATTACTTGAAAAATTTTTATGGAGAAAAAATCAATAATATTTCCGTTTTAGTTGGAAAGAATGGATCTGGTAAAACAACATTATTAGATCTTTTAGGAATGGGAAGAAGCGACCGTCTTAAGCATTCAATTGACGAAAATACAGTAAAAGATGAATATCTATTACTATATTATTTAGGAATAGATGATGATGGGAATGATTTATTCGGAATAGAAGTAACAGGAAATAATGTATTAGATAATATAATTACAAATTATAGACCATCCAGTTATGATGATGAAAGGTATGATAGATCAAAAACTTCTATAGGGAAAATTTATAAATATGAAAATGACACTTTCGTAAGTATCGGGAAACATTTTTTTGATTATAAGATAAACAACGACAGCCTGAGCGAAATTATACAATATGCATACATTGGAGAATCCTATCGGTATAGTATACGCAATAGGAAATTTAGAAGAAATAATGACGGAGATTATTTAGCCGAAAGGAAATTATATTCAAAAGCAGCAATATATCAAAAATATTTAATTTTACAAAAATGTATAAATGGAGAAATCCAAGGACTAACATGCGAAAAAGCAATTGTTCGATTTCAAGATAAGATAGACTATTCCTATGAACTAGATACGTATATATCAGATTATTCTTCTGAAAACATAGAAAAATTAAGTGAAAATTTATATCTGAAAAAGCTCAAATTTACCTTCGGACAAAAGATACATAGTACTAAAAACCATAAATATAATTATATATTAGATTTATATTCCAGATATATTTTAGATATGGCAATAACTGGCTTATATTATACATGCAAAAGAAATAATACAATAAAACAACCAGAAACACCACAAACTTTTCAATACACTGATGACGAAATCATAAATTATATAACATCTTTAGGTTCTTGTGACAGCACTGAAAAAAGATTGGGACGGCCTGTTAACTATGAAATTGAAACTAAAAATATTGTTGATTTATCCGGAATTTTGAAGAAACGTTATAAAGATAAAATTAAATATTTAGAAGTTTTAGGAAGATATGTCTGTAGTAGATTGCATAGTGATGAAGAAGAGGCCAAGGAATTTCAATATCTAAAGTCTTTTGAAGAAATTGTTGAAGCCCTTTTAGAGATACCTGAAAATTACTTTTTTAGCGAATATGTGGAATTTAATATTACTAAAAAACATAATCCATCGTTAGAAAAATTATTGAAAATATACAGCTATTATGATTCAGCTGGAATAAATGATACATATTCAGACATAGGGAATAAATTAAACCTTTATTTTGAATTACTCTCTGAAGGTGAGGAACGATTTATTGATATTATTGCCAAAATTAATGATTGTATCAAACCTAATGAAAACATCAGATTATTAGTGTTACTATTAGATGAACCAGATCAATCATTACATCCTGAATGGTCGCGACGTTTTATAGATATTATAACTCAGGCTATTAATTCTATGAATTTCGAAGGTAAAATTCAATTAATTTTATCTACACATTCTCCCTATCTTTTATCCGATATTTTACCTTCAGATATTTGTAAACTTAATAGAAATAATGTCAATAGAACTCTTACTATTTCAAATACAACGGATACTGAGAAAGCAAATGGCTTAGGAGCAAATATATATGATTTACTAAATCAGGAGTTCTTTATGGATAATACAGTTGGTGAGTTTGCCACCAAAAAAATTAACTTTTATAGCAAAAAAATTAAAGAGTTAAATCAAAATTCTGAGGATATCCCAGAAATAGAATATTTTATTGAACAAATTGGAGAACCCATTATTAAAAATATTATGAAGAAAAACTTAAATGCTAAAAAATTTGCTTCAAACATAGAAACAAAAATGGATGAACTACTAACGCTTATATCCAATAAGCAAGATCGAGAACGGGTAAAGGCTTATTTAAAAAATACGGAGAAGAAAAATGATACATATTAAAATTAGTAATTCTCAACTGACACAAATAAAAGCTGAATGGTGCACATGGTTTTTTAGAAGTTCAATGGTTCAAAAATTTATTGACATATTAAACGATGATACTGCATTCAGACACTTAATTTTCCCTGATGATACTCTATATATTAAATGGAAAAATGAATATAGTAAAAAGAACACTATCATAAAAGAAAATGACTGGCAAGCTCCGATAATTAAATATTTTTTTGCTGATTTGTCAGATGAGACGAATACAACTTCAAAATTTGGGATATCATTTGATAAAAATACCGAACATTTTTTTATAAACAATTATGACAATTATAGACAATCAAAAGCATTTGAAAAAATTATAAACCTAATGAATATTCAGGTTTGTCCTTACTGTAACCGTAATTTTATTGAGAGTTACACTGATATCAACAGGAACGGAAAAAAATTCTATTTTAAGGGAGATTTAGACCATCACTATTGCAAAAGTGATTTTCCTATTTTAGCATTGTCATTTTACAATTTAATTCCATGCTGCAAAGTATGTAATCACGAAAAGAGTGATACAACAAAGCCAACGTTTTATCCTTACTATGATTATGAAGAAGAATATCTCTTTAAAATAGAAAGTCATACCGAAAATGGTACTGTATGGCAAGGGATTTCTGATAATTTTGATATAGAACTAAAAGGGAAAAACAATAAGAATTTAAGTAAACACATGCAAAATTCGGTAAAAACTTTCAGATTAGACAAAAAATATAATCATTCCAAAGATTACGTAAAAGAGATCTTAAGAAAAAGATATATTTATCCAGAAATTAAAAAGAAGGAACTTTTGCAAAACTTTGGAGATATATTCTCAAATGAGGAAGAACTGCAAAAAACTTTCTACTCTTATACATCTAATCCTGAAAATTTATCTGATAGACCTCTTTCAAAATTAACACTCGATATTCTAAATCAATTGGAAAACTTGGGGAAACCATAAATAATTCTTCTATATTATTGATAAACAAAAGTTCTGATTGGAAAACTTTTAGTAGGATAATGCAAAATAGTTTATATTTTTATGACAGTTGCAAAAAATTCAACTGTAAATCAAAAAGGGGAATGGCGATGCTCTTCACACACTAGAAGTTAGTGCTGTTCCTTTCTACAATATAGCCTGAACAACTTTATTGTACACGGAAAGGTAATTTTTTTGTATAACATTCGACGCGCATCCACATAGCGGGTGGTTTATTGTTTCGTCCATCTGCATTTTTCGGATCAACGAAAAACTCCAATGGACTCAATAGGCTAAAGCCCATAAATAAAGGGGCTGTCGCTTTAACGAAGTATGCGGATTGATATGCTCCCTTCTAGGTAGACAAGTGAAATAATAAAAACTTGTTTACCTAGAAGGGAGCATATTTTATTGTCTAAAAGAAAAGTATCTGTTGAGGATAAGATATACGCTGTAAATCTATATCT
>OKTB01000536.1_pt1 | contig 21183 bp, 25 predicted proteins | sample 1606131 | NCBI WGS metagenome assembly OKTB01 (sample SAMEA3879518, study PRJEB24766) | human gut metagenome | biome: human-associated habitat; feature: feces | place: USA | collected 1985/1987
TGGCCGCGAGGTCCTCCCTACCGACGAGCCTGACGACACGGAAGGCGGTGAAGATTGATGCCGACCGTAAATGCCAATAAGCATACCGCGCACGACCTGCAGCTTGCCGGTCAGATGCGCCGCGAGGATAAATGAACATTGATAGCACTATGAAAGAATTAGCGGAATATATCCGCATGGGTGAGGAAATAGCCGCGAACATTGACGCATTGAAAGACGCGCTAAAACAGTACATGAGGGAAACAGGCGTTGACAGCTTGACGGGAACGGAACATAAAGCAAGTTATAAAGCGGTTGTTTCCTCCCGGATTGATACGACAGCACTAAAAAAGGACGCGCCCGAAATAGCCGCGAAATATACCCGGACAACGGAAAGCCGCCGCTTTACATTCGCATAATATAGGAGGTTGAGAAAATGATGCTTATTTGTATCTTGCTTTTTCCGTTGGTGGTATTGGCTGAATTGCTAAAAATCAATAAATAACAGGCAAGCCCCGCTATTATTGGCGGGGCTTTTCCTATACCCTATTATAGCCGCTGTAATGCGCTGTATAGGGCTTTATTGCGTTAGGGGTATAGGGAATATAACCCGCTTTTATTATGCCCGTTGTTGGGCGTTCTGTTGCGTTGTGGGCGGTATGCCTTGCAAGCTGTACCCATGCGCGGCGCGTTCGGGAGTCCGTCAAGCCGTCCGGCGTTGCTGTCGTTGGGGTGTAGTTTATTGACAGGGGCGCGGGGCGCGTTCAATAGGGTTATTTTTCGCGCTTTTGGCGGTACTGTCAAGGGCGCGAAATGCTATTGACAGCGGACGCGGGACGGCTTGACGCTGTACCCCCGGAGGGGGAACGCGCCCCGCCGCCGTGCCGGGAGGGAGTACGGCGAGTAGCCGAAAATTTCAAAAAGAATAAAAAGGACTATAAATTATCTCTTTTGTATTGACATTCATCTTCTCTTGTGCTACACTAATCTCACAAACTAAAGGAGGACGCATTATGGTACGCAATAATATTGAACTCGATGTAAAGGTCAAATGTGTCGAACAGGGTGTGACACAACAGACCATTGCGGAAAAGATTGGGACTACGGGACAGTATGTCAACAGAATCGTCAAGAAGAAAGACGGGATTATGAACAAGACTTTCGTTGAAATCATGGAAGCTCTTGGGTACGACATCGAAATCACCTATATCCCAAAGGAAAAGTAAATCGGAGGTGAGTACATGAGGGTCGGTTATGTACGAGTCAGCACCGCAGAGCAAAATCCGGCGAGACAGGTGGAGCTTATGAAGTCCCTCGGTGTGGAGAAAGTCTTTCTCGACAAAATCAGTGGGAAGAATACGGACAGACCGCAGTTTAATGAAATGCTGTCGTTTCTCCGTGATGGCGATACTCTGTATGTGGAGTCATTCTCAAGGCTCTCCCGTAGCACCAAAGACCTGCTGAACACGGTGGGTGTCCTGTCTGCCCGTGGCGTTCAGCTTGTGTCGGACAAAGAGAAAGTGGACACCAACACCCCGCAAGGGCGGTTCATGCTGACGGTGTTTGCGGCGTTGTCGGAGTTGGAGCGGGAGAATATCCTTGAGCGTCAGCGTGAGGGCATTGAGATTGCCAAAGCGGAGGGAAAATACAAAGGGCGTAAGCCGATTGCAGTGACGGACAGGTTTCTCGGCGCGGCTCGGAGTTGGCAGGAGGGTTCTCTCCCGCTGAAAGACGCTATTGAGCAGTCGGGGCTGTCGGAGTCCACATTCTTTCGTAAGTGCAAACAGCAAGGGATAAGGAGGGTCGGTGTGTGAGAAAGCTGATTTTAGCATTGTGTATGGTCGTGATGGTATTCGCGTTAGTCGGTTGCGGTCAGAAAGAACCTGTCGCGGAAAAGACGGACGCTGAGAAGTTCGCAGAGGAAAACAGTATCTCGGTGGAACTGGCAGAGAGCATTGAAAACGCCCTGTCGCAGACAGATGTTCCCTCCTCTCTGAATAAGCTCAATGATTGGGAACAGATTGAGGATTATGAGGACGGTCAACGGTACACGGGTTGGGTCTACTCCACCGCTCAAGATAAGTATTATTACATGGTGTTCTATGTAAGCGGTGATACCGTTGAGGGTATTCGAGACCAAAAGAACGGGCTTGAATATCTCTATCAAAATAAAAATTGACGATTACAAGAATTGGCGCATGATTGCGATTGAGGGTTTATCCTCGACCAGTCATGCGCTTTTCTTTTTGCAGGAGGTAAAAATGGAACAGCTACTTTCAAAAATTCTCGAAAAAATAAAAAAGGACGCTTACCTGTTTCGGACATGGGAAGACCTGCTCTATATGTGCAAGGAAGCAATGAAAACTGACATTTCGCTCGGCGTGAGGTATCTCAAGCTCCTCTCGGCTGAATGTGAGAGAGGTATCAGTGACCCGCTCACCTCGGAACAGGAGGTCAAGGAGCTATACGGGTTGCACAAGCGGGTTCTCCTCGCCGCCGCGCCGTATGATTTTGACAGCTACCTGCTCTATGTGGAGTGGAACAGAGAACCGAAAAAGAAGTTTTACCCGCCGCGCCGCAAGGTACTGAAACAGGTGGTGGACGCGCTACAGGAACTTGCAGACGATAAACTTGACCTGCTTGCGGTCTCTCTCCCGCCCGGTAGCGGCAAGACCACTCTCGCTATCTTCTACCTCACTTGGCTCGGCGGGAAGATTCCCAACGAACCTATGTTGACAGGTTCTCACTCCAACTCGTTCGTGCGCGGTGTGTACGATGAGTGCTTGCGTATCTTTGACGCAAATGGTGATTACCTGTGGCACGATGTATTCCCCGATATACAGGTTTCTAACACGAACGCGAAAGATTGTCGTATCGACCTTGATAAGCGACAGCGTTTTGAAACATTGGAGTTTACCTCCATCGGCACGGGCAACGCGGGTCTATATCGTGCCGCCACCCTCCTCTACTGTGACGATTTGGTGTCGGGTATCGAGGTCGCGCTGTCTAAGGAGCGGCTTGACAAGCTGTGGGAGACCTACACAACGGACTTGAGACAGCGTAAAATCGGAGACCACTGCAAGGAGCTTCATATTGCTACCCGATGGTCGGTACACGATGTTATTGGTCGATTGGAGCGGGAGTATGAGTAAACAGTTGACTTTCACTTTCGAGGATAAGGAATACACCCTCGAATACACCCGCAGAACCGTTGCAGAAATGGAGAAAAAGGGCTTTATCGCGTCCGAAATCACCGAAAAGCCCATGAGTACCCTCCCGGCACTGTTCGCAGGTGCGTTCCTTGCTCACCATCGTTTTGTGAAGCAGGACACCATCGACACAATCTATTCTAAGCTCACCAAGAAAGAGGAGCTTATCGGTAAGTTGGCAGAAATGTATAACGAGCCGATTATGACCCTCGTTGAAGAACCCGAAGAAAGCAAGGGAAACTTGAACTGGACAGCGACTTGGTGAGTGACCCGCTGTCCTCCACTGAGGGGAGTGGTGGTGTTACTGCCACTGCTCCCCTCCACTCTTACGGAGAGAAATTTGAGGAGCTTTTTCCGTATTACCTGTCTCTCGGCATGACCGAAGAACAGTATTGGGACAAAGATTGCCGACTGGTGATTTTTTATCGGAAAGCGGAAGAACTCCGAACGAGCAGAAAAAACCAAGAAATGTGGTTACAGGGTGCGTATTTCTACGAAGCTCTGTCCCGTGTGTCACCTCTGCTCCATGCTTTTGCCAAAAAGGGTACAAAACCTGCTCCGTACTTGGCAGAACCGTTTGCTATTACGGAAAAACAGGCTGAGTATCAGCAGGAAGAAAAGGACAAGAAAACCTATGATAAGGGCAAAGCACTTATCGAGGGCTTTATGGCGAAGCATAACAAGAAATTTGAAGGGAAGTGAGAACCGTGTCTACTACAATCGAACAGTTAGAACTTGAGGTACAATCGAGTGCTACCTCGGCAGTGGCACAATTAGACGCGCTTGCTTCTTCTTTGGGTAAAGTAAAATCCGCTACCAAAGGTGGAGTTGGTCTTACCGCTGTGGCAAAACAGCTTACTACGCTGAATACCGCACTGAATAGTATCAGCTCCACCGACGCGGATAATCTGAATAAGATGGCACAGGGCTTACAGGCACTTTCCTCTTGCGGAAACCTCAAGCTCTCGTCTTCTGTAGCTAATCAGATTTCCAACCTTGGGACAGCGGTACGGTCTCTGAATGGGACTGATTTTTCCTCGCTCGGACGGCTTGCGGACGCGCTTACTCCGCTTTCCACAATCGGCAAGTCGAACCTCAACAGCTTTATCTCTCAGCTACAGCGATTGCCGCAAGCGGTACAGGGTCTTAACGGTGTGGACATCGGCGGGTTGGGAACGCAGATTTCTGAACTGGTATCTGCTCTTTCCCCGCTTTCTCAGATGGGTAAGAACAACCTTACCTCGTTTGTGACTCAGCTTGGCAAAATCCCCGCTCTCATGCAGTCTCTAAAGACGGTAAACATCGGGGAACTTGCGTCACAGGTTCAACAGTTGGCAGACGCTTTCGCTCCTCTCGCTACGCAAATGCAAGCCATTTCGAGCGGGTTTGCGGCGTTTCCGGCGAGAATCCAAAAGCTGATTACCAGTACAAACAATCTGTCGAAGTCGAACGACAGAGCGTCCACAAGCTATGTGAACCTCGCCGCAAAAATCGGTATTGCTATCGTAGCAGTAAAAAAAGCGGCTTCCGTATTGGCAGGATTTATCAATAAGTCCAACCAGTATGTTGAAGATTTGAACCTGTTCACCGCGTCTATGGGCGAGTACGCAAGCGCGGCGCAGGAGTACGCAGAGCGTGTCAGTGAAATCGTTGGTATCGACCCCGCCAAATGGTTGCGAAACCAAGGTGTATTTATGACGATTACCAAGGGTTTCGGTGTGGTAAGCGATAGAGCGTACACGATGAGTCGAAACTTGACTCAGCTTGGATATGACATTTCCTCGTTCTTTAACATTCCGTTCGAGGAAGCGTTCCAAAAGTTACAGTCGGGTATCGCGGGTGAGCTTGAACCGCTCCGTAGACTCGGCTATGACCTGTCTGTGGCTCGTCTACAGCAGGAAGCATACACCCTCGGTATTGAGAAGAAAGTCTCGGCTATGACGCAGGCTGAGAAAGCGGAGTTGCGTTACTACGCGATTATGACGCAGGTAACAACCGCACAGGGTGATATGGCGAGAACGCTGAACGCCCCCGCGAACCAACTCCGCGTCCTGCAAGCACAGGTTACTCAGTGCGCCCGTGCAATCGGTAATATCTTTATTCCTGCTCTGAACGCTATCCTGCCGTATGCGATTGCCGTAGCAAAGGTCATTCGGCTTATTGCAAATGCCATTGCAAGTCTGTTCGGATTTGCACTGCCGGAAATTGATTACAGCGGTATCGGCGCAACTGTCGGTGGAGTCGCTGACAGTACACAGGACATCGGAGACGGTCTTGGTGACGCTACCAAAAAGGCAAAAGAGCTGAAAAACGCTCTGCTCGGCATTGACGAACTGAACATTATCTCTCCTCCCGAAGATACAAGCGGGAGCGGCGCGGGTGGTATCGGTGACATCGGGGGTGGCGGTCTTGGTTTCGACCTGCCGACCTATGATTTCCTCGATGGCGCAATCAGTTCAAAGGTCGATGAGATTGTTCAGAAAATGAAAGAATGGCTCGGTCTGAACAAGGAAATCGACTCGTGGGCTGACCTGTTCGATACCCGTCTTGGAAAAATCCTATTGACGGTGGGAGCTATCGGCGCGGGTATCGCGGCGTGGAAAATCGCAAAGAGCGTTGCCGATTTCGTGAAATATATCACCTCGTTCAAGGGGTTCGGCGCAGGTTGGGCGGGACTCGGCGCACTTGGGCTGTTGTCCGACCTCAATGAGTTCATCGGGTATTTCCAAGACTTCCTTGAGAACGGCGCAACATTCCAAAATGTTGTCGGTATGATTAGTGAGTTCACGGGTGCAATCGGTGACTGCTTGATTATCCTCGGCAATCTCAAGATTGGCGGTGCGCTCAAGGTCGTACAGGGTATCGGTGAAATTGCTGTTGCAATCAAGGACATTTCCGAAAGCGGCGTAAATTGGGAAAACGCCAATACCGCTATCAGAGGTCTCACCAATATTGCAATCGGTATCGGTGTGTTCACAGGCAATCTCAAGGTGGCGGCATGGGGACTGGCTATTCAAGGATTCACCTCCATCATCACAGAGATTGGCGCGAATTGGGACGCTATCAAGCAAGGCGATTGGAGCGGCGTAGATAAGGTGACGCTGATTATCGGCGCACTGGAAGTCCTCGGAGGTCTCGCTATGGCGTTAGATGTGTTCTCCAAAAAGCCAACGGCTATGTATTCGCACGATAAGGAGGGGTAAGAATGGCTTATTTGGCAATCAACGGTTATGAGCTACCTCCTCCGAAGCGAGGAGTACGCCCCACGGTGACTACCGTAGTGGACGCGGGTAGAAACGCCAACGGCTCAGTAGTCGGTCAGCGCGTGGGTCGAGACCAGTACAAGATTGACAGTCTTGAATGGTCTTGGCTCACCGCCGACCAATGGGCGCAGATATTAAATGTATTGAGTCACTTTTTCGTATATGTGACTTTCACTGACCCCGTGTCGAACTCCCTCAAGACTATCAAAATGTACTGTAGTGATAGAACCGCAGAACCTTATTGGGTCGATGAAAACGGGAAACCGACACACTACAGAAATTGCAAGGTAAATCTGATTGACTGCGGAGAGTAAGGAGGGGATTTTGTGCAAAAGGTTTCAAAGACATATAAAGAGAGCATGAAATCCTCTCTCCGCGAGAGAGCGTATATTATGATTTCGTTCGGTCTGCTCAATCAAGAAGCACAGGCAAAAGCAAAGGTCGAGCAGGGTGATTTCACCTACTACTCCAACTCCGCAAATATCCTGTCCGAAAAGACCGATGATACCATCTACGCTACCCTTGAGGAGAATTTCACCAAAGTTGACGGAACAATGTTCTTTCTTCCTCGACAGAACGCTTCCAATGCTTACCTTGACACAGGTATCATCAGCGACAAACTCCTCACACAAGCGCAGTTCGAGCTTACAATCAATCTCAATGTTCCCGCTACGGATTTCAAGGGTATTACTATCAATTTCGGTGAAAATTACCCTGTAAATTTCGATTTGGTGAGCAGTAGCGGACAGGTTGTCGAGTTTCGCAATAATACGGAGGGGCTGTTTAGCACCGAAGAAGTGTTGACAAATACGACCTCGGTGAAACTGGTCGTTTACAGTATGAAGAACCCCCATAGTCGGGTGCGTATCTACTCTATCCGATTCGGCTACGGTCTCGTGTACTACAATGACTCCGTAATGGCTTCTTCCCTTGAGAGCTATGTCTCGCCCATCGGGGCAGATGTGCCGCAGATTGATTTCTCCGTACAGCTCAAGAACTACGACCACTACTTTAATGTTGATAACCCGAAATCCGCTATCAACTTCCTTGAGACAGGACAGGAAATGGAAATCTACTACGGCTATCAGCTCCCTACGGGAGAGGTCGAATGGATTCGCGGAAACCGCCTGTTGTGTTCGGAGTGGGAGTCGGACGATTACACCGCCACTATCCGCTGTCAAGATGTGTTCCGCAGTATGGACGCGGAGTTCTACAGGGGGCTGTATCGCAGTACGGGTAAGAGCTACTACGATTTGGCTCTTGAGGTACTGGCTGACGCGGGACTGACTGATTACTATATCGACCCGCAGTTGAAAAATCTGAAAAGCAAAAACCCCATTCCTCGCGTTCAGCATAAGGAAGCGTTACAGATTATCGCAAACGCTTGTCGCTGTGTGCTGTCGCAGACCCGTATGGGCGGTATTCAGATTAAGTCGAACTTCATTCCCGAAGCGGCGGCAAGTGCAAATGCGGAAGCAACCTATTCCAATGTCGAAAAGATTATGGACGGTACTGCGAAAGACGAGTACGCCACCTTTGCTCAGAACTATACCACGGCAGACGGTAAGATGTTCTTCCTACCCCGCAATTTTGGAAATGCTACGCTGAATACAGGTTTTGTGTCAGCGGTGCAGTCTAAAGCGGACGGAACATTCACCACCAACCCCGTTGTTACGCTTACACAGGAAGTTGCGTGTATGTACTACGGTGTAAAACTGGTATTCGGACACTCGATTCCGGCAGCTTTTACAATCCGAACCTACAATGACGGGACGCTCGTAACGGAGTACGAAGTCGGGGCTGACGAAATCAGCAAGAACACGGTCATTCACACGGACTTTGACGATTTCGATGTTATGAAAATCGAGTTCACAAAGACCGCCGAACCCTATAGCCGTATCGTGCTGAATAATTTCAGCTTTGGTGATATTACGGATTTCACTATGACCCGCACAGATATGACCTCCTCCCCGAAAGCCATCAAGCAGGAGCTTGTCAAGGAGATAATTGTTCCTTGCTACAGCTATCAGACGGGCAATCAGCAAGAAAATCTTGTCAGCGAAGAAGTCACGGTCGCGGCGGGTGATGTGGAGACTTTTTTCGTGGGAGAACCCTCCTACGGCTTTTCTGCCGCACTGGAAAATCAGTCGGGCGGTGTTTCCATTTTGGAGTCGGGCAACTACTACATCACCGTCAAGTTTACAGTGACAGGTACTTACCGCTTGGAGATTTCCGGCTACCGCTACAAAATTGTAGAGCGTTATGCAACAAAAACGCTCAATAATCGAGGAAAGACAATCAAGTGGGAAAACCCTCTTATTTCCGATATGGGAATGGCGCAAGACCTCGCAGACTGGCTCGGTGACTATTATCAGTCCGGCATCGAGTATGAGTACGACACTCGCGGCAATCCCGAAATTGATGTGAACGATATTGTTTACCAAGAGAACGAGTTCCAGTCTGATATGAAAGTAAACATCTACCGCCACACCATCATTTTCAATCAGAGCTTTGCGGGTAAGGTCACGGCTCGTAGAACAGGAGGTTAGTTATGGCTTGGACAACGCCTAAAACAGACTGGTACGGTGTCACAAACCCCTCCGATGGGGTATATACGGGAGACAGGTTCAACGCGGTCGATTTCAACCGTATCAAGAACAACCTCACCTATCTGCGTGAGTTGGCTCTCAAGATGTACGATGAGTTCTCTATCGTCTCCCTCGGTGCTGACCGTACCTATTCGGATTACTTCTATGCTGATGAAATCAATCAGCTTGAGGAAAATCTGAAAACCATCAACAACAAAACTCTCAAGAGGTCGTATGGCAACCCTCCGACCTATGTAGCAAACGGCAACACAATGGATTTTGCAGAGCTGAATCGGTTGGAACGCGCCATACTTGACCTCTACGACAGACTCACCAATGAGTCTGAGGGGAGAAGAATGTTCACTTGGAATTTTGGAATGAGAGGAGGAGACCTGTAAATGTCTTGGGAACTGTTACCCGTAAATTATACGAACGCTGTGTGGAGCGGTCTAAAACGGTACAACACCATCACCAATGAGGACGGTACGGTATCGTTCCAAGATGTGACTGCTTACAGCAACAAAGAAAAGTCCTTTTTTGGCGCGAGAGACGCGAACCGTATGAACGAAGCTCTCAATACCCTTATGTCGATGGTAGAAAACGGTTCTGACCTGTACGAAGCGTTTCAGAACTATTTCACCACACAGAAAGGGCTTTTTGAGAACGAAGCGGACTCCAAGCAGGACGGTTTTACCGCATATATTACTGCTTTGGAAGCGGAGGGGGACAATGTAATTAACTCCCTTAAAACCGATTATCGCACGGAAATGGACACCTTTGAGAGTCAGCAACAGGCACTATTCACGACTTGGTTCGAGTTCGTCAAGAGTCAGCTCGGAGAAGATGTTGCCGGAAATCTGCAAAATCAGATTACTGCTCTCGACACCAAAACGGACGGTTTTGACCCGCGCACAACTACTTTCTCTGCCGATGGAAAGACCATCACGGAAATCGACTCGGCAGGAAACAAGAAAATCGAAACCGTGTTCACTTCCGATACAGTTATCACGCAAAAGCTCTATAAGAAAGAGTCAAACGGAAGTTATTCCCTCGTAAACACTAAGACCATCACATTCAGTGCAGACGGTCTAAACATCACAGAGGAGGTAGTGTAAATGTCTTGGGCAGAAGCAAAATGGACTGTTGACAGTCTGTTGCAGAAAATCGGGCAAGCCCCGAACAACATGAGGAGCTTTATCGCATACTCGCTTTCCGCGACCAGTATCGGCTTGAAGTTCCAAGAACCCGCCGACAGCTATGACGCGAACAACAATCTGATTTGTTCTGTGGGCGGTGTAATGATTCGCATGAGCGATACTGGTTATCCTACAAAGCCCTCTGAGGGAACGCTCGTGGCAAACAACACCAATCTCGGCGCGTATGTCAACACACCCTTTACGGTGAGCGGACTCACCAAGGGCAAAAAGTATTATTTTTCCGCTTTCCCGTATTCCGTACAGGGCGTTTACAACCTGTCGAGCAATGCGGCAAACAGAGCGGACGCAACTCCCGCCGCAGGTGAAATCGCCAATGTCACCATTTCTATTGACGATGATTCCGCGTTTTCCAGTGTGGTAGTCACCTGTGTCGATGAAACGGAGTCTGCGTCTACGCAGTCGGCAACACTCACCAAAACGAAGAAAACAGCTTCCTTTGTCGTGCCTATCGGTCATACCTATCATATCGAGTACGGCGCGGAGGACGGGTACAGCAAGCCGGATAACACTACGCCGAAAGTTTCTGTGGCAGGTACGACCTCGAACTACACCGCAACCTACTACTACTTCACGGCTACGATTGCCGTTACCTACCCCGCAGGAGCAACCTGTACCTGTGAGTGTGGAAGCACAAAGTACACCGCCCCTAATACCTCCGGCAGTCACACTTTCCAAGTGCATAATGTCGGCACATGGACGGTAAAGGCGGTTTCCGGCTCTGATACAGACTCTAAGTCAGTATCTATCACTTCCTCCGGGCAGTCTCGTAGTGTGGAGCTGTCGTTCGTAAAAATCTACGGTATCAGCCGGGATATTACGGCTACCTCTCCCGCTTGGGCGAGAACGGATTCCGCTGTCGGCAAGACTGCTACCGCAACCGTAGGCACTACAGCAGGTTCAAGTGACTTCAACAACTGTTACCCTTGGAGCGGCATTGTCCGTGAAACCCTATCCACGGGAGATGTGATGGTGAAAATCCCTAAGTTTTGGTATCGCCGTTACCGTAGTGGAAATGTGGAATATCTCAAGATTGCGGATAAAGCCACGAGCGGGTTCACGCTTCACCCCGCGTTCAATCACGGCGGTGTGGCAAAGGATTATCTCTATGTGGGTGCTTATAAAACCACGAGTGGTAACAAGTCCGCTTCCGGCGTAAGCCCGTTGGTAAATCAGACGAGAGCGACCATGCGTTCCAACGTGAAAGCAAAGGGTACGGGTTGGGGTATTATCGACATTGCCGCACTCTCCGCGATTCAAATGTTGATTCTCGTAGAATTTGCCAACAACAATGTGCAGTCTGTCATTGGGCGCGGCTACTGTGACGGTAACAGCTCTGCTCTCAGTACAGGCACTTGTAATAATGTCAGTGGTCTCACGGGCAGACCTGCCGGAACTGACGGTAAAGTCGATGTTGTTTGGCGTGGTATCGAGGGTCTGTGGGGTAATGTGTGGGAATGGGTCGATGGTGTCAACTGGAACAACGGCACTTACTATGTGTGCAACGACCCGTCCAAGTACGCAGACGATACCACTACGAACTACACCGCCCTCTCCTTTAAGGGAGCAACCAACTGGTCTTCCAGTTATATCACGCAGGAGGGTCTTGACACTGGCAGTAATCCTCATGTCATGCTCCCGTCTGCCGCAGGTAGCGGAAGTGAAACGACCTATGATTGTGACGCTTGTTGGTCTTCTACAGGTTGGCGCGTCGTCCTCCGCGGCGGTTTTTGGAGCGGTGGCTCGCGCTGTGGTCTCTTTGCGGCTTTTTTGTACGATGACTCGTCCGGCTCGGCCTTGGTCTTTGGGTCGCGCCTGCTTTATATCCCCTCCTAAGGGGGTGCGGGGGATTTTCTCCCCCGCATAAGTGGGTCGATACAAAACAGATAGAACTTTATAAGGCGAACAGTAAAAGCGCGTCGTCCTCCGCGGCGGTAATTGGAACGATGGCTCGATATGTGGTCTCTTTACGGCTAATTTGAACAATGACTCGTCCAACTCGAACTTGAACATTGGGTCGCGCCTACTTTTGTTATACAGCACAAACCTATACAAGATACTGTCTCGCCGTACCCATTGGTAAAAAATAGTTTGGAGGGATAGGGTTAGTAAGTCTCTTGAAACCCCTATAAGAAACAAAAGCAATGAAAAGAATTGGCTTTCTACACGAACAGATAGTTTCGGAAGAAAATTGCAGACTGGCTATCATAAATGCCGCAAAGCATAAGAAAAAGCGCAGAAATGTTCAAAAAGTCATGGATAATTTGGATTTCTACGCGAAAGACCTGTCTGAGCGGTTGGTTCGTTTGGATTTCACCTCACCGTATCGGACTCGTATCATAAAGGACGGTCTGTCGGGGAAAGAGAGGGAGTTACAGATTCCCGCGTTCTATCCCGACCAATGCGCTCACCATGCTATTGTGCAGGTGCTACAGCCGCTCATTATGAAATCCTCCTATTATTGGAGCTGTGCCAATATCCCAAACAGGGGGATTGACCGTGCCGCAAAAGGAGTGGAACGAGCTACCATGCGAGACATCAAACACGCAAAATACTGTGTGAAGATGGACATTCACAAGTTCTATCCGTCAATCCCGCACGACAAGCTCAAGGAACATTTACAGCGGAAAATCAAGGACAAAAAGGCACTTGGTATTATCCATTTGGTAATCGACTCGTACCATAGCTCTCCCGGACACGGTATACCTATCGGGAATTATACCTCGCCGTGGCTTGCGGAGTTTTATCTACAGTCGTTGGATTACTTCATCAAGCAAACCCTCGGTATACGCTATTATGTCCGCTACGCCGATGATTTAGTCTTAATTGACAATAACAAACGGAAGCTCCGAAAAGCCATGTACGCGGTCATTGAGTTTGTAGGAAAACTCGGCTTGGAGATAAAGTACGATTACCAGTTATTTCGTATTCAACGAAACTGCAAGAGCAGAAAGCACCGTAGAGGGCGAAAGATTGACTTTGTAGGTCGCTGTTTCGGTATCAGAACCACGACCATACGAAAAAGACGCGCCCTTGCGCTTATGCGGCAAAGCCGCCACATTCAGAAAATCCAAAAGCGAAACGGGGTCGTATCGTTCCGTATGGCGGCGGGTTTCCTGTCACGGTGTTCCTGTTTCAAACATACTGACTCGCTCGGTATGAAAAAGAAATATTACGATACAGTCAAAATCAGAAAATTAAAGGAGGTAGTCAGAAATGAGAGTAAAAGGAAATGTCTCTCCCGAAACCCTGTCAATGGAGTCTTACCTGCCGTTGGAGGGGTATGTAGAGGTCAGACTGCGTGAAAACATCAAAGAGGTCACTGACATTGACCCGCAGACGGAAACCTCTGTCACCATGTTCGAGTACGATGAGTACACTTTCCTCTTGAAAGACCGTGAGGGCTTGCGAGAGGACATCGAGAACAATCTCAGCGATTGGCTCATCACTGGCAGAACGCTTGAGGTCAACGAAAGCGCAAGTATCGTGCAGGACATGAAAGCCGCGCTGGAAATTTTGGAGGTGAACAGATAATGGCACAGCTTTATATCGACAACGCGAAAAAGCTAAAGGTTCGGATTGACAATAATCAGAAAATTGTCGATACCGTGGAAGCGGCAGGTGGTATTGAAACCTCTCTCACACAGTCTGACAAAATCGGCTTTGACTGGCTGAACTTCTATGTGAACAAGGTTTTGGTTCGACAGGAATACAAAGAGCAGGAAAATCCTGTTGGCACTGCCGATAACCCCTTTGTATGGGAAAAAAGCATGGCTCTTATCGCAAACGGGTTCTATGTCCATGATGGTGTCCGTAAGATTTGGGTCGGTGAGACAGGCGTTACCGCCGCGTGGGACGATAGTAATTGGGAGGTCATGTGATTGTAAATCCTCACATTAAATGAAAGGAATTTAGCTAAATGGTTTCTGAAAGCACACTGATTATCAGTATTGTGGGGGCGGTCTTTGCAAGCACAGGTTTTTGGGCGTTCCTCACAAGTCTTATCCAAAGCAAAAAGTCCAAAGACAGTGCGGAGAGACAAATGCTGAAAGGTCTTGGACACGACCGCATTTGCTATCTCGGTGAGTGTTATATTCAGCGCGGGTATATCACCAAAGACGAATATGAGAACCTGCATGATTATTTATACTTACCGTATAAAAAATTGGGTGGAAACGGTACTGCCGAAAAGATTATGAAAGAGATTGACCGTCTCTCACTCAAAGACAAGGAGGATTGACCTATGGGAGAAAAGTCGTATTTCCAAACTCACGGCGAAGAAATCACGCCGGAAATGTTGGACGAACTGAGTAACGGGAAAGGAGAAGACGAAGATGAGTAACAGCCCTCTCGTAAACTACACGCGGATTTCCCCCAATAAGACAAGTCCGCGCAGAAACAAAATCGACACTATCACCATTCACTGTGTCGTGGGGCAGTGTTCCGTGGAAACGCTCGGCAATATTTTTGCACCGACCTCCCGACAGGCAAGCTCCAACTACGGTGTTGGTGCAGACGGTAAAATCGGTATGTATGTCGAGGAAAAAGACCGCTCTTGGTGTACCTCAAGCGCGGCAAACGACAACCGCGCTATCACCATCGAGGTCGCAAGCGATACCAAACACCCTTACGCGGTGAATGACAAGGCGTATGCCGCAATGCTCGACCTTGTAACCGATATTTGCCGCCGTAACGGTATCAAAAAGCTCGTATGGAGTACGGACAAGAACAAGCGCATGAATCACCTTGACGGTTGCAATATGACCGTTCACCGCGATTATGCGAACAAATCCTGTCCCGGCGATTATCTGTATAACCGTCATGGTGAAATCGCGGCAGAGGTCAACAGGCGGCTCGGTGCGGCAGTTGATACTCCGACTGAGGACAAGCCTACTACCAGCTCTGTCAATGCGGGAGATACCGTTAAAATCTCCTCCACGGCTACTTATTACGGCGGCAAGGCGATTCCTGCTTGGGTGAAAGCAAAGAACTGGATTGTCCGCGAGGTCAGCGGTGACAGAGCGATTATCGACAAGTCTGTGGACGGGAAGAACGCGATTTGCAGTCCTATCAACACGAAGTTCTTGAGTGTCGTTTCTGCCGCTTCTACGCCCTCTCAGAGCGTGTGGACACCGCAGGTAGGTGATTATGTCTCGTTCACTGGAAAAACGCACTACGCAAGCTCCAACGGCGATAGAGCGGTGTCCTGCAAGGGTGGCAAGGCGAAAATCACACAAATCTATGCAAAGGGCAAGCACCCTTATCATCTTGTCCATGTCGATGGAGAGTCTACGGTCTACGGTTGGGTTGACCGCAATACTTTCACCAAAGTGTAAAGGAGGTTGACGGTATGCGGAGGGTAAAGAAAAAGCCACCGAAAGAATTTTCAAAGAAAATCCTTATCGTGGCGGGAATTATCAATGCGGTCGTTATCGTCTTTACGATGATAATGATTTGGCGTACTCTCGACCTTTCGCCGCTTGCCTACCTTATACCGTCAGTAGCCGCCGAAGTTGCCACGGGTACGGGATTCTATTATTCAAAAGCAAAGGTCGAGAACCGAATAAAACTGATGAGACAAAACAAAGTCACACCAAACGAAACACATTTTTCTGAAAATTACTGAGGAGGTATCACCATGACTGACATTACCAATGTTGTTTCCGCTGTTATCACCCTGCTCGTAGCAGTCATTACCACTTTCCTTATCCCTTATCTGAAAGAGAAAGTGGACGCTGAGAAGTTCGAGAAAATCAAGGCGTGGACGAAAGTTGCGGTCGAAGCCGCAGAAATGATTTACAACGGCGCGGGTCGCGGCGCGGAGAAGAAAGCCTATGTACTGGAATACTTGAACAGCAAGGGTTATAAGCTCGACTCCGACACCATTGACAAGCTGATTGAGTCCGCTGTCCTTGAGCTGAAAAAGAGCTGATTTAACCCCGTTCAAGTAGTTAAAGTAGTGGAAAATCCGTTTTTGCGTGTAACTTCCTCTAAGTACGCGCGTATTAGGTGAAAGTTTACGCAAAAACCGAAAAACAACTACTTTAACTACTTCATCTCGTCCCGGGGCAAAGAAAAAGAACGCCGATTCAATCGGCGTTCTCTATCCTATAAACAAATCCAAAGGTGTGTTTGATGAAGAACACAGAGTTCGGATTTGCACTATTTGGTGGAGGCGGCGGGAGTCGAACCCGCGTCCGAAAGCACTTTAACAGGACTTTCTCCGGGCGCAGTCAAGATTTAAACATTCCCTCCGCGCAAGGACACCTGACAGACCTTACGCTTCAGTAGAGTCATGATGCGTGGGCAGGTCAACTCTTTCCCGCCTCACGGACGCCACGTTTACGACGCCTTCCCCGACCCGTGGCCTCTCCGGTTCAGACGGCCGCCTACTTAGGCAGCGAGAGCAACTTCGTTGTTGTTCTTTAATTTATAAGTTACCCGTTTTATAGAGGTCAGGCGCCTCTGCCCGCTTATCCTGCCTCCACACCCCCGTCGAAACCGGTACGCCCCCATGTGAGCGGCGCACGACAAGTGCGCCGCGAATACGGAAAACCCGTCAGGTATGCGAAAGCAAAAGGAAATGAAATTACATCTTCTCCGGTGCAGGATAGTCAACGCCCAGCGTATCCACGCGGATGGACTTGATGACCTGCGGCTTTTTCGGCATGTCGTTGAACATGTTGCGGTTCACGCGTGAAATGTCCACCGCGGCCTGCGCGTTCTCGGTGATCTTGCCGAAGGCGGCATACTGACCGTCGAGGTGCGGCGCGTCGGCCACCATGATGAAGAACTGGCTGCCCGCGCTGTCGGGGATCATCGTGCGTGCCATGGAGAGAACGCCCAGCGTGTGCTTGAGATCGTTCTTGAAGCCGTTGGCGGAAAATTCGCCCTTGATCTCGTAACCAGGGCCGCCCGTGCCGTTGCCGTCCGGGTCGCCGCCCTGGATCATAAAACCGGGGATAACGCGGTGAAACACCACACCATCGTAAAAGCCGGAGTTCGCCAGCGCGATGAAGTTGTTGACGGTGTTGGGCGCAAGCTCGGGATAGAGCTCACCGCTCATCACCGCGCCGCTTTCCATTTCAATGGTCACAATCGGATTTGCCATCTTTCTTCTCCTTATCTCCGCGCCTTCATCGCGCGGTCCATCTCGCGCTTTGCGTCGCGTCTTGCGGCGTCCTCGCGCTTGTCGTAGTTTTTCTTGCCCTTGCACACGCCGACCTCGATCTTCACGCGCGCGTCCTTGAAGTAGACGCTCAGCGGGACGAGCGCGTAGCCGTCCTGCTTGACGAGCGCGTAAAGCTTATTGATCTCGCGCTTGTGCAGCAGGAGCTTTTTCGGGCGATCCGGGTCGTGGTTGAAGATATTGCCCTTATCGTAGGGGGAAATGTGCATCGAGAGGACATTTGCCTCGCCGTTTTTGATGATGACATAGCTGTCCTTCAAATTCAGCGTTCCGGCGCGGATGGACTTGACCTCCGTGCCCTTGAGCTCGATGCCCGCCTCATAGCGGTCTTCGACAAAATAATCGTGGAACGCTTTGCGGTTCTGTGCCACGACCTTGATTCCCTTTTTCTCCGCCATGGCACATCGCCTCCTTTGTGTTCGGATAGTAGTTTAGCATACTTTTTTGCCCAGCACAAGGGCTGTCACAAAAACGTAACAAACGAAAAAATCGCCCCGCACCTCCATTCTGCCCGCTTACTTTATTTTATAGTAGAATTCCGCCCGCCGCCGTGCTATAATTTTAGTATCTATATCATGCTCTGGCGGCGTCCCGCCGCACTGAGGAGGCAGTTTTACCATGGATCTGACCGAACGCAGACTTTCCCGCGAAACGATCTACGAGGGAAAGATCTTACATATTTACCGCGACGACGTGCTCCTGCCGAACGGCAGAAAAAGCGTGCGCGAGGTCGCCGATCACCCCGGCGGCGTCGCGATCGTCGCTCTCGATGAAAGCGACAACGTCCTCACCGTGAAGCAGTACCGCTATGTCTTCTCCCGCGTGCTCGAGGAGATTCCCGCCGGAAAATTGGAGCGCGGTGAAGACCCGCGCGAGGCCGCGCTGCGCGAATTAAAGGAAGAGACCGGTGCAACACCTGCCCGAATGATCGACCTTGGCAAGCTTCTTGTCTCCCCCGGCTGTTACAACGAGGTACTGCACCTGTACCTTGCCGAGGGACTCGCCTTCGGCGCGCAGCATCCGGACGAGGACGAATTTTTAGAGCTTTGCCGCACACCATTTTCTGAAATGCTCGCGCGCGTCATGCGCGGCGACATTGAGGACGCAAAGACCGTCTGCGGCATTCTGAAGGTACACGCCCTGCGCACGGCACAAAAAGAGAAAGAGGAGAATGAAAACTGATGGAACAGAAAAAGACCGTCCTTATCGTGGAGGACGAAAAGAACATTGTGGATATTATCCGTTTCAACCTCCAGCGCACGGGATATGATACGCTGGAGGCTTACGACGGCGAGGCAGGTCTCGCCATGGCGCGCGAAAAAAAGCCCGACCTCATTCTGCTCGACGTGATGATGCCCAAGATGATGGGCTTTGATGTCTGCCGCGCCCTGCGCGAAGAGGGGGATAACGTCCCCGTCATCATTCTGACCGCGCGCGAAGAGGAAGAGGACAAGATCCTCGGCCTTGAGATCGGCGCAGACGACTATATCACCAAGCCTTTTTCCATGCGCGAGCTGCTCGCGCGCGTCAAGGCAAACATTCGCCGCACGGCGATGCTCTCCGCGCCCGCCGCGGAGGACAGTGCCATGAGCGCCGGCGGCGGCATCACCATCAACACCGACAGCTTTCAGGTGCGCAAAAACGGTGTCCCTATCGACCTCACACAGCGCGAGTACGAGCTTTTGACATTCCTCGCAAGCCACCCCGGCAAGGTTTTCTCGCGTGTCGACCTCATGGAACAGGTCTGGAACTACGGCTACGTCGGCGACGATGCGCGCACGGTGGACGTCACCGTCCGCCGCCTGCGGGAAAAGATCGAGGATAACCCCGCTTCGCCCGTTTACATTCTCACGCGCCGCGGCGTGGGCTATTATTTCTCCGCGCAAGCGTAAATTGCGCGCACTCTTCGGGGAAAGGAGTTTCCTGCTATGTTCCGCAGCCTGCACATGAAACTCGTGATGATCATGCTGCTGCTCGTCACCTCGCTGATGGCGGTGGTGGGCGCATTTTTGATGACCAGCGTTACGAATTTCTACATTGATGATTTTTATGCGCAGATGAGCGAGGTGTTCGGCGAATCCAATGCCGCGTTCGTCAGTTCTTTGCGCGAAGAGGCCGCGCAGGAGGACGGCGCTGTGCGCCTGCAAGCCATGCTTGAGGCCTACTCCGGCACGCTGAGCATCGACTCGCGCAACCGCAACTACTACATTCTCGATGGCCGCAGCGGCGAAGTGCTCTCCTCAAGCAACGACGATGGCGAGCTTTTGGATCAGACGGAAAATATCCTCACCGCGCGCAACGGAGAGGTCGGCGACCACAGTGACCTTGCCGCAAGCTATATGGACGTCGCCATTCCCATCTCCGGCGGCGACAACAGCTTCATCATTTATATCCGCGACAGCCGCACCACCGTCTCGTCGCTGAACTCCGAGCTGCTGTTCATTATCCTGCAAGCACTGCTCGTCGGCCTTCTCGTATCTGTGCTTTTGTCATTCCTGCTCGCCAAAACCATGATCGACCCCATCGAAAAGCTGACCGAGGGCGCCGAACGCATTGCGACCGGTGACTTCAATGAAACGCTTTCCGTCGAATCGACGGACGAGATCGGTGTTCTGACCACCACGTTCAACGACATGGCGTCCGTGCTGCACTCTACGCTGGAGGCCGTGGAAAACGAACGCAACAAGCTTGATACCCTTTTTCTTCACATGAGCGACGGCGTGGTCGCCTATGACGGCAGCGGCCGCCTCATTCACTGCAATCCCGCCGCCTGCGAGCTTTTGAACCGCACGGCGGACGAATGCGTTTACAGCGAGCTCTTCGAGTCCATCTGCCCGTTTTCCCATGTCATCACCATGCAGCGCAGCGACTATGTGGAAGGGGAACTTTCCGTCGGCGAGCGCAGCGTGGAGCTTTACTTTGCGCCATTTTCCGACGAGGAAAGCGGCGGCGTTCTGATCGTGCTGCATGACGTGACCGAGCAGCGCAAAACCGAGGAGCGCCGCAAGGAGTTCGTCGCCAACGTTTCCCACGAGCTGCGCACCCCCCTCACCAATGTCCGATCTTATGCCGAGACCATTCGGGAGGCGGGCGATGATCTCAGCCGCGAGACAGAGAATGACTTTCTCGACGTTGTCATCAGCGAAACGGACCGCATGACCCACATCGTGCAGGATCTTCTGACGCTCTCGCGCCTTGACTCCGGACGCAGCGAGATGAACATGGCGCGTTTCCCCTTCTCCGCCGCCATCGATGCCGTTCTCCGCTCGACCGAACTGGAAGCGCGCCGCCACAAGCACGCGCTCACGCACGATTACAGTGAAACTCTGCCGCTCATCATGGGCGACCGTGGCCGCATCGAGCAGGTCATGCTCAATGTCCTCAGCAATGCCGTGAAGTACACGCCCGACGGCGGCCATATCCGCGTCACCGCCGGCAGCGAGGGCGAAACCGTCTGGATGGAAGTCGCGGACGACGGCATCGGCATTCCCGAGGCCGACCGCTCCCGCATTTTCGAGCGTTTCTACCGCGTCGACAAGGCGCGCTCGCGCGAATCCGGCGGCACGGGTCTCGGCCTTTCCATCGCAACGGAGATCGTGCAGCGCCACCATGGCACGCTCACGCTCGTCGACCGCCCCGGTCCCGGCACGACGGTAAGACTGGAGCTTCCCATCACGCAGCCCATCGGCGGGGAGGAAAGCCATGAATAAGAACGCCAATTCGGTGCGCCACCTGCAAAAT
>OKTB01000557.1_pt1 | contig 20715 bp, 17 predicted proteins | sample 1606131 | NCBI WGS metagenome assembly OKTB01 (sample SAMEA3879518, study PRJEB24766) | human gut metagenome | biome: human-associated habitat; feature: feces | place: USA | collected 1985/1987
AGCAACGTATCCGTTTGCCCTATAATGCACCGCCATTGTCCTGCGGGCATATTTTTCAAGGTGCAGTCCCGAAACGTGGAAAGGGTCAGACCGTTTCGGCTTTGGTTACAATAGAAGAAATCAGTTTGATTTCCAGATGGCGTTTCATGTACTCGTCTATGCACACATGGGGCTGGCCGTGCTTATCGTAGAGAATGCCTGTACAGAGCTTGTTGATGTAACCTCTGTAATGCTGCAAAACCTGTTCAACTGCATCGGTGTCCCCAGCGCAGGCAGAGCGAATCACCGAGAGCGGCAAAAAATCTCTGCTCGTGTGTTCATAGGAGTTCATTTACGCCTAACCTCCCTCCGGCAAGTGCGCCTTTAGCTTTTTTCGCAGCTCGTTCAGCGTTTTTGTCCGGTGGCGCTGTACAGCACTCCGGGACATTCCCATGAGGTCGCCAATCTCGCCATCGCCCAGTTCCAGAACGCAAAACAGAATCAGAATGCTTTGTTCTTGCTTTGGCAGGGCGGCAAACGCATTGGCAACAAGCTCATTGTCGAGGTGCAGATCACAGCCGTAGGACGAAAATATAAATTCTTCGCTCGGATAATGGTCTACACTCGTGAGCTGCCCCAGTTCTTCCAACGAAAGAACGCTGAATGACTTTTCACGGTCAAGCAGACGTTTCTTATTTCGGTGATAGTTCCGGGCCTCATTTCGCAGCACCGCTTTGCAGAACGCATCGAATCGGTACTGTTCGCCATCGTTGCGAGGGATAGCTTCCATCTTCTCACCCCCTTTCCGTGGGGATGTCGGGTGGATTTTTCCCTTTCCGCTAATATGACACCCGAAACACCCGATTCTACCCGCTTTTTTGAAAATTTCCAAAAATATTTTTGAAACAGGTAGATTTTCAGATGGCAATAGAAAAGCCCAGCAGACCGAAAACGGCCAACCGGGCATAACGGCAGTGTTAAATGCGCAGAAGCTACATTGTATAGTACATAGTAAAAGCCCTGCTGACCCTGTGCAGGAGCAAGGCTTTTTTTGACAGTTCAAAGCTAGGCGGTTTTAAAAAGATAAAAAATAACACGGCAATACCTCCAAAATACCGCCGTGTCGTCCTGCGCTGGCAAACACAACGGTTTTGTTGTGACTTTCAACGCAAAACTTATCAAAAAGAAAAGAGCCGATAACTCGTGTGCCTATTGGCTACGAGTTATCGGCTCTGCGTCTTAGCGTCTGGCTCTTGCACGATGGATAGATTTAGTTGTCGAACTGCGATTAAAGTTTCATGCTTGCATTTGGGACAAAACAATGGGAAATTTTCAAGAATGGTATCGCTGCGGATTCTTAATCGTGTTTTACTGCCGCAGACAGGACATAATACCCACTCAATATGACTTATATCCTTATTGCCCGCAGCAAGTAACCCGATATTCCTTGATATGACCGGGGTAAGAATGTACTTTGTCCATAAGCGGTCCTCTTGCTCCCATTGTAAATGCGATGTCACTGCTTTTAATCGACATGAGAATATCCCCACAGGAAAGATTCAAATATCGCATCGTGTTTTCAGGCAGCCTCACAACACCGTTTTGAGAAATATGCAGCCAAGTATAGCCTCGTCCTTTATAGCGAACGAATTCTCCTTCATCAATCGTGTACTGTGACAATGCGGGACAATCATCTAATATATGCTTCAATTTTGATTGCCCAAGTAATTGTTTGCTGGTCACGCAAAATCCGCCCGTGATTTTGCTCCCCGTGAAAATAATAATGCGTCCTTCTTTTTGAACGGGATATTGTTCAAGAGTCTCTGCCGAAAAAAGTATTTCTCGCCTATTGCTGATGGCAGAAAGTCCAAATACATATTTTCCACCCTTATTTAGTTGCGGCATTTTACTCCCCCTTGTATTTTGATTATAACTGTGGTACAGTTATAATATAATGTTGTAGTACTCTATATATAGAGTACTACAACTTAAAACTAAAGTCAAGGGGTATGCGTTATGCTCTCGAAATCTGCTACTATGTTATTGGGTCTGATCAATCAAAGACCGCTTAATCCATATGAAATTATCAAGCAACTACAAATCATGAATGTTCATCGTTGGTACAACATCGCCAATTCGACAGTCTACGCTACACTAAAAGTCTTAGAGAAAAAAGAATATATTTATGGCAGCGTTGAAAAGGATGGAAATATGCCCGACAAGACGATTTACTCGCTTACAGACAAAGGGAAACAAGAATTTGTGGCAACATTACAGCAATCAATTTTGTCCTTCGACTATGATACCAACATTTTCTCGATTGCCGCATTTTTTATTGATGCGTTAGATGATCCGCAAAGTCTGCTTTCACAGCGTTTGAAAATATTAAATAGCTATCTTGAGGGAATTGAGCAGCAGATAACAGTCATAAAAGACGACATACCTTCCATTGCAAAAGCTAATATTGAACGAACTAAATATATTGTTGAAGCAGAAATTGCAGGTACTGAGAGTTTGATTCATGCAATATTGTAATGACCAACTGTTGAAAGCTGCTTGGTATCTGATAAACTAGGTGCGCAGCCCCAGATTATGAATTATAAAATGTAGACAGAACGGACATAGCAACATTTCGCCAATCGCTCATGAACTATAAAATGTATATGGGTGATGCAGAATGGCGAAAATTGAGGACTGTCCCGGCTTTGAAACGTTCGGAGCGGATGTCAAGGCAGCTCGAAAGGCAAAACAACTTTCCCGCAGTGCGCTGGCTGACATGATACATTGTGACAGCCGGTATCTTGCGAACATCGAAAACAAAGGCACGCTGCCCAGCTTGCCGGTGGTGATTCAGCTGATAAAAATATGTGGTCTGCCCGTGGAGCGGTACTTCAACCCGGAACTCATGCGGGAAGAAAGTGTGGAGCGTCAGAGGGTCAGCCACAAGCTGCAGCTTTGCCCGGAAGAATACTTACCCATCGTAGAGGGTGCCATTGACGGTGCCTTACGAATCCATGAACAGGAAAAAGAGCCCGCGTGTGTCTGATTGCCACGCATGGTCATTGAGAGGACGCAAAAAGCGTCCTCTTATTTTTTTGTATTTTGCAGGCAAAACGGGGATGTTGTGGTGTCATAGTAGTGGGGAAAGGTAACGTAGCAAGCATAGGGAGTGTAGCCACTCCCGGCAAAAATGCTTGCTGGGGAGTACCCCAGACCCCCAAGAAACGAGGTGAAACTATGGCGAACCGAACCCGAAAAATTGTTCTGCGTGTTCCCGTGACGCCGGAGGAACGGGAACTTATCCAGCAGAAGATGGCACTGCTGCACACACGGAATTTTTCTGCCTACGCCCGGAAGATGCTGATAGATGGTTATGTTGTCCACATCGACACCACCGACATCCGGGCGCAAACCGCCGAACTGCAAAAGATTGGTGTCAACGTCAATCAGATCGCGCGGCGGCTGAACAGCATGGGGCCGCTGTACACACAAGACGTTGCGGACATCAAGGGAGCATTGGCGCAGATATGGCAGTTACAAAGATACATCCTATCAAGTCAACGCTGAAAAAGGCATTGGACTACATCGAGAATCCGGCCAAGACGGATGAAAAAATGTTGGTGTCCTCCTTTGCCTGTGCCTACGAAACCGCAGACATCGAATTTGAATTGCTGTTGTCACAGGCCATGCAGAAAGGCAACAATCTGGCCCACCACCTGATACAGTCTTTTGCGCCGGGCGAAACCACGCCGGAGCAGGCCCACGAGATTGGCCGGCAGCTTGCAGATGAAGTCCTGCAAGGCAAATACCCGTATGTGCTGACCACGCACATTGACAAGGGGCACGTCCATAACCACGTCATCTTTTGTGCCGTGGACATGGTGAACCAACGAAAGTATGTTTCCAACCGACAGAGTTATGCCTACATCCGGCGCACCAGCGACCGGCTGTGCAAGGAACACGGCCTGTCCGTGGTAATGCCCGGCCAAGACAGGGGCAAAAGCTATGCCGAGTGGGACGCGCACCGAAAAGGCACGAGCTGGAAGGCGAAGCTGAAAGCTGTCATAGATACCACCATCCCGCAGGCCAAGGATTTTGACGATTTTCTGCGGCTCCTGCAGGAGCAGGGCTACGAGGTCAAGCGTGGCAAGTATGTTTCGTTCCGTGCGCCCGGACAGGAACGGTTCACCCGCTGCAAAACGCTGGGCGAAGCCTACACCGAAGAAGCCATCACCCAGCGCATCAAAGGGCGGTTCGTGGAGCGGAAGCCCAAAGAAAACCGCAAAATTTCGCTGCGGATTGATTTGGAGAACAGCATCAAGGCCCAGCAGTCCGCAGGGTATGAGAAGTGGGCAAAACTCCACAATCTGAAACAGGCTGCCCGGACGCTGAACTTCCTGACCGAGCATGAAATCGAAAGCTACCCGGATTTGGAAAGCCGGGTGGCCGAGATCACCGCCGCCAGCACCGAAGCTGCCGCCGCATTGAAAGCAGCAGAGCGCCGACTTGCAGAAATGGCCGTGCTGATAAAGGATGTTACCACCTGTAAGGAGCTGTACTCGTTGGTGCAGGAGTACCAGCGGGCAGCTGACAAAAAGCAGTTCCGGCGCAAGCATGAAGGCACTCTGATTCTCTATGAAGCAGCGGCCAAGGCCCTGAAAGAGCAGGGCTTCCAAAAGCTGCCGACCTCTACGCCCTGAAAAACGAGTATAAGCAACTGGCCGAGCAGAAAGACCAGCTGCAGCGGCAGTACGCCGAAGCCAAACGCCAGATGCAGGAATATGACATCATCAAGCAGAACGTGGACGGTGTTCTATTCCAGAATCACAGGCAGGAGAAGGATAAGACCCTGTGAGCATCACTTGACAACGACACATTACTTTTAACTAAAATAATGTGCGATTGTCAATCCACTGTTGACGAACACACATTATTTCTATATAATATAATGTGTGAATGTCAAGTGAGGTGATAGCATGAACAACATGGGCAAAGTAGAAAAAATGGTGCAGTCTGCCCCCAATGGTATCATTACGGCCGCACAGTTGACGAAAGCCGGCTTACATCGGGGCTATCTGCATGATTTTGTCGAGAGCGGGGAACTATACCGTTTCGGGCGCGGCCTGTATGTACAGAGCAGTGCATGGGAAGATGATTTTTACCTGTTACAGCGGAAGTATAGTCGCGGCATCTATTCACATGATACTGCTCTCTATCTGCTGGGCTATTCTGACCGCACTCCGGCAAGGTACACTATGACCTTTCCCAAGGGTTACAACGCACTGTCTTTGAAGCAGGAAGATTTGATCGTCAAGCGTGCCATTCCAGAAAATTATGACTTTGGTATTATTGAAATCCAATCGCCATCCGGCAACCCGATTCGTGTTTACGATTTGGAACGGACGCTGTGCGACATCCTGCGCGGCAGTGGGAGCGATATACAAATTGTTGGTGCAGCCATGAAGCGTTACGCCGCATCCAAAGACAAAGACATTCACAAATTGATGCAGTACGCAGAACGACTTCGTGTGAAGCCAAAGGTTCTGCGCTACATGGAGATTTTATTATGATTACAAAAAATCCGATGCAGTTAAAAGCCTATATCAAAAAGAAAGCAGCCGAGAAGCATATTTCCGCGCAACTTGTGATGCAGAACTATATGCTGGAAAGACTGCTGGAACGCATTTCGCTTTCACCGTATAAGCATAACTTCATTATCAAAGGCGGCTTTCTGGTGTCGGCTATCGTTGGTCTGGACACACGGGCCACTATGGATTTGGACACGACCATCAAGGGCTTTACGCTGACCCATGAAGCCATCCTTTCCATTTTCAAAGATGTGTGCGAAGTCCAGATTGACGATGATGTGCAGTTTGAAGTGATGGGCGTTGCGGATATCCGAGAAACGGACGATTATCCCGGAATCCGTGTGTCGCTGAAAGCCAACTACTCACCGATCAGCGTTCCGCTGACGGTGGATGTCACCACTGGCGATATGATAACGCCCCGCGAGATCGAGTACACCTTTTCAATGCTGTTCGGTGACCGCACAATCAGCGTTCTGGCCTACAATCTCGAAACAGTTCTGGCCGAAAAGCTGGAAACCGTACTGTCCCGCAATATTGCAAACACCCGTCCGAGAGATTACTACGACATCTATATTCTGTATGCTCTGCGTGGAACCGAGTGCGACAAGGCAACGCTGCGGCGGGCACTGGAACGGACAACGGAAAAGCGCGGTAGCGGTAAAATTTTAACGCAGTACCCGGAGATTATGCAGGAAATCCGGGATAGTGATACACTTCGCAGGCAATGGAACAAGTATAGCAGGGAATACGACTATGCAAAGGATATTTCTTTTGATGATACCTGCAATACGATTCAAAAAATCATGGAAGAAATGTAATTATTTCGAGGAAAATATATGGCTCAAAAGAAACCACCTAAAAAGACGACTAAAAATCAACATTTTGTGCCAAAAGTATATTTGAAACGTTGGGCGATTGATGGCACAGAAAATCAAGTGTTCCGATATGAGAAATGCAATTTATCAGATGGGAAACAGCGAAATGTAACCTCAATTTTATATGGTAGAAATACCTATACTGTGACGTTTCAAGATTATTACGCGTTAGATTTTATGCCCAAAATAAAAAGGGAATTTGCAAAACAGCTAGACGAAATTCTTGATAGGTATGATGCAGTCGCTTACTATAATGATAAGAAGCTAAGAAGTGGATATAAAGCATTGGAATTTATTGGAAATGTTGACGAATGGGATTTTAGGTTGAAATCGAATCGGAAACTACCCGCATCAAAACGAGGAATCGTTGAAAATATAAAGCAGATTCGGAGTTATGTAATAGAGGACGCGCTTGATAATATCATAGAAAAAAATTGGAATAGTGTTTTGGATGTTTTTTTACAGAGCCTTACAGAGCGAACGAAACTTCTACAAAGAAATTTGGGAATCCCTATGGAATCCCAATTAGTACAAGACTTGATTTTGACAATGCTTATTTTTATGTGTAGGACACCTACATTTGATTGTTTGGGAGTATTTCCAAAAGTAAAAAATATTGCGCAAGCAATAGCTAAAGATGCCAATATGGACGATGATTTTGTTGATAGATGTATGCGAAATGAGCAAATTTCACAGCTGTATAAAGCAATTTTTTCTGGAAATGTTGGATTTATAGCTTCTTTCATGCCACGAATTATAGAGCGGTGCAGAATCATAGTTTTTCATTGCGATGAACAAGAGGGAAGCTTTATAACATCAGATAATCCGTCATTCTCCTACGTCTTTCCAATGACATTTTTAAATTATAACGGAATTTATTTGCCGCTGACACCGCAGTATTTGCTATGTCTGGGACAGAGAAGTCAAGATTCGATATACAACGTTGATTACAGGGAAATTCAAAACAATACAGTTCGCAAATTCAATGCAGTTATTCGTTCTTCGGCATCACAATATATTGTTTCCAACCAAAAACTTCCTGGAATAGTATTATAAAAAGTATTGGAATGAGCAGTTTAATATAGAAATAGCCGGACACAGCAGCCACAAGGCCACCGTGTCCGGCTATTTCTGCTCCGACAATGGCACATTACTTTTGCTTAAAATAATGTGTCATTGTCAATCTGGCGGTATCACTCACCCGTAAAATCGAAACTCTGTCCGTCAAAGTCGGCATCGGTCATTTACTCCAATTTTGCAATGGTGCTGTTTGCCAGTTGCCGCATTTCGGTGTCCATATCCGGCAGGGCGGCCAGCATCCGCGCCATCGTTCGGCGGCGGTCAGAAGTGTGGTACATACAGATCAAATTTTCTTCTTCCACGCTGAAATTCATGCGTCAGACCTCCATTTCGTGTTGCTTGCTGCGGGCCGCTGCCTTTTTCGGGCTGGCGGCCTGTTTTGTTTCGGAAAGCTGCTTGCGGAGAGAAGCGCGGGGCTTGCAAATGCCCTTGTCCCGATTCTCGTTTTTGTCAATCAGCGCGTAGATGCCAAAACGGTCTTTTACGCTGGACAGGTGCAGGGATTTATACGGCAGCATGGCAAGCAGCTGGTCCGTGTCCCGGCTGGATGCCAGCTTGGTGAAATAAGGCGATACCTCCACCATAAAATGATTCTTGTCTGGGCTGTTGGGAGCAGCCAGCCGCTTCATATCTGCCGCGATACGCTGCGCCTCGGCCTCGATCAGCCCAGTGTGCAGTGATGCAAGATGTTCTTTGAAATCACCGGGCCGTGCCGGTTCTCGACTGCGCTGCTCCTGCCGAGTTGCCGCTTGCAGAAGTTCCGGGTCACGGGGCTGCATTTCATACCGCACGAACTCTCCAAAGTATTTGTCCGAGCGGCTGTTGAAATGCTCTTTGGGGCCAATTTCCCGCATCCCACTTTCGTAGATCAGGCGATTGGCGCCCACGGGCAGGGCTGCATCCCGGATATGCTGGAAGTGCTGCTGATAGTCCAGTTCATACAGATTGCCTTGCACAGTTCCATTGGCCGCGCTGGTCAGCTCCACAGCATAGGCAAGAATCCTGTCATGGGTCTGTTCGCCGCAGAATTTCCATGTGTTGTAGGCTTGCGTGTCTTTGAGCAGCACGTCCCGTTCCCGGAAGCAGAATGTTCCAGAAGGCCGGGACAGCCACAACAGCAGCTTATCTTCCGGCTGGTCGCTGCGGGCGGCCTCCCGCAGCATCTTGATGTCATAGGCAAAATCGCTCTGATAGTATGCGGTGTTCTGGTGCATAATGGCTTCCAGCGCAGCGATCACATCCATATTTTCAAATTTCTGCACGGTTTACACCTCCAATTCCTTTGACTTTTCCCGTGGCTGTGTTTGCTTGCTCTGTTCCTTTTTCGCGGCATCCAGTTGTGCCCGGATAGACGGCTTTTTCGGTTTGGCTGCGCGGGATTTCTTGGCTTTCGGTGCCTTTTCTTCGGCCTTGACTGCAGCGGCAAGGTCTGTCAACGAAATTTGTTCCCCAGCCTTTGCTTTGGCCTCCAACTCGCCCAGAGAGGGCGCATTGTTCAGCACGCCATCAATCATATTTTCGTTTTGTTCGGTGGAAAGTTCTGCGGTGCGCAGCGGATTTTCCTGCAAGAACTCCGGCACCTGCTGGAAGCCCACACTGTCGCAGTAGTGGGCGGTGTCCTGCCCATTCTGGTGCAGCACCACCACATCCGAAACAGACAGCGAGTGTCCCTTGAAATCTGCCGGATGGTCCACATTGAATGTGCGGTAGATGTCCTCCAACGTGGTGCCAGCAGTCAGCGGCGCGGCGTATACTTCCGTATAGTTGGCCTTGTCCACGGTCAAACCGGCAGCCTGCAGGCGGTCGTAGGGCTCAAAACGGTAATCGCGGGTGGAATCTTCATTGCGCAGCTGGTAGATGGAAAAGCTGTCCTGCTGCGGTGCTTCAAAGCCTGCCGCCGCGTATTCCTTTACGGTCATTCCAGCAGCGGCCGCTTCCTGCTCGATCTCGGCCTGTACCTGTGCCTTATAGTCCTGCAAGGTCTGGTCAAAGTCGGCCAGCTTGGGCGGTTCCGGCAAGTCATACTGGCCTTGGTTGAGCAGCGGGCGGCAGTCCTGCACATAGGCCACAACCGCAGTGTAATAGGAAGTCTGTTCCGGCAAAATATTCTGTCCTTCCCGCAAAGCGGTGGTGGCCGTCTGCTCCATAGCCGAAAGATTGCAGTGCTGTTTGAGGTACGGAATAAACTCGGTCAGCACCATTTCCCGCTCTGCCTTGTCCTGCTCCCACGCTTCCGGGCCTTTGTTGTGCAGAACAAAATTCTTCCAGTTTTCATCTTTGGCGTAGTATTCGTGGTAGTTCTGGATGTGCTGAATCAGAGAGCCGTCACCATCACCGAAATCCTGCCGTCCCTCGTAGTTATCCGGCTGGCCATTCAGGGTAAAGTCAATGCGGAAGGCCGTTTTGTCGTACCAGCCACCCTCGTAACCATCCTTTTCCCGGTCCGTGTGCTGGGTGGTGTCCAGTTCTTCAAAGACGCGGTTTGCCACGGACAGCGGCATGGTTTCGCCGTCCTGCAGCTTGTCGCTTTCGCTCCACAGAATTGTGACCGTAGGCTCTGCGGATAAATCTGTCGCAGCGGCTTTTTCTGCTTCCGGGGCAGAAAGTTCATTTGCTTTTTCCGCCGCCTCTTGGAACGCAGCCAGCTTATCGCCCAACAGAACTTCCGATACCGGGGCTGTCTGCCCCAGCAGATTAAGTGCTTCCTGTCCGGCATCCGGCAGAGTCAGACCGGGTGCGTCCAGCTGGCCTCCGTCCAGAGCCTTGTTGTTCGGGTCATACAGAGTGTAGTCATAGCCGGAATCACAGGTCTGGATGAACAGGGTACTGCCGTTGTCCAGCGCAAATGCGGCTTCCTGTGCGGCGGAAAGGTCTGCTTCCCGCTGCTGGCGCAGTTCTGCCAGATGTTCGTCCAGCGCAGAGATCAACTCATGGGCCGCGCTGCGGATGATTTCCAGAGAGGCTTTCAGTTCGGCCAGTTCCCGGCCCGAACTCCACCCGGCCACATAGCCAAAGGAATACTCGGACGTGTCCAGCCCGTAGTGCTGGCAGACTGCATAAGCTACGCTTTCGGCCTGCACCTCGCGGGTGCGGCTGTCCGGGCGGTTGGTCTGTTCCGGGTCGTCTGGGTCGATGGCGTGCAGCTTTGCATGGGCAATCTCATGGATGGCTGTCTTGATGGTCTGTAACTGGCTCATGCCCTCTTGGATGGCAATGCGGTTGTCGAGCAGATGAAAGTACCCGTGCGCCCCGCCCTCTATGTCCTCAAACCCGATGGGCACCGGGGAAGCCTGCTCCAACGCCTTGAAAAAATCTTGGTAGTCCTGCACGCTGCCGGACAATTCATTCACCGCGATAGAGGGCAGCGGTTCGCCCTCGGTCTGACTGACATCGAACACGGAAACCACCTTAAAGGCCGGAATCTGCACCGTCTTTTCTTCCGTCAGCGGCTTTCCATCCTTATCCAGAATCGGCTTGCCCTGTTCGTCCAGCTTTTCCATCTTCTGCTTGACCTTGTACGGCGCAGGAGCAAGGATTTTGATGCCTTTTTCGCCTTTCTTTACGGTGCGGTGGAACGTGTCTTTCCACTTGTTGAAGCCCGCCACCAGTTGGCCGCCCTGCATGGCGATCAGCAAGGTGTTGTTGAAGCTGTAATTGTGGAATTTTGCCATCGTGGTGAGGTAGGCTTTGTAGCGGTCGCTGTCGAACAGCTCTTGAATCCCTGTTTCCAGCCGGTCCGTGATTTCTTTCATCCGTTCTGCGCTGTCCTTACCGTTCAGGATGATGGGAATAACTTTCTGCGGTTCTGTTTCAGGTTGAACAGGCGGCGGGATATTGGCTGCATCCCGCATGACTTCCGGCACAGGAAAGGACAGTACCCGGTATTCCTCCGGCACAGGCTGGCCTTCGTGGACTTTCTGCCACTCGTCCCCGCTTTTGACAAGGTAGCCGTACTGGGTGAACGCACCCTGTTCCTGCTGAGCCACATACCGGCCAAACTGTGCCGTGTCGATGCCGCCTTTCCATTCTTCCGGCATATCCACCATGCCGGAGCAGTTCAAGTAGTAGTCGCCCAGCTGGGCAGGGCCGCGCACATCCGGCAGATGCACATAGTAGTCCACGTTTTCGGGAAAGTCGGTGATTCTCCCGATGCTGAAAAGCTCACTCTGCGGGGCTTGCAGGGCGGCGTTCAGCTCTGCGCGTTCCCCGGTAGAGAGTGTTTCCAGTCGTGATGCCAGAAAGTTCAGTTCGTCCACATTGGATGCCAGCACCATGTTGTAGGGGATGGCAAAACGCTTTTCTTCCTCGGCAAAATAGCCGGAAATGAAAAGGCCCTGCGGATTATCGGACGAAATGCCGATTTGCCGCAGGGCCGCTTGTACCTGTTCGGTTGTAGTGGGCAGGTCCAGCCAGACGCCATCCCTGCCTTGCTGCTGCCGATTTTGCAGCTGGATGGAAAATAATTCGCTCATTTGGTCACACTCCTTTTTTGCTATCCTACGGATAGAGAGAGCCGGTTATGGCAAAATGAATGCTTCACCTTACCATAACCGGCCCTCGTATTTTTGCCTTACTCTTTGCGCTCTACCCGGTAATTGACGTACTTGCCTCCCGTATCTGCCAGAAGCACCGTTGCATCATAGGTTTTGCCTGTTTTCTCGGAGTAGAGGCCCTTGACCTTTGCCTTACCGTTTTTGAGCAGAGCAGCGGCGATCTTCGGTGTGAACGCCTTTTTGCGCTGCTCAAAGAAGCGGTCATTCTTCCACATCACGAACTGACAGCCACGGTTCCCGCAGTAAAAATTCTTTTTACCCTCATAGACGTTTTCACCGCACCGGGGACACTTGCCGATAATAATCCGTTCCGACTGGAACAGGTTTTGCTTGTCCGCACTGATGCAGGAATAGGTCTTGACCAGCTGACGCACCTGCGCTTCAATTTCGGCCATGAACTCGTCCGGGTCTGCATTGCCCTTGGCAATCTCGGTCAGACGGTTTTCCCATTCAGCGGTCAGGGCGGGAGAGGTCAGGCTTTCCGGCAGAACCACCGCCAGATTGATGCCGTCCTTGGTGGGGACAAGCTGCTTGCCCTTGCGCTGCACAAAGCCCATTTGCACCAGTTTTTCCAGAATCGCGGCACGGGTGGCCGGAGTGCCCAGCCCTTTACGTTCCGCTTGGCCCAGGCCACCCTCTCTTGCTCCTGCGGAGCAATTCACCTTGTCCTCCGGCATATCCTCGGCCCCTGCCCGCTCCATTGCTGACAGGAGTGTATCTTCCGTGTAGGCTTTCGGCGGGGACGTGAAATGTTCCGAAATATCAGATACAACAGAATAACTTTGTCCCTCGGTCAGTTCCGGCAGGGTGTTCAGGTTTTCCGTTTCTTCTTCGCCGTCTGCTTTCAGGGTGGAGCGGAACCTCTGGTCGATCTCTTTCCAACCGGGGACAAGCACAGTCTTTCCCTTGGCGGCGAACTCGTTCCCTGCACAGGAGAACACAGCAGTCACAGTTTCGTACTCATGAGGCGCGGCTATCGCGCAGAGCAGTTTGGAGCAGACAAGGTTCATCAGCTTGCATTCACTCTCGGCAAGACCAGTGAAACCCTGCTTTAGAAATTCGGACGTGGGGATGATGGCGTGGTGGTCCGATACCTTTTTGCTGTTCAGAATCCGGCCCACTTCCGGGGTCAAGTCAAGTCCTTGGGCAAAGGGCAGCAGCCCCAGCAGGTCAGACACAAGATGTTGTGCTGCCTGGCCCATATCCTCGGTCAGATATTGGCTGTCCGTGCGGGGATAGGTCAGCAGTTTCTTTTCGTAAAGCTGCTGGGCATAATCAAGGGTCTGCTTTGCCGTGAAACCGAACAGGCGGTTTGCCTCCCGCTGCAAGGTGGTCAGGTCATAGAGCTTGGGCGGCTGTTCCGTCTTTTTCTCCCGCCGAATGGACGCGCAGACTGCATTTGCACCTGTGCATTTTTCTTTGATAGAATTTGCGGTTTCTGCATCCGAAATGCGCCCACTGTCCGCTTTCAAGCTGCCGGAATGGATGCCGACCGTGCAATACTTTTCTTTCTGGAAGCGCAGAATTTTTGCATCTCGGTCCACCAGCATTTTCAGTGTCGGGGTCTGCACCCGGCCCACGGTCAGGGTCTTGTGGTAGAGGATGGAGAAAAGCCGGGTGGCGTTGATCCCCACCAGCCAATCCGCTTTCTGACGGCAGAGTGCTGATTGATACAGGGCTTCATAGTTGGCACCGGGGCGCAGATCAGAAAATCCCTCCCGAATGGCGCTGTCCTCCATCGAGGAAATCCAAAGGCGAAGGATCGGTTTGTGGCAATCCGCCATTTGATACACCAGACGGAAGATCAGTTCCCCTTCGCGCCCGGCGTCACAGGCATTGACGATGGTATCCACGTCGGGTCGGTTCATTAGGGCGCGTAGATTTTCAAAGGCGTCCTCCTTGCCCGGTGCAAGCACATAACGGAACGGCTCCGGCAGAATGGGAAGATCATCATAGCGCCATTTCTTGAAATGCTCGTCATAGTCGCCAGCATCCATCGGGGATACCAGGTGTCCCATGCACCAGGATACGAGAAGGCCGTTGCCTTCATAAAAGCCATCGGCCCTGGATGAAGCACCCAGGGCCGACGCAATAGATTTTGCCACGCTCGGTTTTTCCGCAATAATCAGTTTACTCATTCTTTTCCTCCGTTTCCTCGTCCTCGGTCAGATATTCTTCTTCATCCTCCAGGTCGAAATCATCCAGAACAGCGGGCACTTTCTTGCCCTGCTTCGGTTTCAGTACCAGGAAATAGACCGCTGCGCCGCCTCCGGCTGCAAGGATCAGCAGCACAGCCAGGATCGCCCCGGTATTGCTTTTCTTTTCAGGCTTCGGATTCTCCGGCTCGGTGGGCTCCGCAGCTTTCTGTTCTGTACCAACACATTCACTGAGGTTTTTTACGCAGACCGGGCAAGCGGTATTGACCGCACCGGCCTGGCACTTTTCCGTACAGGTGCAGACAATAGGTGTTTCCACCTTTTCTCCATCCTCCGTGAGTGCCATGAGGTCGGCTTCATCCACCTGATTCAGAAAATGCACGGTTTCCTCGCCCTTATCATCACGGTCAATGATGATATAGAAGTAGTTTCCGTTTTTGGTTACAGCGGTAATGAACTGCTTTCCGCTTTTCGTAGGCGAGCCAGCGTCATCAACCAAAGTCAGATTGCCGTCGGGAGTAAGCGGTAGCATCGGCTCCTCCGGCTCTGTTTCGGGAACTTTTTCTTCGACCGCAGGTTCTTCAGTCGCTACGCTTTCATCTACATAGGCAAATGCCGTTGTAGAAAACACGCCAAAACACATTGCACACGCCAGCAATGCGGCTCCAATTTTCTTAAATCTCATTCTGCGTTTCCTCCTCATTCATAGTATTGATCGTATCAGGCTTCGGAGCCATATCCGCAGCAAACATACGGAGCAGCTCGGAAAGCTGTTCGGGATTCAGGTTCGCAGCATGAACCATCTCATGGATTTCGGAATTTTCCTCCTCACGGTATCTGCGTTCCAGGTCTTTCACCTTAGCATCCCATTCTGCCCGTTTCTTACGGGCTTTTTCAAGGTCTGCACCTATTCTGTCTAACTTGGCACTCAATCGCCATCCCTCCTTTAGTTTCTGATTCTGCCGAAGCAGTAAAAATGCTGTTGCCAGTAATTCGATTCGATAGAAGCGTAGGAAATGGGGTTTCCGCAGTGGATCATCATACCATTGCCAACATAGATACCAACGTGTGATGCACCGGAGGTATCATAAGTGCCTTGGAAGAAAATCAAATCTCCCGGTTTGGCAGAGCTTTTCGGGATAATGTCGCATACGCCCATCAAACCGTTTGCGGTCAAACGACCAACACTCCAACCGTTTCCGCAGTGATTGATTACATAGGAAACAAATCCGGAGCAGTCAAAGGAGGTAGACGGGCTGCTGCCGCCCCACACATACGGGTATCCCAGATATTTTTCAGCTTCCCGAATCATATTGGCAAATCTTGTGTCTGTCAGCGCTTCGCCCGGAATATCATAATCGGTGTACTCGCCGCCAGGGGTGGCGTAAATGTCATTTCCGAAAATATCCGGTCTGTTGCCCCTTGTCTGAAGCAAAATTCTATATCGCTCCATATCATCTTCCGACAAGCCGGAATTTGAAATCACACTGTTCAAGCCCTTATTTCTGAGCTTCACATTCAGAATATAATATTCGTAATCTTCTTCCTCTGTTGTTGTCTCTCCCGTTTCGGGATCAGTAGAAGATGTTGTTCGTGTACGAATCTCTACTACTTCCGTCAGGGTCAGCTCATATTGTTGCTCAAATAGCCATTGCAGGGTAGCCTGCACCTCATCTCTGGTGTAATCCTCAAACTTCACCGTCAAATACGCCGCCAGCTCATAAGGATTGTGGTTGATTTCATCAAGGTCATACCGGTACTCGTCATATCCGCTATGAGTACGCTCGATATTATTGATTTTATTGCGGAGCGCAGCTTCCAAAGCCTTGTAATCATTGTCCGCACCAATAATATCTTCCTCTTTTGCAGTAAAAGAAGTTCCCAGAATGATCTGTGTGCCGCCTTGGAACATAGCCGAACAAGACGAGAACATCCCTGAGAGTATCATAAAAAGCAGTCCGGCAATCAAAACAAACAGAATCGTTTTAGAGTGTGTGGTGCAGAACTCCGTTACTCTTTCTGTGATGTTCTTGGCTCCCTGAGCTGCTTTGCCCGTTGCCTTGCCTGCACCCTTAGATGCAGAAGCCGTTGTCGAAGCGGTATTCTTACCGGCTTTGGCGGCAGCATATTCTTTCTTGATTGCCCTTTTCTGTTGCCAACGGGAAAAGGGATTGGAACCGGCATCGGGGTTGTCCTTTTTGAACTTCTCATACAGGGCATTTACATTTGCTTTATCTGACTTCTCAACCAGCTTTTCCGCCTTGTCGTAGGCTTTCAGCTTGTGACTGTAAACGGCATGATCGACGGTATAGACAGTGGATTCAACAGCCTTGGTCGTTTCCTGCACAGCCTGAACGCCGATATTATCATCCTCATATTCTGACACCGCCCGATGTGCTTTGGATGTGAGCGTGACTGCGGCACCACGGCTTGCCATGTGCTTTGCCACAGATGGGCGCTCGATTTCCGTAAACTCCGCTTTTTCAAAACGGAGCTTTGCTTTACGGGAACCGGCTGCATCTGTTTCCAGCTTTAGCTTCGGCTTTGCCTTTTTAGAAGCCAATTTGTCTGCCGCTTTTTCAGCCCTATCAACCGCCTTATCTGCACGGTCGGCAGCTTTCTTCACATGAGAATCTGCAAGGTCATCTTCGGTAAAACGGAGTCGTGTAGGTCTTTTCGCCATACATTACGCCTCCTTTTCCTGTGCCACCTCGTTTAACTTCGTGGTCATAATGCGATACAGTTCCAGATCTGTCGGGAATCGGTCAATGAACGGCAGAATCACATTGCCATAGAACAGAAGTCCTTCGCCCTCACCGGAGTTGGTTACATAGGACAGCTGATGCGGCGAAATGTTCAACCGCTGTGCCAGAATACTTCGGTCATCGCTTGCCTGATTCAGCATATAGATGAAATCAGAGTTTTCGAGGATGTTGGCAATCTCCGGGGAACGAAGCAGGTCTTTGACATTCTGAGTAATACCGGTCGGCAAGCCGCCCCATTTACGGAATCGCTTCCAGATTTCTACGGAATAGGTTGCCGTCTGTTCTTCCTTCAGAAGCAGATGGAACTCGTCAATATAATATCTGGTCGATTTACCGGCAGAACGGTTGGCAGTTACACGCCCCCAGACCTGATCCTGAACGATCAGCATACCGATTTTTTTCAGCTGATTGCCCAGCTCCTTAATGTCGAAGCACACCAGACGATTCTGAATATCCACATTGGTTCTGTTGTTAAACAGTTTCAGAGAACCCTTAACATAGATTTCCAAGGCGGTCGCTACATGGTGGGCTTCCTTTTCGTCCTGTTTCAGAAGGGCATCATACAAATCCTCAAGGATCGGCATATTCTCAGGGGCAGGATTGTCGAAATATCTCTGGTAAATCTGATGCACACAACGGTCGATAACCGTCTTTTCGATAGGCTGCAAGCCATCCTTACTGCCCATAATCAACTCACAGAGGGACAGGATAAAATCAGCTTTCAGTGCTACCGGGTTGTCATCCTCAGAGTAGTTCAGGTTGATGTCCATAGGGTTGATATAGTTGGTACTGGAGGAGCTGATTTTTACCACCTGACCATTGAACTTGTGAACCAGAGCCGCATATTCCGCTTCGGGGTCGCAGATGATAATATCGTCATCCGTAACCAGGAACGCATTGGTGATTTCACGCTTTGCGGAAAAGGATTTACCGGAACCGGGAGTACCCAGAATCAGTCCGTTGGGGTTCTTGAGCTTCTTTCTGTCCACCATGATAAGGTTGTTCGACAGAGCATTCAGCCCGTAATAGAGCGTTTCTCCACCATTCTGGAACAGCTCCTGCGTGGTGAAAGGCACAAAAATAGCCGTGGAACTGGTAGTCAGGCCACGACGAATCTCAATCAGGTTTTGTGCCAAAGGCAGGCTGCTCATCAGTCCGGATTCCTGCTGAAAATCCAAACGACGCAGATTGCAGTTATGCTTCTGGGCGATGCTCTGTGCCTGGAACACATTGTTCTCCAGTTCCTGCTCGGTGCGCCCGGTGTTCAGCACCAGAAATGTCACCATGAACATTCGCTCATTCTGGCTCTGCAATTCTTTCAGAAGTGACTTCGCATCTTTACCATAGGTAGCAAGGTCAGATGGGATAATGTCCATGTCATAGCCAGAACGCACAGCCTTTTTCTGTTCCTCGATTTTGGAACGGTCAAGCTCGGTGATGATTCTCTTGATGGTCTTAATCGCCGCAGTCTGGTCAACCGACTGGATGTGCATGGTCACGATCTGCGTGGATTCCATATCCAGAAAATCCGCCAGCATACGATCAGACAGGTCTGATGCCGTAATTGCCAGATAAGACATCGAACCGAAGATACTGCCCATCTGGAAGGTGCGGTTGGTCTTAAAGGCAAACGCCGTCGGAGCAATGAAGTCCTTTACGGACAGCCCGGATTCCACAAGATACTTCCAATCGAAGAAGAACTTATCATTATCACCCATGTGGAACATAGAGTGCATCAGATGCAGCCGCTCTTTGCCGTTCATGGTAGTGGCAATGACACCCAAACGCCGAAAGTTATTGAGCAGATCGTTTTCGATATGGTTGAGTCTCGGCTTTGCCTGCCGCATGGATTCGGCTTCAATGCCGAATGTCAGGTACTTGGTTTTGGTCAAGCCGTTGTTGCCCTGCGCCAACTGCTTTTTCAGCATCTGGCTATACTCGGCACGGACGGGATTGAAGCTGTCCTTCTTGAACGGGATACGGATACTCTTTTCAAAGCTTTCAGCATCGGTACTCAGGTTCATAAAGGAAAGCTCAAAGTGAATGGAGCTGTCAAAGAAATTCAGGAAACTGCACCACTCATCGAAGATGGCAGTCTTATCTTCCTGCTGTGCCAGCTGATAGTTGATGTCCTGAAACTGAATGGTCTTGGTGTAATAACTGTCAGTGACACGGCAGATGCCATCCGGGAACATTCTCTGAAAGGGAATGGACTGCTGTGCAGTCTGCGGAATACCGTTGTCCTTCTTTGCCCGTTCCACAACAGCTTTAATTTCTCGCTGCTGCTTCCGATTCAGATTTGCAGGCATTTTGATGTTTCTTGCCTGTGGCTTCTTTTTGAAAAACAATTCGTTCAACCTCCTTTTCCAGTTTGTACTGACGCATCAAAGCGTCATAATAGTTGTCCGTCTGATAAGGGCGAACCTTGGGACGAACGAATTTGGTCTGAATGAAGTGTTCTACAACCACTTCCAACGGCTGACTATCCTTTTCATACATTGCCAGAAAGAACAACGGTAACATGACGATCATCATGGACAGTGCTGCAAGGCTCACATTTCCGGTTGCTTTGACCAGAAAGAAAATCGGCACTCCGATGAGCGCCGCCGCACCAAAGCAAAGTAACTGCCGTTTCGTCAGATTGAAGAACACTTTTGTTTTTACCCTCGTCAGGTCACGAGGTACGGGAATATACGCTGCCAAACAATTTCCTCCTTCCCTTAGTGAGCGCTGAATACACCCTTCGCAAGCGAACCAGTCTTAAACAGGGTGAAGCACAAAAGGACGGTGTAGCCCATAACACCCCAGATAGAACCGATGATGTCATCACTGAATGCGATAGACTGAATCAGCACCGCATAAATGCCCACGCAGATCATAATCAGGAATCCCTGGAATCCGATTGCAAACAGCGAACGCAGATAATTCTGTCCGATATTGCTCTGTTCTCTGTTTCCAAAAGTGGAAAGCGGAATCGGGGCAAGGCTGACCATCAGATAAATTTCAATCATTCGACCGTAGACGATCACAAAGATGATGATTGCCAAAGCGGACATCGTGACCTGCACGATAAAGGATTGCAGGAACAAGCCGAGCAAAGGACCCAAATCCATTGCCATCAGCGTTTCTTCCATTGTTTCCAATGCCGAAGCATCTATGGCAGTATTTCCGGATATGATACCGGCGCTTGCGTTTATAACGTGCTGTGTCACATCAAACACAGCCATCGTGATATTGAATGTGTTTGTGATTAACATGACCGCAACAAAAGTCTTGAACACCCATTTGAAGAAGATCCAGGTTTCAAAATTTGCCAGATTGTTGTGGTCAATAATCATCTGAATTAGCTCATAACAGGCAATGAAGGTCAGAATCAAGCCTGCGATTGGGATAATCACTGACTCGGAGATGTTTCGTACCATGGCAAAGACACCCGGCGAAAAATTCGCCGGGGTCATGCCAACGGAGGTTGCTATCTCGCCAACCTGGTTGTTGACGGACTCAAACATCCCCGACAGATTTCCCATAATAGCTGAAACGAGCATTTCTTTCAGCCAGTCTGTGATCTGTTGGAGTATGCTGTCCAAAGGCGATTACCTCCTTGTTTTGTGATTAACCGAACAGTCCGGAGAGCAGAGGTACAAGGGTGGTGCCGATGAGGGCAACACCGCCGCCAGCCATGAGCTGCTTCATGCCCTGAGACTTTGCTTATGTGTGAT
>OKTB01000581.1_pt1 | contig 19962 bp, 18 predicted proteins | sample 1606131 | NCBI WGS metagenome assembly OKTB01 (sample SAMEA3879518, study PRJEB24766) | human gut metagenome | biome: human-associated habitat; feature: feces | place: USA | collected 1985/1987
TAGAGTTTCCGATTTTGTTTATTTAAGCCATTTTATTTTTCATGCGTAACTACTAGAATCATCGCATTCATGATTTTTGCAGCATAACCCTTTCTTTGATAATCCGGCAACGTATTTAATCCAAATATCATTTGCCAATCACCATCTTCATCATGTATCGAAGCATCACTATACATTTCATCCGTTAAATCCTTATGATTTGTACAAAAGCCATCGATAAAACTAATCAATCGATTTTCTTCAAATAATAAAAGGAAATGATTCGCATATACATTTAATCTTTCTTGAATCTCTTTTGAAGTCGCTGCTTCATTAGGTGGAAAACAAGTCGCCTCTACCTTAGATAATATTTCTGCATCTTCAATCGTTCCTTTTCGAATCATGAAATCACTTCGCAGGTATTATACCAAAAAAGAAGTGATTACTCACTTCTTAATGCCTCTACAGGATCTTTTTTACTTGCAATCTTGGATGGAATCAATCCTGCAAGAATCGTTAATACTAAATCAATTAAAATCAAGAATACAGCTCCATTGACTGGTAATTTGGCAATATGCGAAACACCTGTCATATTCTCAACCACCATACTAATTGGAATATTCAATACAAGTGTAATTAATATACCTAATACACCACTAATCAATCCAATAATGAATGTTTCTGCATTAAATGCACGCGTAATATCTTTCTTACTAGCACCAATTGAGCGTAAGATACCAATCTCTTTTGTACGCTCCAATACTGAAATATACGTAATGATACCAATCATGATGCTTGATACAATGAGTGATACAGATACAAAGGCAATCAAAACATAACTAATGATATTTACAACACTTGTTACTGAACTTAACATCGTACCAATAAAATCATTATATGTGATCACATTACTCTTTGTCTGCTTCTTATTATAAGAAGTAATCAAATCACCCAATTTTTCTTTTCCATCAAAACTTGATGCATATAAAGAAATCTTTGTCGGATTTGAGTAATCTACAACACCAAGTTTTGTCAAATTTGAATCATACGTCGCATTGATATTTTCATTATACGTATTCATGTAATTCATCAATTCTTCTTGCGACATGCTTGAAAGCTGCATCATCTGCTCATTTGTAAGATTTGACATGCTCATCTTTTGACCTGAAGCAAATTCGGCCTGTGTAAAAATATTGATATTTGGATTTGTCTTTTGTTCTTTTACAATTTGAGCATTCTCCGTCTTAGAAGTTACATACTCTTCCATAGCCTTTGTATAATACACACCACCCATTGTTGGTTGTGAAACCGTGGATTCACTTGGCTTAATAATTCCAACCACCTTAATTTCAGGACTCTTAGAAACAACATCCTTCATATACGATTCATTTTCACTTTGGTTGATCCATAAACCATTTACCTTTTGATATAAATCACTATTTAGAACCAATCTAAACTTCAAATTTAAGATATCATCCACACTATACGATTCTAGGTTTGTCTTTGAAATCTTGTCCGTCTCTCCATTTAAAATCTTTTGATAATTCTTAACCAATTCATCCTGATCTAACAATCCCAAAGAATACAGTGCATAATCGGTTATCTCATTATTTTCATCCACCTCTAAAACCACCTCATTATAGTTTGTTGGCCACTTTCCTTCGACAAGCTGATATTCATCATCTCGAAGCTTTTTCGATTCGGGTAAAGAAAGCCACACTTGATCATTGGTCATAGCACTTGAATCCATAAATTGGGATTGCAGGGACATCATATCCGACATGCCTAATTTATCTAATAAACCATTTGGTGATACCTGCACTAAACCAGAATCTGTATTCTCATTATAAACCTGAAGATTTAAATTATAATCATACTCAATTGCCTTCGCTGTCTTTCTAAATTCTTTACCCTTACTACTTTCAATATACGATTTAAATGCCGATAAATTATTTTTCTTTGAATTCGATAAAGACTCTAATACATCCTCAACATAAGGACGAGAATAGATCTTAGAATCCTTATGTTCTTCTGTCTTTTTCTTCATGCCCATCATTGTTGTCATTAATGTAGACATATCACTCGAACTCGATTGAATCTCAATCGGATAACTGGCCATTGTATCATTTTCCATTTGATCAATATACGACTGCATACCATGCGACAATGACATGATCAATGCGATTCCAATAATTCCAATGCTTCCGGCAAAAGACGTTAAAAATGTACGTGCCTTTTTTGTCATTAAATTATTTAAACTTAATGAACAAGCCATTTTAAAAGACATGCCAGGCCTTTTTAATACACTCGTATCCACATTCATTTCTTGTTCATTAAAAGGATTAGAATCCGATACTAAAGAACCATCCTTTAAACGTATAATTCGACTCGAATATTCATCTGCCAATTGCGGATTATGGGTGACCATAATGACAAGCTTATCTTTTGAGATTTCCTTTAAGATCTCCATAATTTGCACACTTGTGGCACTATCCAAAGCACCGGTTGGCTCATCGGCCAAAATAATATCTGGATTATTGACAATAGCACGGGCAATCGCTACACGCTGCATTTGTCCACCTGACATCTGGGTTGGCTTTTTATGAATTTGATCCGAAAGTCCAACCTTATTTAAAGCCTCTATAGCTCTTTTTCTTCTTTCCTCTTTATTGACTCCCGTTAGTGTTAAAGCTAATTCTACATTACTTAAAACACTTTGATGCATGATCAGATTATAAGATTGAAACACAAAACCAACCTGATGATTACGATACGTATCCCAGTCTTTATCACTATAATCCTTTGTACTTTTTCCATTGATAATCAAATCACCCGAAGTATAATGATCCAAACCACCAATAATATTTAGAAATGTAGTCTTACCACATCCACTCTGTCCAAGTATTGAAACAAATTCATGTTCACGAAAAGAAAGTGATACACCTTTTAATGCATGTACAATTTCATCTCCTGAAACATAATCTTTCATTATATTTTTACATTGAAGCATAAAAAGCCCTCCATTTGAACTAATTATAGAAAATTATCTCTTGATTTTTCAATCGACTGATTTTAACATATTGTTACGAAAGCAACAGGTGTTGATTATGAATAGAAAAATACAAATGACAAAAAGATGTATTCGAGAAGCTTTATTTGAATGCCTAAAAGAAAAAGACATCAATAAGATTACCATTTCTAGCTTATGTGAAAAGGCCGATATCAATCGTTCAACCTTCTACAAGTATTATGGCAGTCAATATGATGTCATTAAAGAAATGGAACAAGAAGTCATTCAATTGATCAATGAACAATTAAATGGTCAGCCAAAAGAAACTTCTTTTATCCAATTACTCCAATTTTTAAAATCTAATAAAGAAACCATCAAAATCTTTTTTGAATGCAATGTCGACAATGAATTTCCTAAACAAGTTCTAGCACTCGATTCCATCAACAATCAGCTTGAACAAGTCTCTCAAAACGATCCATACATCAAAAACTACATCCTTTTTGGATCTCTAGCCACGATTCAACAATGGATCGATGCAGGATGCATAGAATCTTGTGAAGAAATTGCGAATATCATCAATCGTATTGTAGATAAATTAGTGAATTAATCAAAAACACGATTTTTGTATACACGAATTGAAATCATCATGGAAATAAGATATAGAACAAAACTTGTAATCAATAAACCCACACTAAACATTGTAGGATCCATAGTATTCAATATAGTTTCAATAGATTCAAAGAATTTAGGAATAAATTGATTTAAGAAAGCGAATAAGAAGGTACATCCAAACACAACCACAAACAATACAATTCTTCCTCTTTCGTTGCCTTCCTTTAATTGAAATGGCAAAGATAGAGCTAACAACAACAAAGCGGTTGATAAGATTATAAGTGTTTCCATAAAGCCACTTTTACTAAAACAACCTAATATTGTGACAAACACAAAACCAATTCCCGTAATAATCAAAGAAAACAAATATTTTTCTTTCACATAATCCGATTTAGAAATAGGTAAAGTAAATAATGTATTTAATCCATGATTGGCTTCATCATACGAAATTGTAGATAAGCTTAATATCGCAAGAACCATCAAGATATAACCTGTCGCAAATGAAATATCATTTATCCCACCAATGATTCCAATGAACAACATAAACAATATGACTTTCTTACTTTTTATCATCAACAAGAAATCTTTGACTAACAAACCCTTCATATAGTTTCCCCCTTGATCATATATTCCATCAAATCATCAATATGTGCTTTTTCAATGACTAGATTCGAATAGTTTTCTACATAAAATTGTCTTTCATTTGTAAGATAAGTCGAACCTATCTTTTTTAATGCATAACTTAAATCCACAGTTTCATCGACACCCTTTAATAGTGCATAAGATTCTAGATCCTGTTCTTGCAGAATGATTTTTCCTTTTTCAATGAAATAGAATTCATCACACAAACCCTCCAAATCACTTGAGATATGCGAGCTAATCAATATAGAAGCCTCTTCATTTTGTTCCATGTAATCACGCAACAAATCCAATACTTCATTTCGTGCAATCACATCTAAGCCACTCGTTGGTTCATCCAACAATAATATTTTCGCATGAAGACTAGTCGCAATAATGATCTTCAATTTTGAAAGCATACCTGTAGAATAATCTTTTAATGGTTTCTTTGGATCCAATTCAAATCGAGAAATCATAGAATCAAAATAATCACAATCAAAATGTTTATAGGAATACATTAGAATCTTTTTAATTTCAAGAACATTTAAAACCAAACTAAAACTCGAATCATTCCATACAACCCCAATTTCTTCTTTACTCACTTGATTTGTATATTTATCATCATCTTCAATTAAACCAAGATACAATTTAAACAAAGTGGTCTTGCCAGAGCCATTTCGCCCAATCAAAGCCGTTATTGTTCCTGGCTTTAATTCAAGTTTACAATCCAATTTAAAATCATTATATGTCTTTACAAATCGCATATTCATTCCTCCATCAAGATATCAAATAAATCTTTAATTTCATCCTTTGATAAATCATAAGATTTCGCTTTATCCAGTATCTTCTCTAAATCCTTTTGGATTTCAACTACACGCTGCTCATGTACCAAGCCAGGATTTACCCCCAACACAAACGAACCCTTACCTTGAACCGTTCTACATAAACCATCCGCTTCTAAAATGTCATATGCTTTTTTAACAGTTAAAGCCGATATTTTTAAATCTTTTGATAGACCACGAACACTCGGTAAAGCATCTCCTTCTTTTAACTTACCATCCACAATATTTTGTTTCACTTGATTCACAATCTGTTCATAAATAGGAATCATTGAACTATTATTGATAATAATCATTGTATCACCTTCTATATAACAGTGTATAACAGTATATATCACTTGTAAAGAAAAAAATTAGGATAAAACTATCCTAATTCAAATGTCATCGTTAAACTATAACGTGCATATAGAAACTAAGCCGTGCATTTAGCAAATTCTGCCCGCAGGTCGATGTTAAACTAAGCCGTGCATTTAGCGAGACAGAACACAAACCGTTAAAGTAAGAACGGGTAATACTCACTTGAAACGGTAAAACTAAAAACGGGTAACGTAGTCTAGAATTAGACTACAAAGACTCCTTCTCGTGTTTGTTTAGAGTATTCTCTGAGTAAACAAAAAAACAAAGAAACGTATAAAGTCTCTTTGTTATGTGTTGTCTAACGAGATGTAGTCACAGATGTTCTTCGATAAAGGTTTGCTTTTTGGAACAGCCTTTTTCTTCTTTGGACGTGGATTTCCCATAAGAACATCAAGAGCACCTCGAGCAATCTCATCAACACGTCGTTGTCGACTGCCTTCTTCGGAAAGAATCTCTTTGACGGCTCTTGTAATGTCGTCTGAACTGTACTCCGGATGAAGTGGACGAATCATATTCAGTACCTGTTTCGTCACCTTGCTTTCATAAGCCAGATTGCCAATGTTGACTTTAGGCATCTCATACTCATTCTTGTCGAGAGCAGCATTTGCCATGATTTCTCTATCAGCTTCTTCTTCGAGTTTTGATTGATTTACGAAATCAATAGAGTTTTTAAGTTGCTTGAAGTGCTTGTCGTTGATACGATGGATGAATTTCTTGTCGATTGTCTCAATATTGCCTTTCGACTTGCTGTCAAGATATTCAATCATGATCCACTTGTACAGCCAGATAAGCTGGTTGATGATGCCTCCTGTACATTCGTAGAGCGTATCCGCCAGTTCTTTCGACCATTCAATCGGCGTATCGACCCATTGCCAAATCAGAAGCAGTTTCACCAGATAGTTGAAATATTCTCGATCCGACGTATACGCAGAGGCATCAATAAGGTCTCCTGTTCTACGTGCGTTTCGAAGTTTAGCAAACAGCTTTTGATAAGCTTCATCCGTTCCAACGACACTTAAAGCCACCTTTGTCTTGTTGACGATACCAAGAAGACCTTCGTAGCTGTTTTCCTTGTTGGAATTGAAATTGATAAGCTGAATCTCATCAAGAACGATAGTTCCGATAGAAAACTGTTCGATAAGCTGACATACTTTCAACTGTTTATCTGCCAAGCTTCTACACTTTCTAGTAATCATCAACTCATATTCGGGTTCAGGATTACCTAAAGCGTTGTCGATAGCTTCTCCAATCTGCCGATACAGAGTGGCAAAGTTGCTGTTTGGCATACAGCTTACAACAAGATATGTGATTTGAGGAAGTGTTTCGCCAACACTCGGATGATGCATGATAACCTGTGGAATGTTCTCAAACAACTGTTTAAGAGATGAAGATTTCCCACACCCCGAGAATCCAAGAAGGGCAAACCCAGAAGGAGCACTATCCTCGATTTTACCTTTCATGCGAATCATACTGCCTCGAGTCTTTCGTCCTAGAAACTCTTTATCTTCCCAGATATAGCTTTTACGAAGCATGTATGAGCTAACGATTACATCGTAATCAATAAACTCAAGCTGTCTTTGAAATGCTAAAGGAAGTCTTAAACGTTTCAGGCTCAGTACGGTTTCCTTTTGCTCGTTTATCGTCATTGTTGCCAGTTTCTGAACATCGACTTCAGGAATCGGCACCATATAAGCATTCACAAGGCATCCCTCGTCACGTGGACGAGGTAAAGCCTCAATGAATGGATTGCCGACAAAATCTTCATTGGCCGATCTTACATACTTTGCATCGACTGGGCCAACGCGTTGACACTCTTCATACGTGTACTGATTTTTATCACTGTCTACATCTTCATATTTGTAGATCCAGTTTAATTCTTGCATAAGATCACCTCCCTACATCTTTTCGCTCATCTTTTCAAGAACTTCATTGAGTGAAAGGTTCGAAATATCTTCCTTTGGCTGAGCTTCTGGCTCAGGCAGTGCTTTTGTTTCCGAAGCAATTGCAGGAGGACTTTCTTTTGTATCAAGACGAGAACCCATTGAGTTCTGTTCCATGAAGCTGATGCTTTCATCTTTACGATTCTGACGAATATTCTTTGTTTTGCCTGAATCAGAGACAGTATACTTACCAGCTTCCAATGCATTGTCGATGGCCGCCTGAAGACTCATACGTTCTGCACATCGAATTTCCTGCTCATGCTGGTCAAGCTCATGGATAAGTTCATTTTTACGAGCTTTGTACTCTTCGTAGCACTTTAAAGGCTTGCCGTCAAAATCACTGTTTCCATTGCGGTACGGATTTAGCCTTGCCTTAACGATACGATTGTCGTTGATGTACCATAAGGAACCAATATCACGTTCATCAAGGCGACAGTTCAAAGGAGTAGATGAACGCAGGCTTGATTTCGTAATAAGCTCTCCAAGCCATGCGTCTTCTGCCATATAGTATAAACCGTTCCATTCGATACCTTTACGTGTGATACGAGCACTCACTTCTCTACGGATTGAGTATTCGAATTGGTCAAGGTTCGTAATTGGTCTTGGTGCTCCAAATTTCCTGCATCCATAGTCCCAAATCTCTAGTGGAATTGGATGTACAGATTTATTGACCATATCCCTTGTCATTGGATATTCTGCCATTGTCATCATGTTATGAGCAATCGTCTGATTGATGACGAACACCCAGATATCATCCAATGTAAGAATAGCATTCTTATGATGGTTGGAATCATGACGCTTGGTAATGAGTCCTCTACCTTCAATAAGGTCGTTTTGAACAGAGTGATACTGATGGAACAGCTGTTCTACCTGCCCTTTTAAAGAACCCATAGCAGGCGGTACGAGCTCAAGTGTAATGTCGAGCTCATTACAGATACGTTTGACCTCTTTGGAACGGTATTCTGAACCACGATCGCTTCGAATTCGGTTTGGAAGTACGTTGATGTCCCATAAGCCATCATTCAATTCCAAGCCAAAGCGTCTGCAAAGCTGTTTGTTGTCTTCACCAAGGTTCAAAAGACAATTGGTGAATCCAAGTACTGAGTTGTTCTCTAAAGAAACAGATACTGCTGCAATCATACGTGAATAGACGTCTACCATTGCATGTACAATAGGACGACCAATCACTTTGGTTTGGTCAGCTTCGCTGACAATCGAAACATCCATTTCTACTTCGTCCATTTCAAATAAATCGCCTGGACCTTGGACGTTGCATAAGTTATCAGCTCTAAGCATACGCTCGTTGTTTCTGTATTCACGTTTGGAAGTTTTACAGATACTGCGTTCCTTTGTTGAAGTGTTGTTGCGAATGTATGTTTCCATCTGATTCTGCGTAGGACGCTGGTCGATTGGTAAAAGCTTTTGACGAATTATAACGCCATTCTCAGACTGCATTTCTACACGTACTGTAAAATACTTTGTGAGCATCCAGTCATAAGTCGTTGAATATGACTTTTCCCTGCCTGACAGGTAGTGTTTACAGCAGTCATCAAAGATTTCTCTTAACTCATTTGTTAGAGGCATGCCTGCCTCAAACATTGGTGGACGACCTGTTTTCTTTTCATAGTTCAGGTTTCCTTTGCTTTTTTTACCTGCTTTTGGTAGTAGTGAATATGGATCTAAACCGCTCATCAGATAGGATTTTACGATATACAAAACAGTTCTTGTGGTGATTTTGTATTTCTCACTTAGTTCCTTGATACAAGGCTTTTCTTTTCGGCTTGCAAGCTCAAAATAGCAAGGACCATAAGCTTTGCGAACCATATCGACAATATCTTTGTTACGTAGATATAGCTCCTTTTCCTTTGAGGATAAGTTGTCTTCATCAAACACTTTGTCATACTTTGGTTCATGGATTACGATTTCTCGATTTTCAAGCAGATTTCGAATCATTTCCGAGTACCACTCATTGATTACTGCTTTACCGTAAGGCGAATGGATGAGAATCGTTACAAAACAGTCCCTATTCTCATAGATGACTCGATGATCAATATTGGATTCCATTTCGTGAATAATAGAACCAACTTTTAGGTTGAATGGGTTTGACATAAAGGTACCCCTCCTTTCACTTCGGGCAATGCTTCACGATACTGTTCAAGAAGATATGGAAAATCGAGTGATTCTGACTCCATATCGACCTGAATACGTTTCGTTGCAATCATGTGCTTCAGCATTGACATTTCGTCAAATACGCTTGAAGCATCGTAGAATTTAGATACAATACGAATATTTTCAGCAAAGACAACATTCATATCTTCTTTGAATACAATTTCATAAGGAACATGTCTGAATTTTTCCCAGTAGCATCGTTCGATATCCAGTTTTTCTTTTGTTCTTTTCTTGTTCAAAAGTTTCTTTGATGTCTTGACGCTGAAGGCCTTTTCAGACCCGTCCTTGTAGATAACGTAGAAATCAGTTGTCATGTAACAGTTACGACCTCCAGGATGCTTACAGCATCTGTCATCACAGATTTCATTTGTCAGCTCAAGATCAAGAGGATACTGTTCCCGTATATCCAAGATGTTGTCATCCCATCTCAGCATATGCCAGAAATAGGCTTCCCCCTGTGAGAGAAGCTCAACAGTCCGGCCTGTTTTCCAGTCTTTAGGATTGGAACAGGTTCCGCAGCTGCTGATTTCTCTTGTTTGAATCCAAGGCTTGTAAGAGGCTCCTGAGCCTTTGCCTCTACCTTCTTCTATTTTGCTTGCGTTTGATTTTGTTTCTGACACGTTTGATTCGTCTCCTTTCTCTTCTGGCTTTGTACTTGTTCGCCGACTTGATATGAAGAACCGTGTGTCCATTCGGAAGCTTCTTCATTTCAAAACCGACCATCGTTTCGTAGTTGATGTTGTTCAGAAAACGCTGATACCGAGGATGGTCATCAAAGATAAGCTGTAACAGATTCTTTTTCTGATAGCCTGTCAAACTGTCCATTGTTGAGTTGCAGACAATGTTAGCTGCAACCACAGGCATTTCCTCGTTGTACTTCGTAGTTCTGAATACTTCCGCAATGTTGTCAACCGTCAAATGATTATCGCTTAGAAGTGTTTCAAGCTGGTACTTTGTAACTCGATAGTACAAAGACGATTTTGAATAACAGCGACGGAACTGACGCATTTCACGATCTGAATCATAGCCACCAACAACAGGTGTTAGATCGGATTCATCAGGAATTGGCTTTAAACGTGCATTAGGTGCTACATGAAGCAAGTTCACCCCGTGTTTCCAACATGTAAAAGCTCCTGGATACTGATGCTGATAGTGGTAGACTACTGCACCATGCGTTTTTATATCTTCCTGCATACAGCAAGGACAAAGGTAAAGGTGTTCTTCTTCGTTAAGTTCTGGAATCAGTCTTTCCTGTTGTAAGTCTTCTGCAAGATACATCTTCATCAAAGTGATGGTCCAATCGTTCTTTGGCATCAGCTTTGTAATCTTTAGAAGATAGTCATGCTGTCGCTTGACCGCCTTTCCTTTAATAAAGCCCAAAGACTGAAGCATATCGTTCGTATCTTTGAAGCCATTTGCTAGAGCCAGACGGTTCATCCAGCTGAATGGAAGCTCATCGACTTCGGGTAAAAAATAGTTAGGTAACATAATGTATTTCCTCCTTCGTTACACTTGAGAGGGCTCTCGTTCCCTCTTGACACCATCATTGTAAATGATGAATTTCCTCTTTTGTTGTATTGCAAAATCATGTGTTTTTATATTTACCAGAGCGTTGAAAACTGATATCATATAGTTGTAAAGAAGAAAAGGAACGTATATGAAAATCAAAATCAAGGCTTTGGCCGATATTGAGTTTCTTAGTGCCAAAGTAGACAGAAAACATAATATTATTCACGTACAGGCAAGAAATCTGCTCGATTCTACAGGGCAGGACTGTACCTTCCCTACTTGCTCAGGTGGCAAATACATTGCTCATGGCTTTATTACGTCCGTTTATGAAGATCTTCATGTAGACGGATACAGAGTTCTCATTCATTTAAAAACAAGGCGTTCTATTTGCCCTACATGTGGCAAACCCAATGTTACTAATAAGCCTGCATGCCTATCCAGAGATATTGTTCCTGATAATGACATTAATGGATGGTATGGCAATCATAGAACTACAAACCGTTTTCTAGACTGGGTTGAATATCTCATTTTTAAATATGGAGTTAATGAAGCAAGCAATATTACGGGTATCAAGCCTAGAAGGCTGTATTATATTCGCAAAGCCTATCAGAGCAGTAATTTGAGCAGACAATTTGCCCGCTCACTTGTTATCGCAAAATCAAGACATAACAATCGAAACCTGTTTCTAGTTATAGATACGAAGTATCAAACACAGCTTCTTGATTACTACGATTCACCAAAGAAGGCTTTGAAATATGTCTTGGAATTAAAGCAGAACAACACTGCAATCGAAAAAGTAACGATTCCTGCTGACTTTAAATACAGTAATGAACTGGTTCAGGTTTTTGGCGAAAACAATGTACAATATGACTTCCGTTCGTTGCAGACAATGATTACAACAGCTTGTTTCAACACCTACAAAGGACTTCAAAGCAATAGTGATTCATCCACTCTGGAGTTGGAAGACCATTTGTTTAACACGCCTAGAACCCTTCTGACATGGAATGAACAGGAAAAGCTAAATGAATTGTTAAGAACAAATGCGTTATTCCATGAGTACTATTATCTTCAGCATGAATACTGGTATTCGATGGATGAAAAAGTCGTTCTGAATGTCAAAATCAAACAGAAGGATGTATTAGACAAGGTCAAAAAAGACAAGTACAAAGTAAGTGTTCAATCCTACGACAAAGAAATTGATGATGTTATATCTCAGCTAAGTGAAAGTTTAGCATCTGATGAGAACAAAGATTACATCCTTTACAAGATGAACAAGTCTTGTGAAAAGTATGAAGAACATCAATATGATGAAGCAGTTGAAGTTGATGTAGATCAGGAGGATGTTTATGAATAAATATAATCTTGGTGATATAGTCTTTTTCATAGCCAACGGATATCATATTCGAGAAGCTACGGTTATTCGAATCGGTTCAGGTTTCTGCACCATAAAGTTCAATGACAATGAAACTCCAGCAGGAACCAGAGTCAGAGAATCCAAGTTATTCAAAACTAAGCAGGAAGCTGAAGTTGTAGTTGAAAAAACACATAACATACTGTTATACTAGGCTTTGTTGGATGATCCATAAATCATAAATCTTAACCCTTGTAAATCATCCAACATTTCCTATTTCTAGAGCTGGCATTCAACCCTTTCTGCCGGCTCTTTTTTTTGTGCCTTTTCAATTAGAAATCAAGCAAATAAAAAAAGAGACATTCTAAATGAATATCTCCAGATTCAATTTCTATATGATTCTAATTTTCACATTTTAATTCCTTAATCCCATACTCGTGAATTATATTCTCAGGAGCATTAGAATCAGCAGGATATAGTATTCCAGAAGCCGCATACTCATATTGTTCTAGTTGCAGTACTGCTGGGTCAAATGGTTTAACATCTACATTGTATTCAGCGTAAATATTATCTTCATCTGCTATCAAATCTGCTTTTATACATTCATCAATTTCATCAGCAGCATCATCTATTGTTTCTCCATATGCAACACCAATTAATTCATGTTTGCTCACATTTTCTTCTAAATGTTTTAAAGATCTAAAAATCTCATATCTGTTCATGTATCTTTTCCTCTTATCTTCTTATTCATGAGTATAGCACCACACCTGTTTTCAGACAAGAATCAGGGCTAGCTCTTATTTAGGTGAAAATCTCGACGTATTTCGGACAAAAATCCGAGCAATACGGACATTTTTTCGACCTTACTCATATCTCAGGTTCGTAATAAGCACATATTTCTTCAATACAAGTCCTTTTTTCCAACCAAAAGCATATCTTTTTTAAGTTCAGGTCGAAGATTTGTCCTAGTTTGGCTTCTGCCTCGAAATTTTGTCCGTATTTGGTGCTCTTATGCCAGCATAAGAAGTACTAAGTCGATGAATTATAATTCGTTTTCCTTCTTGATATACTGTATATGACAAATATTGTATCCATACTATTTCCAAAAAACGTCCAAAACTGTAATTCATTGGGTTGTGACGTATCGTTTAATGTAGATGATTCAATATTATGATATAATAATATATACAAAGAGTACGAAAGGAGTCGAATATGTCTAAACAAATCAAGTCTAAACAAAGAGTCGTTAAGTTTGCAGAAGTGTTTATGAATAATCGTGAAGTAACTGCTATGCTTGATATGGTTCAAGATGAATTAGAAAAGTTAACATCAACTGTATTAGAACCTGCATGTGGTACTGGAAATTTCTTAATTGAAGTGTTAAAACGAAAAATGGATACTGTACATAGAGTGTATCGCAATCGACGTGACTACGAACTCTGTTCTATGTTAGTATTCTCCACTGTTTATGGATTGGATATACAAAAAGACAATACGATTGAAACGAAAAACAGATTGTTTGATTGGTTCATTTGTGATTACGAAGCCGTTTTCAAAGAAAAACCATCCAAAACATTACAGACAGCTTTGAATTTCATTTTGAAGAAGAATATTCAATGTGCTGATTCTCTTTCAATGGTAAATGATAAGAAACAACCTCTTGTCATTCCTGAATGGACTTTATGTGAAGATGGCAAGATGCTCCGAAAAGATGTGTATTATAAGGATTTATTAAATGGAATCGAGCACAATTATATCAAATCGTACTCATATAAATGGATGAAAGAAACAGATTTTTTAGGAGGTTTAAGTTCGCAATATGCCTAGTAATAAGCAAGTAAAATCCAAAGAAAGGGTTGCACAGCATGGAGAAGTGTTTACAAATGATCGTGAAGTGAATGCCATGCTTGACTTGGTCAAACAAGAAACAGAACGAATAGAGAGTCGTTTTTTAGAGCCTGCATGCGGAGACGGCAACTTTTTAGCGGAAATTTTAAAAAGAAAACTGGAGGTCGTAACAAAGTTATATAAGAAAAATCCTTTTGATTGGGAGCTCTATTCTATCGTAGCTTTAAGTAGTTCCTATGGCGTAGATATTCAAGAAGATAACGTTCAAGAATGTCGTGAAAGATTGCTTAATATTTGGAAAAAGACATATAAGAAAGCCACAAAAACAGAACCAGATGAAGACCTTATCAAAACAGCAAAGCACATTCTAAAACATAACATTTTATGTGGAGATGCGTTAACGATGCTTTGTAATGATGGTTCCCCTATCATCTTTGCTCAATGGGATTTGGTGATTGGTTCCAAGATTCAGCGACGAGATTACAGACTTGATGAGTTGATTGAGGGACAAGAAAAAGTTAAAGGTGAATCATTCGATGAAATGTCATTGTTTGATTTTGATGATGATAACAATATTGAATATGATTCGCATCCAAAAGACTGGATTTACGATGAAGAAACACAAGGGTATATTCCAGGTCCTGTGAAGGATGATTACCCTCTGGTAGATTATAGGAGATTAAAAGACTATGAATGATACTGAAGAAAAAAGCTTATTTGAAGCCACCTACAATCCAGATGTGTTACTTTGTTTGGCAAATTTGTCTAACGATGAAGTTATGACTCCACCTGACTTAGCTAATAAGCTCCTTGATATTTTGCCACAAGAACTTTTTTCAGATTCAAACACTACATTTTTGGATCCTTGTTGTAAATCTGGAGTCTTTTTACGTGAGATTGCAAAACGCTTGATTAAAGGCTTAGAAAAGGAAATTCCTAACTTACAAGAACGTATTGATCATATCATGCATAAACAATTATACGGGATTGCAATTACGGAAATGACTTCGTTGTTAACTCGTAGAAGCTTATACTGTTCTAAATACCCCAATAGTAAATACTCTATAAGCACCTTTGACAGTGCTGAAGGTAATATCCGATTTAGAAGAATTACTCATACATTTAAAAATGGTAATTGTATTTATTGTGGTGCTCCTGAATCACAGTACGATAGAGATGAAGATTTGGAACAACATGCATATGAATTTATACATAATTTAAACATGGAGGAAATATTTAATATGAAGTTTGATGTAATTTGCGGCAACCCACCTTTTCAATTAAGCACAGGTGGTGGTACAGAACAAAAGAAATCTGCCACACAAGCAAAACCTATATATCATAAGTTTATTGAACAAGCGAAAGCACTAAATCCAAGATATTTGACAATGATTATACCTTCACGTTGGTATTCTGGAGGAATAGGACTAACTCAATTCAGAACTAATATGATAAATGACAAGCATATTACAAAGCTAGTTGATTACATCAATTCAAAAGACTGTTTTGACGGTGTAGATATTGCTGGAGGTGTATGTTATTTTCTTTGGGATAGAGACAACCCTCAAGAAAAGTGCGAAATCACAAACGTTTCTGGAGATTCACGTATTACAGAAAGTCGTAACTTGGATGAATTTGGGGATTTGTTTATTCGATCTAACGAATCAATAGATATTATCAAAAAAATTCTTGCAAAATCAAATAAATTTATGGATGAACAAGTTTCTTCTATAGATACATTTGGTATACCTTCAAAGGAAAAAGGTCATGAGACAAAACAAGCTGGTGACGTATCATTATTGCATAGTTCTGGCTATAATGGACAAGCAATCAGTTATCTAGAAAAAGAGAAAGTTAAGAAAAATCAACATCTTATAGATAAGTATAAGGTCAAAATTTCAATTATGGTTCCTCAAGGAGGAGAAGTTGGCATTAGACCAGAAAATGGATACCGCTCAATTTCAACACCTCAAATATTGCCTCCTGGACAAGTTGATACTTTTTCATATTTGAATATTGGATTTTATGATACTGAGAAAGAAGCTGAGAACTTAGTTAATTTCATTAGTTGTAAACTACCACGATTCTTGATGAGAACAACATACTCTTCGGTTCATGTGTCAAAAGATAATTTCCGCTTTGTACCAATAATGGATATGAATAAAAAATGGACAGACAAAGAATTATATACATATTTTGGATTAAGTGAAGAGCAACAAACGTTAGTAGAAAAGACTATGCGACCTATGAATAGTGATGGTGATGAATAATGCCAGACACATTCGATAAATATGCTCATCTTCGTCCCGAACATCCTCCAATTATCTACGCATTTTCAGATACTCGTTGGCCAGGCTGTCTGAAAGTTGGTTATACAACAAGAACGATTGACGAACGAATGAAGGAGCATTATCCGACTATCACTCCTACCATTTCCTATAAAGTTGAATATGTTGAACCCGCTATGTATGATGATGGTTCTGTGTTTATGGACCACGCTGTTCATGCTGTGTTGAAAGCGAAACATATTCGATGTGAAAACGGAGAATGGTACAGATGTACTGTAGATGATGTTAAATCCGCTATTGTTGACGTTAAAACTCATACGATACATCAACAGAACCGCACTCAAACGTTTAAGATGCGTCCTGAACAGCAAAAAGCAGTTCAAACAACGATGCAGTACTTTTTAACAGAATCAAAACAAAGCCCTACCCCTCCAAAATTTCTTTGGAATGCAAAGATGCGTTTTGGAAAGACATTTACTGCTTATGAATTAGCGAAAGCTATGAACATGAAGAAAGTTCTTGTGTTGACTTTTAAGCCTGCCGTTGAAGCTTCTTGGGAAGAAGATTTAAATAGCCATGTCGATTTTGACGGATGGCAGTTCTACCATAAAGATAGCCTTATCACACCTGAACAATTGGATCATAATCGTCCGATTGTATGCTTTGGTTCTTTTCAAGATTTCTTGGGAACTAATGAAAGCGGTGGAATCAAAGCTAAAAATGAATGGGTTCACGCAACTCACTGGGATATGGTCATCTTTGATGAATATCATTTTGGTGCTTGGCGTGAAAATGCGAGAAATCTGTTTGCAATGGATGATGAAGAAAAAGAATTTGATATTGAGAAATATGCGAAAGAAGAAGCTGGAAACGCCTATAACGAAAGCTTCTTGCCTATTACAACGAATTATTACCTGTTCTTATCAGGAACTCCATTTAGAGCGCTAAATTCAGGAGAATTCGTAGAAGACCAAATTTTTAACTGGACTTATTCTGACGAGCAGAAAGCAAAAGCAAACTGGAAAGGGTCCCCTGAATCCAATCCGTATGCTTCACTGCCAAAGATGGTATTGATGACTTACCAAATGCCAAAAGAGATTCAGCGAATTGCATTGAATGACCAGTTTAATGAGTTCGATTTGAACGTATTTTTCAGGGCTTCTTCTGAGACTGGAAAGCCTGAAGATTCACAATTCGAATTTAAGGCATATGTACAGAAATGGCTTGACCTGATGAGAGGTTCTTACAATATAGTTGATGATTTAAAACTTGGACAAGGTCAAAAACCTGTTATGCCATATTCTGACGTACGTATGCTGAGTATACTGACACACACTTTATGGTTTCTGCCTAATGTTGCATCATGCTTTGCAATGCGTAATCTTCTCATGGAAAAGCAGAACACTTTCTTCCATGACTATAAAGTTAACGTATGTGCTGGAACTCAAGCTGGTGTTGGTTTACAGGCTGTCGGTCCTGTTCGTAAATCTATGGCTGACCCTATGGAATCTAAAACTATTACCCTTTCCTGTGGTAAATTAACAACTGGCGTTACCGTTAAACCATGGACTGGAATCTTTATGCTTCGTAATCTATCAAGTCCAGAAACATACTTCCAAGCTGCCTTCCGTGTTCAAAGTCCGTGGACAGCCAAAGATGAAAACGGAAATACAGTCATCCTGAAGAAGGAATGCTATGTATTCGACTTTGCTTTAGACAGAGCTTTGAAACAGATTTCCGACTACAGTTGTCGATTGAATGTTGAAGAATCAAACCCAGAAAAGAAGGTTTCCGAATTTATTAATTTCCTACCAGTACTAGCTTACGACGGCAGTACGATGAAGGAAGTCAATGCAACTGAAATCTTGGATATGACTACAGCAGGAACTTCAGCTACATTGCTTGCAAGAAAATGGCAGAGTGCATTACTTGTCAATGTTGATAATAATACTTTAGAAAAACTTATGAATAACGAAAAAGCTATGGAGGCTTTAATGAAAATTGAAGGATTCCGTAGTCTAAACTCAGATATTCAAACGATTATAAACAAATCAAACGCAGTAAAGAAAGCCAAAGAAAGTGGCAAAAGACTTTCTGCTAAAGAAAAGAAACAGCTTAGCGATGAAGAAAAGGAATATAAATCAAAACGTAAAGAGATTCAAGAAAAGCTGATCAAGTTTGCTACTCGTGTTCCTATCTTTATGTATCTAAGTGATTATAGAGAGTTCAGCTTGAAGGATGTAATCACCCAGCTTGAACCAAGACTGTTTAAAGCTGTTACAGGCTTAGAAGTACAGGATTTTGAGCTTCTTGTAAGTATTGGTGTATTTAATGATGCAGTCATGAACGATGCTGTATACAAGTTTAAACGCTATGAAGATTCAAGTTTGAGTTATAGTGGCATCGACAAACATAGTTCTGATAGAAATGTCGGATTGTTCTCTACAGCTATTTCAAAAGAAGACTATGATGAAATGGCTAAACAGCAAAAAGAATCTATGCATAAGCCACAAACACACACTCCAGCACCAGGCAGATTCACAAGACCAAAACCTGTTGAACATAAACAAAACACATCTGCTTCAAGCAATCCTGCACAGACAAACAGCACTGTAGTACATGCTCAGCCACAAATTTCCAAACCAAAGCCAAAGGATAATTACAAGGCCGTTCATGTTGGAGATAAAGTTATTCACAAAGCATTTGGAATTGGTTTTATCCGAGATGTAAAACAGGTCAATCCTCGAAAACAACGAATTGTAGTTGAGTTTGATGCGGGAGTTAAACAATTTATGAATCCAGAAGTTTTCAACACAAGATTCCTTACAAAGGGGGAATAAAAAATGGCACGCCCTAAAAAAGAAGGTAAAGTATTGAACATCAAGCTCGATGCAAAACTTTACGAAGAACTAGAAAAGTATTGTGATGAATCTAGACGAACAAAAACAGCAGTTATTGAGATGGCTTTAGAAAGTCTATTGAAGAAAACAAATCACAAGGGAGAATAAAGGTGAACACAGAAGAATTAAAGGTCTATACAGAGCAGGTCAAGGAGTTAGAGACACGTCTGTATACGAATAAAAAGATGCACAAGGAACATATGAAGATACTGGATAATTCACTCATCCCTGCTCCACAAAAGGGGTATCTGGTTGCACCCGAAGCTCCAAATCCTGAAGATTATATCCCTGATTTTCCTACACATAGTACATTTGGTGTGTTTGTAGTTATTATTTTTGCGTTATTCTTTATTTTCTTAGTTTCTGTACCGTTTGATTCCGGTATGAGTCAGGTTCCTTCAAAAATAGCTTCATTGTCTCTTTTTTACTGGCTTGGTCTGATTTTCTGTGGGTTCGTTGTATGGTTTTATTTCGTTATGCGTAAATCTGATGTTAGCATATAAATAGGACTAGTCAAAAAGAGAAAATTTACACCAGTGGTA
>OKTB01000589.1_pt1 | contig 19720 bp, 13 predicted proteins | sample 1606131 | NCBI WGS metagenome assembly OKTB01 (sample SAMEA3879518, study PRJEB24766) | human gut metagenome | biome: human-associated habitat; feature: feces | place: USA | collected 1985/1987
TTTAGAAAAGTTTACAAAACGTATTCATTAACACTACATTTTATGTTATAATTATTATGTTAGAAAGCTGTGATTCGGCGATTTCATATACACTTTAAATAATTCATAGAATTTATTGCGACAGCTTACTATGGATATTCTAAAGGGGGAGATAAAAATTTACAGCATTAATGACGATGAGGTGTACGAGGTTGATTTTATGAACCTTGTTGTTGATAAGGCAGATGGGCTTAAGGTTGTTGACTGCGACAATCATTTTTGCGAGTTTACAGGCGTTCATCCGTCAAAAATAAAACAGGGAAAGCTCTTTCTTCACAATATAATAAAGCCGATTTACAGGGAAGAAATTATGAGAGCGCTTTGCAAGAAAAATTCACCCTATGTCTATTTTGACGCAGAGTTTATCGATAAAGACAAAAACGAAATTTTCATCCATTGCACGGGTCAAAATTATGATAATTCAAGCCTTTGCAGGCTCACCCTTGCCGATGTGTCAAAATCGCAGGAATTGCAAGAAAAATTGCGCAACAAAGCGAAGGAAATGAACTATCTTATTGACCTTGTAACAGGCGGTGTTTGCCTATTCAAAGTTACGAGTGATATGCACATTGAGGTACAATATTTAAACGAGGGTGCTTGCCGCATTTTCGGCACTACCAAGCAGGCTTATGTCAAAAAAAATTACCGCCTTGATGAGCTTATTCACCCTGAGGACAAGAGCATTGTTTTTCAGGCTATAGGCAAGGCGATGGCGACTGACGGCGAGTGCGATTTGGAGATTAGAACCATAGTACATAAGGACGAGTATAAGTGGTGCAAATTCAATGCTGCAATTGGGCGATATGACGAGGATAATACCCCGATTTTCCATGCGATGATAACCGATATTACGCAGATAAAGAAGGCTGAGGAATCGGCGGATAAAATGAGGGATATGCTTGTTGAAATGTTTAAAAATCTTCCCGACCCGATTTTTTGCACCGGCACCGACGATATTTGGCAGCTTCAAATTGTCAGCGAGGATTTCATCAAATTTTTGGGATTTTCACGTTTTCATATTTTTGATGAACACAAGGGCAGGCTTGACGATTTTGTGAGCGAAAGGGAAGCAAAATTTATTGAAGCGCAGATAAAAAAGCAAATTTCCGATGGCAAAAGCACCACGGTTTCACGTTACAGCGTAAGAACGAAATCGGGCAGATTTCTTGTTGTTGAGGACAGAAGAAAGCTTGTTAAACAGGCTGACGGCTCGTATTCTATGATTTGCAGGCTTAAAAATGTAACGAATTCGTATTCGGAAATGTTTTGATGATTTTGCAAATTGTAATAATGCTTTAATATACACTTTTAAAACGGTTGTGATTTTTGCAACCGTTTTTTTATTATTTCACGACAAAACGTTGACAATTTGTATATTATCGAACAGTTTGGTAATTATAACCAATCCAAGTGTTAAAAATTTGTTAATAATCACGAAATAAATTTCAGCCCGTTTTCTTGAATTATTTTATAAATAATATTATAATTAAAGTGTGTATTACTTTGGGTAATGTCTGCCATTACTCAATGGATTTTCAGGCAAAAATGATTAAAAGGAGAATTGCGTATGAAAAGGAAAGGCAAAAAGCTTATCAGCGTATTGCTTGCAGTTCTTATGGCTGTAACAGGCATAATTCCTGCGGCATCTGCTTTTGCGGGCGACGGAGTTGAAGGCTATTGGGATATCGAGCTTTTTTATAAAGATACCGATACAATGGTGCCTTCGTATGTTGACGAAACAGCAGAAGAAAAGCAAGTATATGTTGAGACTATGAAGGAGGGCGAAAAGCTCAACCTTACATATAAGCTTATCGATACCGAAATGCCGGACAACGGATACATCAAATGGTACAGCGATATGCCGACTTTGGTTGATGTTGACCAAAACGGTGTGGTTAAGGCATTTGACTCATCAAAGGGTGCGGTAATTCAAAACTGGATTGATAACGAGGTTAAGCCTATTCCGCTTGTGGGCAAGGTTATGGCTACCGTTCTTGAAAAAGCGCTCTTTAATGACAAAATAGATATTGATTCTATGGACACCGAAGCAATTATTGATATTGTTGAGGCCGCCTTCGGCTCGGATTCACCTATTGCCGGTTGGATTGATTCATACAAGGGTGAACTTATCGATTCTCTTCGCAAATATCTTAATAACATTAACTCGGTTATCCACGTTGCGCTTTATGACAAGAACGGCACCGAGCTTGATAACGATTCACTTCGTATCAATGTTGTTAAAAATGACGAGTGGTATGCCGCTTTTCTTCCAAACGGAACTCATATCACCAATAAATCGCAAGTTCCTACCACAGTAGCTGTAGGCTCAAAAGTTCAGCTTTCAGCTATTACAACTCCACTTCGTTTGCATTACGGAACAATGTATTCTGTCAAAAGTTCTTCAATCTTTACTCAAGGCAAGGTTGTTGCAACCGTAAATGACAGCGGACTTGTAACGTTTAAGAATAAGGGTAAAGTTACGATTATGGCATCGCCTGATACAGACGACATAATTAACGGTATTCTTGGGCTGGTAAACAAGTTTTATGAGGTAAAAGGAACAATTGATTCGGATAAGCTTGCGGGAATTCTTATTGATTATATCGGAATTGATATAAACAGGGCGGTGCTTGCCGCAATTCTTGACGCTTGCTTTGCAATTAAAGACATAGTCGGAGATACGGCGGACCCGGTTCAGCTTACCGCTACTGCAGTCAAGCTTATCAGTAACCTTGTTCTTCAGTTTGTATATAACGATTCAATCACATTTGAGGTTGTTGACTCTCAGCCGCTTGAAAGCTTTGATATTGACGGCGCAAACACCGTTCAGGAGGGCTCTCAAATTCAGCTTGCAATCACAAATGTTAAGCCGTCAACGGGCGATACCTCGGATATTACTTGGACATCGTCAAATCCCGAAATTGCTTCTGTTGACCCTGTAACGGGTACTATCACAGGCAGAGATGCGGGCGGTTCTTTAGGCAGCATCTCAACTCAAAAATGTACTATTACTGCGACTTCGGCGGCAAACGGAATTTCAAGAGAAATACAGCTTACTGTAACAGGTAAAACCGGTAAGTATTTGTCAGATGTTGAAATTACGGGCAAAAATTATCTTGAAGCAGGTCAGGAAACAGACCTTACATATCAGGTATTTCCGAAGCGTGTTGCAGAAAGCAATAACCTCTATGTTACTTGGGGTATGGTAACAGGTAAGGACGAAAACGGTGATACAACATATTCTTGGGCTACCGATGACGCTCCCGCTACCGACGGCAGAGGTCAGATTGACAAAACAGGTCATTACACCGTAGTGTCCGGCGGTAAATCAACAGTAGTTCTTAAGGCGCAGACGGGTTACTACGTTTCAAACAGCAAATTTTATGAAATCTCCTCAAAAACAGCAACATTTGAAATGACAAACGGCATTCCTGTTGAAAATATTACAATCAGCGTTGACAACGCTCTCGGCGTAGCAAGCAGTATTAATAAAACAACAGACGTTACCGTTGGCGATAAAACATATAAATATGTATCTGTTAAAGCAGGTACTCAGTACGCAGGTTTGGGCGCTCAGCTTTCGGCAACGGTTGAGCCGGAAAACGCTTCTAATAAGGAACTTACTTGGGTAGTTGATAATAGTCATTATTCAACTGACCTTTCAAATGAAACTCATACCGCAAAAATAACACAAAAAGCGGCTCACGAAAACGCAGATTCGTTTAATGTTTATGCAGTTTCTGCCGACGGAAAAATAAAATCAAACGAGATTACCGTTACGGTTGCCAAGAATACGACAAGTTCAAACACGATTGACAAAGATTCGTATTCCGTAACAAGAGGCGAAACGGTTGACGCTACTCATACAATGAAATTCAGTGGCTTTGACGGCACATATTCGGCATGCTACAAATGTAATTGGTATTCAAGTGACGAAAACATTTTTACTGTTGAAACAAAGAATAATGAAAACGGAGATGCAACAATTAAAGGTGTTGACGTAGGTACGGCTACTCTTTATTGCGTGTCAGCCGACGGAGGTTATGTTGACACGGCTGAGGTTACCGTATATCCTGACAAGGATTATCTTTCCAATATCGTTTCTCTTTGCGATTCAACGGTAGTTTTGTGCACAGATGAAAATCAAGAGCAGTATGACCAATATTGCGGTTCTCTCGATATGGCATACTATGTTCTTTATGATTCGCCTATGGCAAGCCAAGACACGTGTGACACCTACGCCCGTGAGCTTCTTTATGATTTCTATAAAATCGGCGGCTTCGTAGGTATTTTAGGTGTAGATATTTTAGGGCCTAACAAAACACCGCTTTCAAGCAACCACGTAACGGTTAAGGTACCTGCTGCCGGTAACTATACTAATTATAAATATGACTTTGATATGCAATTAAAGCCTGCTAACGCAATGTATAACAGCATTAATTGGACATCGTCAAATCCAAATATCACAATTGATAAAAACGGTATTGCAAGGCCAAAGTCTAACGATGCTTGCTCGGCAATGATTACATGTACTGTTACCGACTATATGGGTACAGCCACAAGCACAAATGCGTTTATCACCTTTGCAAAAATTCCTGTAACAGGCGTGTCACTTGATACAGACACTATTGAGGGCGGTAAGATTGGCGAAACTAAAACGCTTACTGCTACTGTTACACCGAAGGGTACACCGGGTATCGGCGCAAGCTGCACAGACGTTTATTGGTATTCAAGCGATGAAAATATCGCAACGGTTGACCAAAAGGGCGTTGTAACCTTTAAAGAGGGCGGCGATTGCGTAATTACCTGCCAAACGTATGACGGCGGATATGAAGCAAAGTGCAATGTTAATGTTGTAACTAACTACACATCACTTGAAAATCTTGTTAAATCATATAACGACCAGCAGCTCAATCAGGTAAACTATTATCCTGACAGCTGGGAAGTATACCAAAATGCTATGAGCAAGGCTCAGGGTATGATTGATAAGGGCGGATACTCGCAGACTCAGGTTAATGCAATGGTAACAGAGCTTGAGGCAGCTTATAACGGTCTTGTCAAGTATAACTACATTAAAAAAGTTGAGCTTTATCTTGACGGCGAGCCTACTAAGGAATTTTATCAGTATGACCTTAGCGTGCTTAAAGACGGTATTAGTTATAAAAACGCCGTGCTTGACCTTAATGTAAGGCTTTATCCTAACAACGGCTCATACAAGTCGGTAACTTGGGAATCGTCAAATGAGCTTATCAGCGTAACTCAGGACGGTAAATGCACCCCTACTCAAAATAAATCTTGCTACGGTTTGATTACCTGTACGGTTGAGGACCATTTTGGCAATAAATATCAGGATACGGTTTGGGTGTCATACGCATTCTATCCGGTAACCGATGTTGTAGTAAGCCCGTCAAGCATTTCAGGCGCACTCGGCACAAGTGCTCAGCTTTCAAAGACCATTAAGCCTGAGGGCACAAGCCTGCCGCCTCATGTCGGCAAGGCAAGTATTCAAGACGTTTATTGGGAGTCCGATGATGAAAATATCGCAACAGTTGATGAAAACGGACTTGTAACATTCGTTTCAGCCGGTGCAACTACTGTTCGTTGCGTATCGTATGACGGCGGTATTTACGGCGAATGTCACGTATCGTCTGACGGCGACCGTACAGCGCTTAAGGCAGCGATTGAAGAATATAAGGATATCGATTATAAGGATTATGCTTATGACTACGGTCAAGTATTTAAGGCTGCGTATGATGCGGCAACCGATGCTTTGACAGACGATACATTAACTCAGGAAAAGATTGATGAAATAACTCAAAATCTTGTTGCGGCTTATGAGGCTATGATTGAGCACCCGTATGTTCACGTAACAGACGCTAAGATTACTTATCAAACTGCAGCTAAGCCGCTTGTAGGCGGATATAAGGATGCAGAAAACGGAATAATCGGCGATAACAATTCAATTTCGATAAATCTTTCAGGCGATAAGTATTCAAATTATAACAATTATAATAATATTACATTGACCTCGGCTGCTCTTCCTGAGGGCGCAATGTATCAAGCGGTTGAATGGAGCGTTGTTGAGTCATATAAGATGGATTCATCAATAAGCGACAGTTCAATTACGCTTACACCGTCAGACAGAAGCAACGGCGGTTGGGCTAAGGTTAAGATTTCTTATACAGACGAATACGGCAGAGCCTTTGAAAAGACTATCAATGTTACTATGAGTGACAAAATTGCAACAGGCTTTGACATTAAGGAATCGGAACTTACCTATTACGCTACCGATGCTGAAACTCAGCTTGAATATACACTTTCGGGTTCACCTGAATTTGGCAATATCACATGGACTTCAAGCAATGAAAATGCTGTTAAGGTATCAAATGACGGCAAGCTTACCTTTGTTGAAAAGGGTGAGGCTGTTATTACAGGTACAACGTTTGACGGCGGATTTACAGATAAGGTTAAAGTCACTGTTTTGACAGACTTCAGCACTCTTGCCAAAAAGCAGAGTGAATATAACGCTCTTATTGAAGAGGTTAAGGATTCATATACATACACCAAAGCAAGTCTTGATGTATTGAGTGCCGCAGTGGCTGAGGCTAAGACAATGATTAACGAAGGCAAGGCTACACAGGCTGAAGCTGACGCAATGCTTAAAAAGCTTAACGATGCATACGATTCACTCATTCCTTATGTTGCAAGTGAGGGTGTGGAAATCGGCTACTATGAGGCAGAAGGCGTAACAAATCCAAATCCGGGCTACTTCCGCTACACAGGCACATTCATAAACGGCAAGAGTATTAGTCTTGTTGCTAATGAGCAGCCTAAGGATTCTGTTTATAAGTCAGTTGAATGGAGTTCATCTAACAGCAACGTTACCGTAAGCGAGAGCGGTGTTGTAACTAACAATTCAGCTTCGGCTCAGGCTGCGGATATTACTTGCACAATTACAAATGAAAAAGACGAGAGTTATTCATCAACCGTAACGGTTACGTTTGTAAGATACGGAGTAACAGGTATCAGCTTTGCCGACGAAAAGGTATTCGGCGCTCCTGCTCAAACAGTTACTCTTTCGCCTAAGTTTGAACTTGGCGGCAATATTTCCGTAATCAAAGATTGCAAATATGTATCTGATAATAAAGACATTGCAACAGTTGACGAAAACGGTGTAGTTACATTCATTACTCAGGGCTGTGCAACAATTACCGTTACCGCTAAGGACGGTGGATACACCGCAACAATTAAGGCATATACCACGTGGGATACGGCTGCGCTTAAGGCGGCTATCGACGAGGCAAGCAAAATCAACCCGACGGATTATGAGGTATCCTACGCTAATACCTTTACTGCCGCACTTGACAAGGCTAATGAGGTTTATGCAAATATGCAAGCTCCTCAGTCAGAGATTGACGCTGCTTGTGATGCTCTTGTAGCCGCAACAACAGCGCTTGAGGGTCACGAATTTATCGTGCCTGAAATTAATGTTAAAAACGGCGATACCGTTATTGGCGAAACAGCGCTTATTCAGGTACCTGAGGATACTCAAAAGGCTACCCTTTCGCTTGCACTTAATGACGGCGCAATGGTTAAATCAACCGATATTGCGGTAAGCGATGAAAACGGCGTTAAAGCTTCTGTAAGCGGCAATGATATCAATATTACAAAGACGGCTGACAAGGGAACGTTTAACCTTACTGTTAAGGTTGTTGACGAATGGGGCAGAGAATACACTAAGGCATACGCAATTAGTGTAATCAATGTTGTTATTCCTGTCACCTCGCTTGAGCTTACTGTTGACGGCAATGTTGTGACCGACGGTAAATATACAGTAAGTTCAGGCAGCAAATTAACTTTCAGTAAATTTAAAGGTGTAACAGTAGGCTATATTCCTACTCCTGCCGACGCAAACGCTATTACATCGGTAGACTATAAAGTTGACGATACAGCGAATTTCTCAATTGATAAAAACGGTAAAATTACCCTTACAACAATAGGTAATCTTAACCCATTGTCTTCAATTGCAACAAAAGTAACAGTTACCGTTACAAATGCAGACGGTTCGACGGCAATGTCTGAATTTACATTTACAGTCACAAAAGGATAACGGGAGGCACAAATGAGTAAAAAGTTAAAAAAATATTTATCTGTGCTTCTTGCAACGGTTTTGGCAACAGGCTGCCTTTCGGCAGTCGTTGCCTTCGCCGATGACAGCGTTGCACTTAATGAGATAAATTTCCCCGACGCTAATTTCAGAGCGTATTTATCCGAAAACGTTGATACAGACGGCAACGGGGTATTGAGTGTTGAGGAAAGAGATAATCACCCTATTATTTCAGTTGCAAATCGTGGTATTACAACTCTTAAGGGTATCGAGTATTTTCCTAATTTAAAAAATCTCAGCTGTTCAAAAAATCCGCTTGATAAGCTTGACGTATCTACTCTTACCGAGCTTACGTCACTTACGTGTATGGCTGACGGCTTGAGTGAACTTAATCTTTATGAAAATAATAAGCTTCAAAGGCTTAATTGTGCAAACAATCAGCTTACTTCGCTTGTTGTTTTGTCTGATTCGTTGACAAAGCTTGATTGCTATGTTAACAAACTTGAAAAGCTTGATTTAACTCTTGTTCCTAATTTGAAATCGCTTCGATGCGACCAAAATAGCTTAAAGAGTCTTGACCTTTCAAATAACCAAAGCTTGACTTCAATCAATTGCACATATAATAATTTGACATCGCTTGATTTGAGCAAAAATACAAGCCTTGCAAATGTTACAAATGCTATGATTGGCAATCAATCTGTAAGCCTAAAAGCGAATTTTGACGGCAATATGATTGTTATTCCTTTTGAAAACAGCAATCTTGACAATGATAATTATGTTTCAAGTACGCTTGATGATTACGGCGACGGTTCAGGCTTTAATTTTGCAAGCTTTATTGCTTATGACGTAAGCGAAATTGACGGCGGTATTGAGTATTATTGCAATACCAAGCTTGCAGGAAGCGAAAATATGAAAGTAAGCGTTACCGTTTCAAGAGATTTCCATCAGGTTAGTTTCTATGCCGACAGTGAAAACACCTCGCTTATCGGCAGGGCTTTTGCAAATGACGGGCAGTCGGTAACTGCTCCCGAAATTAAAAATCCGCCGCAGTGCAAGGTGCTCGACACATGGAGTGACACGCTTGATAATGTGACGGGGGATAAGAGCATTTATGCTAATTGGAAGGATGCTCATTCTTACAGTCTTTCTTCATTCTCGAATGATACTGCAACAGTTAAGTGTTCTGCTTGCGGCGACACATTTACTTTAAGCTTTATTAACGCAGTAAATTCAAAGAAGGGCGACGAAAAGTACAGTCCATATCTTGATGTTACAAAGGACGGCGTAATCAACGCTAAGGACTATGCTCTTCTTAATAAAATGAAATAAGTTAGACTATTGATAAAGTGGCTTGAACATCACGTTCAAGCCACTTTTAGTTCTTGTCAAATATTATCATTTATTGTTTTGAAAATTTTTGATTTTTTAACTGTGTTTACCGTTGCCTGAATAACAGGACCTGAAAGCAAAACTGTGGCAACGGTACAAATTCCGAATTTGCCGCCGAGCAGAACCCCGATAACTACCATTAAAATATCAAGTACCATTCGCACAATTTTAATTTTCCAGCCATTTTTTTCTGCAAGCGAAAATGTGACCGCCTCGTAAGAGCCTCTGCCAAAATCTGCGGCGGAGTAAAGCCCTGTTCCGAATGAAAAAATTATGATTCCGAGCAGCATTATAATAAAATTAACTGCTTTAATATCAGTGTAGTGCTGAATTTTTGTAAACACGTCTACAAAAAAGCTGTAAATTATTTGGTAAAGAATTGTGCCAACGTTGATTTGCTTTTTGTCATAGAATAGGGCAAAAATTATCATTGCTACGGCAACTACAAGCGAAGAAGTGCCTATTGTCATACCTGTTACATTTGTAAGCCCCTGCCACAGTATTGCAAGCGTTGCACCGCCGAAGCCTGCGCCTATTGCCAGCGTAATTCCGTATGCAGATATGATTGAACCTGCAATAACTAATGTCTTTATTAAATATTTCTTGAATTTCATTTTTACCACCAAAAAAATAAGACTATAAACCCTGCTGTTGTGTTCAGAAACAGCAAAATTTATAGTCTCAGTCAGCCTAGACAGCTTTATTATTTTATATTTTATACTTAAAATTTGAATAAGTCAACGATTATTTTAAATCATAAAATTATTTACTATTTTCATATTTTATGCTATTATAAAATCAGAGGTTTTATACCTAATTTTATTATTTTAAGGGGATATAATTATGAAAGATTGGTATAAGCAATTAGTTGTTTATCAAATTTGGCCTCGCTCTTTTTGCGATGGCAACGGCGACGGAATAGGCGACCTTGAGGGCGTGCTTTCAAAGCTTGATTATTTGCAGGATTTGGGCATAAATTGCATTTGGTTTTCTCCTCTTTATCCGTCACCTAATGCTGACTTTGGCTACGATATTGCCGACTATAAAAATATACATAAGGAATACGGCAATCTCGATTTGTTTAGGCAGGTGCTCGACGGCGCACACAAGCGTGGAATGAAGGTTATTATGGACCTTGTTGTTAATCACACGTCTGACGAGCACGAATGGTTTATTAAATCCAAAGACCCGTCCTCGCCATATCACGATTATTATTTTTGGCGCAAAGGCAGGCTAGGCGGCAAGCTTCCGCCTAACAATTGGCTTTCCTGCTTTGAGGGCAAGGCTTGGGAAAGGGATGAAAAAAGCGGAGAATATTATCTCCACGTTTTCGCAAAAAAACAGCCCGACCTTAACCACGATAACCCAAAGGTAAGGCAAGAGGTTAAGGATATAATGAAATTTTGGCTTGATATGGGGGTTGACGGTTTTAGAGAGGATGTTATAACATTTATTTCAAAAAGACCGGGGCTTCCTAACGGTATTCCGCTTCCTATCGGCTGCGGAATTGAGCATTATATGGACGGCCCTAATATCCATAAATATTTGAGCGAATACAGAGAAATAACAGATAAATACGATTGCTTTACAGTCGGCGAAGCGCCGATGATGACGCCTGACAATGCGCTTAAATATATTGACGAAAGTCACAAAGAACTTGATATGATGTTTCATTTTCAGCATATCGAGGCGGACGCATTTTTGATTGACTTCTTGCAGACTAAGTTTAGGCTCAAAGAAATGAAAAAAGCATTTACAAATTGGCAAAATAAGTTAAACGGCAGGGCTTGGAATACGCTTTATATCGAAAATCACGACCATCCGAGGATTATAAGTCGATACGGAAACGAAAAATACAGAGTTCAGTCGGGCAAAATGCTTGCAAATATGTATATGCTTCAGCAAGGAACACCGTTTGTTTATCAGGGTCAGGAGCTTGGTATGCTCAATACCCGCCTCGGCTCTATTGATGATTATGTTGACTGTTTTGTGAAAAATAATTATGACGTTGCAATCAATAAGCTTCATATGAAAAAGGAAAAAGCATTTGAATTTGCCGTTAAATCGACAAGAGATAATTCACGTACACCCGTTCAGTGGGACGACAGCAAAAACGCAGGATTTACTACCGGTACGCCGTGGTTTCCTGTTAATGAAAATTACAAGCAAATCAATGCAAAAGCCGAAATGGCAAATCCTGATTCTATTTATAACCACTATAAAAAGCTAATTAAGTTTAAGAAAGAAAACGATGTTGCAAAGTGGGGAGATTATAAGGAATATTACAAAAATTCCGATAAGCTTTATGTTTATTCACGTTCATTCAACGGCAAAAGACTTTTGGTTATTAATTCGTTTTCCGATGAGCGTGTGCCGTTTGAAGCGCCAAAGGGCTTTGACCTTGAAAAGGGAACACCTATTCTTTGCAATTATGAAAATAATTTTGTTCAGTGCAACGGTTTTAAGCTCAGACCTTATGAAACAAGAGTTTATATGTTTGAATAATCTTAATAAAATTGTAAGATATACTTCACAAACAATTTTGCTTGGTGTAATATAATTATACCTTATAAGGCTCCCTTAACAAGGGAGCTGTCAGCTACGCTGACTGAGGGATTTGCGGCTATCGTATCCGTTGGAAATTATCAATTAATTAAGAGGAAAACATTATGAATATTCTTGTGCTTGATGATGAGGCGGAAATTGCCGACCTTGTGGAGCTTTTTCTTAAAAATGAGGGATATAACGTATATAAATTTTATTCAAGCAGTGAGGCAATAAAATGCATTAATTCAACACCGCTTGATTTGGCACTTCTTGACGTTATGCTTCCCGATACAGACGGCTTTACCATACTTCGCACAATAAGAGAGGAGGGATATCGCTTTCCTGTTATTATGCTTACGGCTAAGGTGGAGGATAACGATAAAATTATCGGCTTGTCGCTCGGCGCTGACGATTATATTACAAAACCGTTTAATCCGCTTGAAATGGTGTCAAGAGTTAAGGCTCAGCTTAGGCGATATACTCTTTATAACGGCGCAGAAATATTGGAAAACAAAGAAATTTTCGATTCTGCGGGCTTGATAGTTAATCATCAAACCCATGTTTGTACCCTTTATGAAAAGGAAATTGCGCTTACTCCGACCGAGTTTAATATTCTCTGGCTTCTTTGCAAAAATGCCGGCAAGGTAGTTTCCACCGAGGAGATTTTTGAAAAGATTTGGAATGAAAAATACCTTGACAGCAACAATACGGTTATGGTACATATAAGAAGAATAAGGGAAAAACTTAACGAGCCATCAAGAAATCCTAAGTTTATTAAGACTGTTTGGGGAGTAGGGTATAAGATTGAAAAGAAATAAAGATAAAAGAATTTTTGCAAAAATTTTAATTCGATACATAATCTGCACAGTCGTTTTTTCAATTCCCCTTTGGGTATTTGGAGATCATTATTTATTGTTAATCGAAGCTGTAACAGGCAGTGAATCCTTTTACGATATCGGCACTGTTATAGTTACAAATTTAGTTCTTGTACTTGTGATTACGCTTGTTTTTATGATTCGTGCGGCACGCCTTCTTGACAGGGAATATGACGCACTTGACGGAATAGTCGACGATGACTATGTAAGCCCTCGACTTCCCAATATTATTTCACCAAGGCATAAGGACGTTGAGGAAAAGATTAAAAAGGAACTTAAGTTTAAGCAATACGTTGCAAACGAGGCGGAGCAGAGAAAAAATGACCTTGTTGTTTACCTTGCCCACGATTTAAAAACTCCGCTGACTTCTATTATCGGATATTTAAGCCTGCTTGATGAAAATCCTGATTTCAGCGTGGAATACAGGGCAAAATATACGGGCATTGCGCTTGATAAGGCATACAGGCTTGAGCAGCTTATCAATGAATTTTTCGATATAACACGTTTCAATCTTCAGTCCTTTCCGCTTGAAAATAATCATATTGACCTTTCTCTGCTTTTAAGGCAAATGGCAGAGGAATTTTATCCTGTTTTAAAGGAAAAAAATCTCACCTGCACCGTAAAGGCGGAGGATAAGGTTAATATTATCGGCGATTCCGACAAGCTTTCACGTGTGTTTGACAATTTGATGCGCAATGCTTCAAATTATTGCTACGAGGGCACAAATATTGAAATAAACGTTTTCAAAAAGGACGAAAATGCCGTTGTAACTTTTATTAATCAAGGCGATAAAATTGAAAAGGAAAAGCTTGATATGATTTTTGAAAAGTTTTTCCGTGCCGATACGTCCAGAACGAGCAAGACCGGCGGAACGGGCTTAGGACTTGCCATTGCAAAGCAGATTGTTGAGCGTCACGGCGGAACAATTACAGCCAAAAGCAATGAAAAATACACAATTTTTACTGTTTCTTTGCCGCTAAATAATCAATCTTAAGAAAATCGTAAGAATTTTGAAAGTTAATATTAAAGCAAAAAATCTCCTTTTGGTATATTGTATTAATATCACCGAACGAGGTAAAATGTATGAAAAGAAGATTTAAGAAAAAAATAATATGCTTTGTCTTGATTATAGCGATAATAATTGCAAGCGCAGCTGTTGTTAAAAGGTCAGCAGTCGGCGAGGCCGAAAATTATTCAAAGTATATTCAGGTTGCTGCTGAGGATAAAAATATTTCAGCCAAAAAAATGATTAAAAATTTTGCTGACGAAAACGGCTACACATTTTCCGATTATCCCCAAAGTCTTGTTGATTTGCTCAAAAGAAATAAGGAAACAAAGGAATTTGTGCTCAATTATCCTAAGTATAAGGACAAGCATTTTAAGATTAATATGAAAGAGTATAAAAATTGCGACAGCGTTCCTCTTTTTATGCAATGGGATATCAGATGGGGCTATAAAATGTACGGTGACGATGTGGCAGGCTTGACTGCTTGCGGCCCTACTTGCCTTTCAATGGTTGCGGTTTATCTTTTGCAAGATATAAAATATTCACCCGATTATATGATTGATTGGGCAAAGGAAAACGGCTACTGCGTTGACGGCAGCGGTTCGCTTTGGACTCTTATGAGCGAGGGTGCGCAAAAGCTTGGTATTGACTCAACCGAGCTGCCTCTTGATAAGCAAAGGGTGATTAATAATCTTGAAGTCGGCAACCCTGTTGTTTGTATAATGGGACCCGGTGATTTTACGAAAAAAGGGCATTTCATTGTAATGACGGGTATAGAAAACGGCAAGATTAAAATTAATGACCCAAACAGTATTGAAAATTCAAATAAGCTTTGGAATTTCGATGATATTTCTTCGCAAATTAATAATTTATGGGCAATGAGGGTGTAGAAAAATAATCTTTATATTCAACAACATAGGGGGCGAACATTGTTCGCCCTCTACTTTGTGTTAAAGAACATTTTCTGAATGTCGTTTGATTTTATGGTAGACAAATTGATTTTTTGGTGCTATAATCTTTGCAGTTTTAGAAATAAGGAGGCGAAATATATGGACAGTTGTGATAATCGAAGTAGCTTTGGCGATGGGCAAGGTTTGAAAAAGCAAATGTCTTTATGATTTCGCATTAATATATTTTCAGCCTTTCCGTCGTTTAAGAATGTCACAACTATTACTTTGATTGTGTATTTTTGCACGATGGATTTTTTATGCCCATTTTTGGGGGAACGGAGGCTGAAATGGAATTGGATTTAAAAGCAAATAAGCTTATTGAAGAAATTGTTGCCGTTATCAGGAGCAATTTGGATAAAGAAAAATTAGTCGAAAAGCTTGATGACTACCACGCAAACGATATTGCGCAAAGCTTGGAGTATTTAACAAAGGATGAGCGTTTGTCGCTTTATGAAATTTTGGGCGATGAATGGGTTTCGGAAATTCTTTCCTATGTTGAAGAGCCTGAGCAATATATTAACGAACTCGGTGTTGAAAAACTTGCCGATATCATTAACGAAATGGACTCCGACGATGCAGCAGATTTGCTTGAAAAGGTTGATGAAAGCGTTAAGGAGAAGCTTCGTTTAAGCCTTGATGATGATGTTAAGGCGGACATTCAGCTCATCAATTCTTATGATGAGGACGAGGTCGGCAGCTTAATAACAAATAATTATATTTGCATTTCAAAAACGCTTGACATTCGTGGAGCAATGCACGAACTTATTAAGCAAGCAGGCGATAACGATAATATTTCTACTATTTATGTTGTTGACGAAAACGGCAAGTTCAGCGGCGCTATTGATTTAAAGGATTTGATTATAGCAAGGCAGAGCGATACGCTCGATTCTATAATTATTTATTCATATCCTTATTTTTATGCTGACGAAAAAATATCAGACAGTATTGAAAAAATCAAGGATTATGCCGAGGATTCACTTCCTGTTTTGAACCATGATAAAGAAATTGTCGGCATCATCACGGCTCAGGACGTTGTTGAGGCGGTTGATGATGAAATGGGCGAGGATTATGCAAAACTTGCCGGATTGACTGCAGAGGAGGATTTGCAGGAAACGACAAAGCAGAGCATAAAAAAACGTTTGCCGTGGCTTGTTGTGCTTCTTGTTTTGGGTATGGGAGTTTCGGCTGTTGTAGGTGCATTTGAAAATGTTGTTGCAATTTTGCCTATTGTCATTTGCTTTCAATCGCTCATTCTTGATATGGCGGGTAATGTAGGCACGCAGTCGCTGGCAGTTACAATTCGTGTTTTGATGGACGAGGAGCTTGCGCCTAAGGATAAGCTGAAATTAGTGTTTAAAGAGGCAAAGGTTGGCTTTAGCAACGGCTTTTTGCTCGGCATTTTGGCAATAGTATTTCTGGGATTATACATTTTCCTTTATAAAGGATATGATATTAGGCACGCATTTTTGATTTCACTTTGCGTTGGGGTATCGCTTCTTCTTGCAATGATTGTTTCAAGCCTTGTCGGTACGCTTGTGCCGCTGTTCTTTAAAAAGATAAAGGTTGACCCTGCCGTAGCTTCGGGTCCGCTTATTACCACGGTTAATGATTTGGTGGCTGTTGTTATTTATTACGGCCTTTCGTGGGTATTTTTAATTCAAACTATGCATATTCTCGGTTGAAATAATTGACATTTTTTATAAAAGTGTTGTCTTTTTGCACAAATAATTATCGACCGATTTGTACGATATGTCGATTTTACGTCAAAAAGTTGCAATTTATCTTGTTATATGTCAAAATAGAGTTCTGATTTATTACGTTTATTAATTTAATAGGAGTTAAACCGAAATGGACAGAAGAATTAAAAGGACACGAACAGCTGTTTTTAATGCCGTTCTTGACCTTATGGTTGAAAAGGATACAAGCAAGATTACCGTTTTGGAGCTTTGCAAGCGTGCGGATATTAATAAAAGCACATTTTATTTGCACTACAAAAGTATGGACGATTGCCTGCAAAACTGTTTTCAAATCATTATGAACGGTATTATCAATATTTCAAAGAAGATTGATTATAATGAAATTAAGCATAACCCCCAACCTGCGGTTGACAGGCTTCTTGACGAGGTGGAGAAAAATATTGAATACCTTTCAAAATTCAAGTCAAGCAGCATTTGTGCACCGGCAATAAAAATGCTTAAGGAAAATCTTGTTGCATCAATTTCTCAAAGCAACGGTTTCACTATTGAAGATAATTATTTCGAGGTTTCAACAATTACGTTCGGCGTTGCCGGCTGTATTGATGCTCTTATTGAGCCACTCCCTGTTTTTAATAAGGAAGAACTCGGCAAAGTAATCGTTTCAATGCTCAAATCGTCAAAAGAATAATTATTTGACATATGTCATATATATCGTGTATAATTAAAGCATTAAAGTTTTAATTAAGGAGCGGCTTATGGCAAGACCCAAAAAGGCGAGAAAGGTTTGCTTTGAACCGAATATTGCAGAATTAATAAAAACAAAAAACGGCAGGGGCTGTGTTGAACTTACTGTTGATGAATATGAAACCCTGCGACTTATTGATTATATGGGGCTTACCCAATATGAATGTGCATTGCAAATGGAAGTCGCTCGTTCAACCATTGCCGCAATTTATGAAAATGCAAGATACAAGATTTCCGATTCGCTCGTAAACGGAAAATCAATTAAAATCAGCGGCGGCGATTATATCCTTTGCAAAAACAGTACTCATTGCTGCGGCAGATGCGGCGCTAATACCTGCGGCAGATGCAATCACGGAGCTTGCGAAAGATGCACGGGAGTATTTCACCCAAAGGGCAAGGAATGTGACATTTTAAACTAAATAAAAATAATGAGCTGTCCCACATATTTAGTGAGACAGCTCATTTTGCGTTTTATATCAAATTAAAGCTGGTCAGCAATTGTATAAATCATTTCCTTTGTTTTTTCCCAACCGAGGCAAGGGTCGGTAATTGATTTTCCGTAAACTCCGTCCTCAACCTTCTGGCTTCCGTCCTCAATATATGATTCAACCATGAAGCCCTTAACCATTTTTTTAATATCGTCGCTGTGGCGCATTGAGTGAAGAACCTCGTTTGCAATTCTTACCTGCTCAAGATATTTTTTGCCTGAATTTGAATGGTTGGTATCAACAATAACGGCAGGATTTTTGTAATCCCCTGTGCAATATGCATCGTGGAGCTTTCTTAAATCCTCGTAGTGATAGTTAGCATGATTGTTGCCGTGCTTGCTTACGCTGCCACGAAGAATTGCATGCGCAAGCTCGTTGCCCTTGGATTCAACCTCCCATCCTCTGTAAAGGAAAGTGTGGTCGCCCTGAGCCGCCTTGATAGAATTGAGCATAATTGAAAGGTCGCCGCTTGTAGGATTTTTCATACCTACAGGAATGTCAAGGCCTGAAGAAACAAGCCTGTGTTCCTGATTTTCAACACTTCTTGCGCCTACTGCAACGTATGAAAGAAGGTCTGAAAGATATCTGTGGTTTTCAGGATAAAGCATTTCATCGGCACATGTTAAGCCGGTTTGCTCAATTGCATCCTTGTGAAGCGCACGAATTGCCTTGATTCCCTCAAGCATATCAGGCTTCTTGTCAGGGTCAGGCTGATGAAGCATACCCTTGTAGCCGGCACCGGTTGTTCTCGGCTTACCTGTGTAAATTCTCGGGATAATCAAAATCTTGTCCTCAACGTCGGTTTGAACCATTGCAAGGCGGTGAATATAGTCAAGAACAGCATCGTGCCTGTCAGCCGAACACGGGCCGATAACAAGCAAAAACTTGTCACTTTCACCCTTGAAAACCTTAGCGATTTCCTCATCCCTTTTAGCTTTTATTTCTTCAGCCTCTTTTGTAAGCGGCATTTCTTTTTTTATCTCCTGCGGAACAGGAAGCTTTCTTTTAAAATTTGTATTTGTCATCAAATCCATAGTTTTGCCCTCCGATAATAACTATTATAATTGACATTTTTAATTTGTCAACTTTCAGCAATGCTTTAGCACTTGAAAGTGTAAAAGTCAAGTGCTCGGCCTTTCTTTCCGGGAGTTTAGCAGATTTCACCTGTGGAGGCATTCAGTTTTATTCATCTCACATCTGAACAAAAATCGCCTAAATTTTCTTAGTTTCTCCCCCGCAAAAATGGCACAGTCTCCTAACTTGCCCAAACGATATTGACAAATTATGAAATCGGGACTAAAGTATACACAATCATTCGGCAAATGCAATGAACAGGACATGACTTTTCGCATTCCCTGCGCTCAGAGAGCCGCCATTCCGGTGCAAGACGGCAGCACAGTGCGAGAGGCCCTCACCTGCGAGCAGCCTGTGCGAACCCGCTTGCGGCAGTAGTGCATGGCCGTTCAGCCCACGTTACAGGGCGGCGTATCGGCGGCAGGAACGCCTGTACGCGCAAGCGGCTGCTCCCGAACGCAGCAAACGAAGTGGTACCGCGGAGAGCGACCGGTGCAGCTGCACCGTTTGGCCTTCGTCTTCGAGGAAGATGGGATACATCTTTGTGTCTCTATCTTTCATGAGGACGGAGGCTTTTTTCACCCCTCCGGGCCGTTTCGCCTGCCCTGCTTTTGGGCACAGCCGTCCTGCTTCGGCCATTGCCGGTGTGAAAGAAAGGAAAGAGGTATAAAGAAATGAATACGCTGGTCATCGTTTTGATCGCAGCCCTGTGTCTGTTCGGCGCTTATACGCTGTACGGCCGCTGGCTGGCCAACAAGTGGGGCATCGACCCCACCGCCAAGACCCCCGCAGTCGTCCACGAGG
>OKTB01000600.1_pt1 | contig 19462 bp, 18 predicted proteins | sample 1606131 | NCBI WGS metagenome assembly OKTB01 (sample SAMEA3879518, study PRJEB24766) | human gut metagenome | biome: human-associated habitat; feature: feces | place: USA | collected 1985/1987
ATCCGCGAGACGGACGACGCCAAGGCTTACCGCTTTGCGGTGGAGCTGCCCGGCTTTGAAAAGGACGAGATCCATGTGGACGTGCAGGACGGTTACCTGACCGTCAGCGCGGAGAAGGGCCTCGACAAGGACGAAGAGAACAAGAAGGGCCGCGTGCTGCGTCAGGAGCGTTACTCCGGCGCATGCTCCCGCAGCTTCTACGTCGGCGACGTAAAGCCCGAGGACGTGAAGGCCAAGTACGAGTCCGGCGTGCTGACCGTGCTTATCCCGAAGGAGGAGCCGAAGAAACTCACCTCCGGCAGCAAGATCGCCATCGAGTAAGTCAATAGAAAAGGCGGCCTGCCTTCCACAACAGGAAAGGCAGACCGCCTTTTCCTTTCGCGAGGAGGATATGGCAGTATGGTGAAAACACTGTTTCAGGCGTCTACATGGAACGCGCTGGCGCTTGGGAATTTCGATACGGTCATCAGTGTGCGGGAGCTTCTGCGCTGTGCCGATACCGGGGTCGGCATCGGCACAGCATTGGACGGCGTGATAACTTTTGAAAACGGCGCAGCCTACAAGACAGCGCCGGACGGCAAGGTCACCGTTATGAGGCCGGAGGACGGCGTGGCGTTTGCCGCAGCCATGGTGTTTGACGAAAACGCCCCGGAGATAGCGCTGAACGGCATCGATGATCTTACCTCGCTCAAGCAGATGCTTGCGCCGTTTGTGCAGGGAAATCCCAATCTCTTTTATATGATCAAGGCCGGCGGCGTTTTCAAGAGCGTACATACGCAAAGTTGGAACAGCTGCCGGAAGCCCTACCCGGTGCTTTCTGAGGCGGCGAAAAGCTGGAACGAATTTCGCTTTGAAAACACCCGCGGTAATGTGATCGCCGTCTGGTGCCCGCGGTATGTGGACGGCATTTGCATACCGGATTGGCATTTTCATTATCTGAGCAGCGACAAAACGCAGGGCGGGCATGTCCTCGACCTATCGGCGGAGCGGCTGCATCTGAAGATCAACCGGATCGGGCGTTTTGATCTACTGCTGCCGCAGACGACGGAGTTTGCGCACTGTGAGCTGCGCGAGGGGAAAAGCGCCGCAGCTGAGAGGTTTGCCGCCTGTCAGGCAACAGCCGACAAGCTTTTATAAAAATCATGAATCTTATGTGTAACGGAGAGAAAAAATGAAAACGGAAGCTTCTGCGCAGAACACCTGTGTGATCTGGATCGATCACCCGAATCGCATCGTTTCCTTCCAAAAGGCAGAAGGCTTTGAGCCGCAGTCCTTTGCCTCTCCCGATGAGCGGCTTGCATACGCTTTTGAAAAGTGCGCGAGCGGATATCGCGTGCAGTAAAAAACCGCACAGCAAACAAATGATCCTGAAAGGGGCGAAAAGGATCGCACGATGAAAACGGTATTGTTGATCGGACTTGGCCGCTTTGCTCGGCGATCCGCTACACCGCGACCATATCTTCGGCTACATTGAGCTGGACGAGCAGCACGCCATCATCGAGGTCGCCGTGCCGGAGGACCGGCGTTGGCACAGCATCGGCGAGCTGGACATTCGCAGGAAATACGGCGTCAATATCCTCGGCGTGAAGCGAGACAGCAAAACGGACGTGAACATCTCGCCGGAAACAGTGCTGGACGCTGATATGACACTGCTCGTGCTGGAGGAGAACCAAAAACTCAAGAAGCACTTCCATCTGTGAGAAGAAGGCTGCTTTTCCCGATGAAAAAGAGTGGTTACTATCTGAGATAGTAACCACTCTTTTTTTCTGGGCTGACAAGTTTGAAAAGCGCTTCCAACACAATGCTTGATTAAATAGCCCTATAGGAGGTATGACTTATTTGGCTTGAGCGTCCTTTCGAATCAGTTCAAAGAGAGTCATCAAACCCTCGCACATAACAGGACCCAGCACAGGAAGACCCGTTTCACGTTCCAGGGCTGGCGCGATTTGGATGCTGGACATCCCGGTGCAGCTTAGAGCGATGATGTCTGCGCCGATCTTCTTCTGCCGCTGCGCCTGTTCCACAGTGGCAGAATATAAAGGAACGGCATACAGGTCCCGTAGCCGCCTCCGCCGGGGCTTCCGATCAACAGTGCAGCGTGGCCGAACGCATCCAGTGCGTTTGCTCCGGTGACAAATAGACCGCCAGGCCCCATTGTTTGCAGGGTGTGCTCCAGACAGGAATCAACATTTTGAATTTCACCATGCTCATAAAGCAGGAAGTGGGCTCCCTGACTCTCCGCTTTGGATCGCTTCATTCCGTTTTTTGAGATCCGGCCGCAGATACGCATAGGCGTGCCGGATAGCATCGTGGTCAGACAGCGGATGTCGTCCACAAGCGACGCCCAGCCGTCATAACGCGGTCCGGTTGCGCGCATGCCTGTTGCGATTAGAACGTTATCAGCCGGAAGCAACAGTTCCTTGCCGCTCGCATCGGTGATCCTGACGCCATTGTCCTCAATAGACACGACCTTGGCGCTGCAATAGGCCTTCACCGACTCATCCAGCTTGGCAAGCAGATGCTTCCAGTGGATGTACGGCGCATCGGGCGCAAGAGTATCACGCATTTCTATTTGTCCGTGATCTTTAAGCAGAACTTTGACCAGACATTTTCCGAATATCTTCTCGCCTACCGGCTCGAACGCGGGAAGGAACTGCTTGTCAGCACTGGAATCTCTGTCGGTGAGATCGCTTTTCAGGTCGGCTTTAGCAGCAACAGTTATTTCTGCACAGCATTTAAGAAGAGGGAAGGGCTATCGCCCAAACGCTATCGCGAGCAGTATGCACCGTCTAACTTCTGTAAGAAATCTGTAGATGAATAAGTCCTTAAGATTAAAAAAGTGTTGTTGCAGCAGCGCTGCAAGAACGATTAGATTGCCTACCGTCGGCAGCGCAGTCCCGTTCTGCCACTTGTAAATGGCTTGCGGGGAATTGAAACCGAACACAGTTTGCAGATCGTGTGCGGTAAGACCTGCTGCCTTGCGCAGCCGAACGATGTTCGCACCGGTGCACGCTAAATTGATCGTCGGAAAGCCCACCTCAGGCACCTCCTTTCTCTGAATGGTTGGCGCCCGTGGACACAAAAAAGCCGCTTGTCTGAATCAAGACAAGCGGCTTCAATCGTTCAGGGAAGGAGTCCCCGGCAGATTTCTCCACCAGGATAGCAGGTACACATTGTTTGATTCGAGTAGTGCAGTTCGTACGCACGGTCTCCTGGTCCCCAAGAGCTGTTGCATCATTTTTCTGAATTTTTAGCCGCTCTTAGAGGTTTTTCTCGATTTTAATTCCTTTCTTAACATCTTGCGACCTGAGCTTTCCATGTGTTCTGCACCTGCCTGTGGCGTTTTATGTGGTCAAAGGCAACGTCTCGCCGGAGCTGCTCCGGTGAGGGCTTTGTAGTGTCCTTGATGCCAAAATCTTTCGCCCGATGAAATAACAGAAAACCCACGCCGGGGTCGCCCCACGACGCGGGATGCTGTCATCAAGGAGGAAGACTGCCACTGCCGACCTGCGAAATCGCATTTTGCAAGACAGAATCATACTGCTGTTGTGACAACTAAGACCGTGTATTATTATTCTTGCTTTTTCCGGCGGTATCCTGTAAAATGACATCATCAAGGGAGAGGAGAGCAGACATTTTTGAAAGAGCGCTTCCATTGATCAAATTGGAACGCCGTTTGCTCGAAAAACCCTGTAGACCAACTATAAAAAGGAGGGTATTTCAGTATGTACAAGGTAGATCTCAACAGCGACCTCGGCGAGAGCTTCGGCGCGTATACCATCGGGCTCGACAACGAGGTCATCGCGCATGTTTCCTCTGTCAATGTGGCCTGTGGCTATCACGCAGGAGATCCGTTGGTGATGGAAAAGACCGTTGCCGCAGCCAAGGCGGCAGGCGTCGCCGTCGGCGCACACCCGGGCTTCCCCGATCTGATGGGCTTTGGCCGCAGGAACATGGTCGTCTCGCCCAAGGAGGTCAAGGCGTATGTCAAGTATCAGCTCGGCGCGCTGATGGCCTTCGCTGCGGCAGAGGGTATCAGGCTCCAGCACTGCAAGCCCCACGGCGCTCTCTACAACATGGCTGGTAAAGACATGGATCTGGCGCTTGCCATCGCCGAGGCGATTGCCGAGGTAGACAAGAACATTATCCTGCTTGGCCTTGCCAACAGCAAGATGATTGATGCAGGCAAGCAGTTGGGCTTGCGCGTCGCAAACGAGGTCTTTGCCGACCGCGCCTATCAGGCCGACGGCTCGCTTGTGCCGCGCAAGCTGCCCGGCGCCGTCATCCACGATAAGGACGAGGCCATCGCGCGCACCGTCCGCATGGTCACCGAGGGCAAGGTCACGGCCATCACCGGCGAGGAGGTCGAAATCGCGGCTCACTCCATCTGTGTCCACGGTGACAACCCTTCGGCCGTCGAATTCGTCAAAAATATCCGCACGCAGCTCACCGCCCGTGGCGTGGAGATTGCCCCCATCCGCGAGATCGTATAAAAAGAGCCTCATTTCCAGCTGTTCCGTTCCGCAAAGACCAACGCCCCAAATCTGCCGCACTGCGGCAATATTTCAGGAGGATGATCATGAGTAACGAAACCACCCAGAAGCGCTCACTGTCCGTCAGCCTTGGCGCGGCCTTTCTGATGGCGACATCCGCCATCGGCCCCGGCTTTCTGACCCAGACCTCGCAATTCACCGCAAAGTATCTTTCTTCTTTCGCTTTCGTCATCGTCTGCGTCATCATCATGGATATGATCGCGCAGACCAATGTATGGTCCATCGTCGGCGTTTCCGGCCTGCGCGGTCAGGAGATTGCCAATAAGGTCCTTCCCGGTCTCGGGTATCTTCTTGTCGTGCTTGTTGTGCTTGGCGGTCTTGCGTTCAATATCGGCAATGTCGGCGGCGTGTCACTCGGCTTCAATGCCATGATCGGCATTCCCGAAAAGGCCGGCGTCATCATCGGCGGCGTACTTGCGATCTGCATTTTCCTTTCCAAGAAGGCAAACGACATCGTCGGCAAGGTCGCCCAGATCCTCGGCGGCATCATTATCGTCGTCATGCTGGTCGTGGCTTTTATGGCCAAGCCCCCCGTCGGCGATGCGGTCGTCCATATCTTTACCCCTGAGAATCCCAAGGAACTCATTCCCGTCATGGTCACGCTGCTCGGCGGCTCCTGCGGCGGTTACATCCTTCTCCGGCGCACACAAGCTGCTCGATGCGGGGTGGGGCGGCAAGCCGGAGGAAGTCAAGCACTTCCGCAAGTCCGTCCTGACCGGCATCTGTGTCTCGGGCAGCGTTCGTATCCTGCTGTTCCTGTGCGTGCTCGGTGTCTGCACGGCCGGTACGGTCGTTGTGGCTGAAAATGTCGCGGCTGTCACTGGCGCTGCCAACCCCGCAGCCGAGGCTTTCCGCCTTGCTGCCGGCGACATCGGCTACCGTCTCTTCGGTCTCGCGCTGTTCTCCGCCGGTATCACCTCCGTCATCGGCGCGGCCTACACCTCCGTCTCCTTTCTCAAGACCGTTCACCCCTTCATCGCCAAGAACGACAAGTGGTTCATCGTCGGTTTCATCGCTTTCTCCACGCTTGTTATGGCGATCCTCGGCGGCGCGAAGCGCATGGTCATCCTGGCCGGTGCGCTCAACGGTCTGATCCTGCCGATCTCCCTGTGCTGTATGCTGCTCGGCTGCCACAAGAAGTCCATTGTCGGCGAGTACAAGCACCCCGTGTGGCTGCAGATCCTTGGCTGGTGCGTGGTCGGTGTCGCAGGCTACCTTGCCGTCACGGCGCTGCCCAACCTTGCCAAGCTCTTCGCGTAACGAACCTGCACCATTCCGCGAGCCGGTCTGTCCCACAGGCCGGCTCCGCCTGAAAGGAGAACGATATGTCCGACATCAGATTCCTGCTCAGCGGTGACTCAGCCGTAACCGTGGAATTCGGCAACGAGATCAGTGAGCACATCAACGCACAGATTCGCGCGTTCAGCATCGCGCTCACCGAGAGCAAACTCCCCGGGATCGTGGAGCTCGTGCCGACCTACCGCTCGCTGATGGTTCACTACGACCCTGAGGTCATCCCCTACGGTGCGCTTGTCAAAAAACTCAAGGGCCTGCTCAATCAGCTTGACCACATCCGGATTCCGCCAAGCGATGTGTTGGAGATCCCCGTGCTCTACGGCGGGGAGGAAATGGGCCCCGACCTTGGCTTTGTTGCCGAGCACAATCACAAAACGCCTGAGGAGGTCATCCGGATTCACACCTCCACAGAATATCTCATCTATATGCTGGGCTTTACCCCCGGTTTCACCTATCTTGGCGGTATGAGCGAGGAAATTGCCGCGCCGCGCCTTGCCCAACCTCGTGTCAGGATTCCCGCCGGCAGCGTCGGCATCGCCGGCAGCCAGACGGGCGTATATCCCATCGACTCCCCGGGCGGCTGGCAGCTTATCGGCCGCACGCCCGTGCGCATGTACGACCCTGACCGCGCCGTTCCCATCCTGCCCAAGGCAGGCCAGTACATCAAGTTCTACGCCATCGATCAGGCGGAATTTGACCGTATCGCCGCGCTGGAGGCCTCCAGCGGCTATACGGTTCACACCTACCCGAGAAAGGAGGCGGAGCAGGCATGAGCATCACCATTCTCAACCCTGGCATGCTCACCAGCGTACAGGATCTCGGCCGCATCGGCTACCAGCAGTACGGCGTGTCCGTCTCCGGCGTGATGGATCCGCGCAGCGCGTCTATCGCCAACATCCTCGTCGACAACGATGAGGGCGAGGCTGTGCTCGAATGCACGATGATGGGGCCCCACCTCCGCTTTGATGCGCCCAACATCATCGCCATCACCGGCGGCGACCTCGGCGCAACGCTCGACGGTCAGAGCATCGACACCTACCGCGCCGTTCCCGTGAACGCGGGTCAGACGCTGCGCTTCACCATGCTGCGCGCCGGCTGCCGCGCTTTCGTGGCGTTCGCGGGCGGACTCGATATCCCCGTGGTCATGGGCAGCCGCTCAACGGACATGAAAGCGAAGATCGGCGGCTATCAGGGCCGCAAGCTGCAAAAGGACGACGTCATCGCCTTCCGCGCGCCCAAGACCGACCTCAAGAACCTCGGCGTGCGCCACATTTCGCCTGAGTTCGTGCCGCGCGCAGAGTATAAACTGCGTGTCGTGTTCGGCCCGCAGGACGATGCCTTCACCGAGCTTGGCGCTATGACCTTTCTCAGCAGCGTTTACACCCTTACACCGGAGTTCGACCGCATGGGCTGCCGCCTTGACGGCGAGCTGATCGAACACATCAAGGACGGCAACATCATCTCCGACGGTATTGCCTTCGGCGCGATCCAGGTGCCGTCGGCGGGCAAGCCGATCATCATGCTGGCCGACCGCCAGACCACCGGTGGCTACACGAAGATCGCCAACGTCATCTCCGCAGACTTCCGCATCCTCGCCCAACTCAAAGCGGGCGACAGGGTGCGCTTTGAAAAGGTGTCCATCACCGCCGCACAGGAGGCGCTGCTTGCCCAGCGCGCTGCGCTGCGCTGCCTGCGCGGCGCCATGAATCGTTGACGCAGCCCTAAAACGCAAAAAATTATAGTAATAGGAGGAACGACACATGGCCTTTGATATTACCCCTTATATCGATAAGAAGCCGAGCGAGGTTCGCAAGCTTATCCGCGAGGGTGTCATCGACTTCCCAACCGCCGGTATGTGTCGCGGCTACGCACAGGCCAACCTTATCATCCTTCCGCCGGAATACGCGGGAGATTTTGAGGAATTTGCCAAGCGCAACCCCTTCCCCTGCCCGATCCTTGAGATTATCCGGGGTACGCCCGAGACGCACGATATGGGCGAGGGCGGCAATATCTGCACCGACATTCCCAAGTATCGCATCTACCGCGATGGCAAGTGGGATGGCAAGGAGCTGACCGATGTGAGCGACTACTGGAAAGAGGGCTATGTCGGCTTCCTGATCGGCTGTTCATTCTCGTTCGAGGAAACGCTCATGCGCGAGGGTATCGAGATCCGTCACATCGCGCAGGGTCGCAATGTACCGATGTTCAAGACCAATATCATGACCGAGCCGGCCGGTCCGTTCTGCGGCCCCATGGTCTGCTCTATGCGCCCCATGACGCCGGAAAACGCCAAAAAGGCATATGACATTACCGTCAAAATGCCAAATGTCCACGGCGCGCCCGTCCACATGGGCGACGCCGCCGAGGTCGGCGTTGCCGATGTGATGAAGCCTGACTACGGCGAGGCGGTTGATTTCTACGAGGGTGAGATTCCCGTGTTCTGGCCCTGCGGCGTGACGCCGCAGGCGGCGGTCGAAAATGCGAAACCGCCCATTGCTATCACCCATGCCCCGGGCCACATGTTCATCACGGATATCATCAATTCCGAACTGAACGACTATCTGGAAGCTAAAAAGAATCGCTGAATTCTCTCTTTTCCGATCAACGCGGTGCCGGATCTTGACATCGTACCGCTTCGCTTTTCGGCCGTTGTCGTTGCCGCGCAGCGGGTCGGGAGAGTGACTCGGAAGCTCTCTCCCGAGGTTCTCTTTGCGCTGCCGAACGGCTTCCGCGCCGCTGCGGTCTACACAATGTAAGGGAAAACATTGCCTGTATTCAGGATTTTGGCAGACAAAAAGGAGGATGGAGCTATGAGCGCAATGATCATCAAATCCAGAGAAGCAAACGATTTGAAGCTGACCGCATACCACGGGCATTTTGCGACCCGCCACTCTCACAACAGCCATTATCTCGACATCACCCGCATGAAGCATGAATGTGCAATGGCCAATATCGCTGCCGCCTCTCTTGCCAATCACTATGTCTATGAAAAGGAGATCGATACGGTCGTCTGCCTGGACGGCAGCGAGGTCATCGGTACGTTTCTCGCCCGCCAGCTCTCTCAGAAGAATCTCTTTTCCCTGAGCAGCGAAAAAAATATCTGCGTCGTCGCACCGGAGCACGATTCCAACGGACTTCTGATCTTCCGGGATAATCTTCGCCCCATGGTGTCTGAAAAGAATGTCCTGCTGCTGATCTCCACGGTGAATTCGGGAAAGACCGCGGCTCGCGCGCTCGAGTGCATCGAGTATTACGGAGGCACCACGCAGGGGGTCGCAGCTGTCTTCAGCGCCTTGAAGCAGGTGGGCGACATCCCCGTGATCAGCCTGTTTTCCCCGGAGGATATCCCCGGATATGTGACCAGTCTTGTCAAGGATTGTCCCATGTGCAAGGCAGGGCAGAAAATTGACGCGCTGTCCAATAGCTACGGTTTTTCTCCCCTGACCTGATGCCTGCGGCAGCAGCGTACTTCTTCCTGCCGCAAGAAGCATAACCATCAGTAAACTGGTGGTTTTCAGCTGTCGAAAAAATGGCTTCACCACTTTTTCGAGTCAGGATGCCCGCAGACCGATCCTCAATTTCTTGCGAAAAGGTCGGGTTGACCTGCGCGAGAAGTTTCGTTTCCACCGCACAGAAAACGAATTGCCCCACAGGGTCAAGAGAAGCCTCTTCGGGGTGTGTCGGCGGAAATGGCAGATTTAGAATTGATGCAGATCAGCGTCCCCTTCCACGTGGAAGGGTCACCCCACGGCGTGGGATGCCATAATCAAAGATTACCGACAGCCGCAGGCCATCGCATCGAATGGTCTGCGGCTGTTCCCGCGCTGACAAAGAAATCCCATAAAGTCTCGAAAACAGGAGGTTTTATGAAAAGGATTATCCGCTTTCCGTTTTGCACATTCGCCGCCATTAGGACATTGGTTTAGCGACACCTCTTTCTCACGATTCCTTCAGCCAGCGGAGAGGTGAGGCTGAAATCGTGGTTTCCAGTTTATGAATATACGGTTGACGGTGTCAAGCAAAGAGCGAAAGCACTTATCGGAACAGCACAACCGGAGAGACAGGTAGGAGAAACAGTAGAGCTTTTTGTCAATCCTGGCCGCGCCAATGAATTCTATTGCCCAACTGAGAAGAGATCGTGCATTCAAAATGTGTTTATCGGAGTAGGAGTGGTATGCCTCTGCCTTGCAGGAATAATGGGTACAGTACTTTAAGGCTGTGCGTTCGACTTTAAAAAAGGATCTCTCCGACAGAGTTGGTCGGGGAGATCCTTTCGTTATGGATATGGTTCATGGTGGGAGGGATTTGGGGAAACTGGCAGATGGAGATGATGCGTAGGGTCATGCTATCACTTCTTTCATGCTAATATTATAGTCCGCATTAGCATGGAAAGCTATCGACGATTTTAGAAAAGCAAGCCGAGGCGAATGCCTCGGCTTGCTCATTAACTTGTGGATAGTATACCACCGTTTCCCTTGTTTTCACATCAAAGAAAAAAGTGACAATAAAAAGTGACAATAAAAAGTGACGATAAAATCTGTACTGCAAAAAGAAAAAGTGAAAGAAAAAATAGAAAAAATTGCAAAAACAGTCTATTCTGCGATAGAACAGACTGTTTTGCTGATCTGAGTGACTGGAGTCAAACCAGCCTGACCTTGCTCCCAAACTTTTGAATAAAAATTTTTCTACTTTTTCCGACGATTTATAGCCGCTTTTGCTTTATTATGGATGCTCTTCGCAACTCTTGACTCCACTGTTTCCGCACACTCCACGGCTGTCTGTAGTCAAACATGTGGTCAAAAACCGCTTTCTGAACACCCTCATGACAGGGGACAGAAAGCGGTTTTTCATAGTTTGCCGGAGTGCTACAGACGAGTGAATCGACACTTCAGTTTGCTGTATTTTACCTCTGCTGGAAAGGTTAAGCAAGTCCTTTGTGCAAGGATAAGAGGCGCAGAAATTGCATCGCTATAGACAAAGAATACACTCACGCATTTGCCCTCTGAAAATAAAACTCACTCTCCAGAAATACTATTTCGGGTTAAATTTAGTTTCCCCTCAAAAGCTGTTACATTCCCGTAATTTGAGCGGCATTTTAAGGGAAAGTATGTTTGAAATACGGGAAAGCACCTGTTCATATGAGCAGGTGCTGTTTACACAGCCCTATCCGAAGAAATACTGCTTCATATCTGAGGTGCCACCATCCTTGTCGCAGAACCATTCGTAATCAGCGAGACAGTTTCTGCAGTGGGCAATTACATCAAATCCACCGGGTGAATGCCAGCTGTCGGCAATGCTCATGTTGATGATATTCGGGCAACACCATTAATCATAAAAGGGCGAGACATGGTGGTTTTACTTGTTCGAGAATGTGTCAACATCTCAAAGTCGGATTGGGATTCCTATGAAACCTCATGGGATTTCAAACGGAATCCGCTGGTGTGAGGTGCTCAATGTACAAAAAGATTTTGGAGTACTACTATATCGGAAACCGACCTCCCATGCTTCCAGCAGATTCTATTGCCTATCGTTGCAGGTTTTGCGGAAGAGTTTTGACCAAAGACTTTTTTCAGAAGAGGGCGCACGCTGTATCTGAGGGAATTGGTAACCGAAGTATTTTTACCTCATACGAATGTGATGATTGCAACCAAAGATTTGCGGACCATGAAGAAAATGAATTAGGGGAACTCTTCCATCTGTATAAGGCACTTAGAGGAAAACATGGAAAAAAAGGGACAGTAAAAATGCGCGGCGGACGATTTAGCTACTCTGAGGACAAAACTTTTACTGCCCACATTGATATGAAAACAAAGCAGTTTAGTATAGTGCCTGAATTTGCTCCAAACGGGGCATTGGCTCTTACATACTCGGTAAAAAAGACCATCAATCTCCGACTGGTGTACCGTGCTTTTATTAAGTTTGCGTTATCAGTCATACCAGAAAACATTTCACTTGAGTTGGAACAAGGATACAAAATGCTCAAGGAAAACAAAAAATTTCCGAGTTATCATGGCGTAATGCTGTTATTCCACGAGGAAATTCCTAAACCGTGCATTGCCGTGTATGAATCCGACAGTGAAAACGCGATTCCAAAATACTTCTGTACCGTTGACATCTATCAGATGCGATATATTATTCCGCTCGATTTTAATAATGTGATCGAAAGTATTCCTAATGATATAATCATGTCAGTTGATTATCCTACGAATATGCTTTTTGACAAATGCTCCTTTGACTACTCAGACGAAGCGAGGGCTTTGATTCAAAAAGAACAGCCTTATCATAGGAGTTAAGGAGAAACGCTATGCCATATTTAGAAACTGTCCGAGAGCTTCTGGAAGCCAAAGAAGGCGAACACGTCCAATTCAAGGAAGCCAAAAATCGGTTTGACTTTGGAGAGGCGGCGAAGTGCTGCTGCGCTTTGGCGAACAATGGCGGCGGTAAGCTGGTGTTTGGCATCACGGACAAGAGACCCCGCAGCGTGGTCGGGAGCGCAGCTTTTGACCAGCCGGAGCGTACCCGCATGGGCTTGATCGAGAAACTGCGGATCAACATTGATTTTCAACTCTTCAACTACGAAGGAAAGCGGGTTCTGGTCTTCGACGTGAAAAGCCGTCCAATCGGCTTGCCGGTACAATATGATGGCGTAGCGTGGATTTACGAGGGCGATACGCTCAAGCCCATGCCGGAGGATATGCGCCGCAGCATCTATGAAGAGACCGGCGGTGATTTCTCCGGGACGATCTGCGCTGGGGCAACGGTCGATGATTTGGACGAGACCGCCATTGAAAACTTCCGTGCCAAGTGGATCGAAAAGAGCGGAAAAAGCAGCTTGCCACGCTGTCAAAGCAGCAGCTTCTCCATGACTGCGGCGCAATCACGGATGAAGGCGTGACGTATGCAGCCCTGATCCTGTTCGGCAAGAACGCGGCAATCATTAAGTATCTGCCGCAGGCTGAGATCATTTTTGAGTATCGTTCCTCCGAAGCGTCTGGTCCGGCAAATCAGAGAGAAGAGTTTAAGGTCGGCTTCTTCGCCTGTTATGACCGCGTGTGGGAGCTTGTCAATCTGCGGAACGACAAGCAGCACTATCAGGAAGGCTTTTTCGTGTTTGACATTGCGACCTTCAATGAGCGCGTTGTCCGAGAAGCGATCCTGAACGCGGTGAGCCACAGAAACTATCAGTTTGGTGGCAGCATCTTTGTCCGCCAGTTCCGCGACAGATTGGTTGTTGAAAGTCCCGGTGGACTTCCCTTCGGCATTACGCTCGACAACATATTGGATCGCCAGCTTCCGCGCAATCGCCGTATTGCGGAGATCCTTTCCCGATGTGGTATGGTGGAACGTTCCGGGCAAGGAATGAACCTGATGTTTGAGTTGAGTGTGCAGGAGGCAAAACCGCTTCCCGACTTCACGGGGACGGATGACTTCTTCGTCAGCCTTACTCTGAATGGGCTGATTCTCGACAAGGCGATGCTTTCTGTTATCAATCGGATCAGCGAAAGAGGCGCGGAGCTGCTATCCACCGAGGATTTCCTTGTGATTGATGCTCTGTACCATGAAAGACCGCTGAGTGAGAAGATGCAGTCTCGCTTGAATCGGCTGATCGAGATGGGTATTGTCGAGCATATCGGTCGCAAGAAGTACGTTCTTGCCAGAAGCCTCTATGCGGCAACGGGAAAAACCGGTGTGCATACAAGGCACGTCGGATTGGATCGAGATACCAACAAGGAGTTGCTGCTAAAGCACATCCGCCAGAACAACGAAGTTGGTACTCCGTTCAAAGAATTGCAGCAAGTTTTGCCGGGGCTCAACCGCAATCAAATTCAAGATTTGATGAAGGAATTGAAAAAGGACGGAAAAGTTTTTTGCGAAGGAAAGACAAGCGCCGCAAGGTGGTTTGCTATAAATTGATGGAAACGGACTTGCGGAAAACTTGCGTGTAACTTGCGGGAAACTTGCGGGAATTACAACTCAACACGCAAGATCCGCGTTTAAGTTGGTGGAGGGATAATTGATATGGGAAGACTGATTTCCGAGAAATATGCTGCTTGGCAAGCCGAGTGCGAAGAACGCTTCCAGCAGCTCAAAAAGAACGAAGAAGAACTGAACCGCATTTTCATCGACATCTACGGCTTGCAGGATGAATTGACACCGGATGTGGCGGACAAGGATATTACTGTACATCGCGTGTTTGACAGCAAAGACGATGTACCGGAGTCCATGAAGGGCAGCAATTATGTCCGCACCATGCGGGATGAGATTGTGTCGCTCATTTCCTATGCCGTGGGCTGTATGTTCGGGCGCTACTCTCTGGACGTGGATGGGCTTGTCTACGCAGGAGGAGATTTTGATTCCACTTTTAGAAAGGGAAGCCTTGTAGATGAGTCGGGGACGGCAATAACTTTTGGCGGTATTAGGATTGCTGTTAGCGACACTTACGACTATATAAAAAACGAGGACAAGTGGATTCCTGTTACCTTTGCGCCGGACACCGACAACATAATTCCCATCTGCGATGACGAGTATTTTGACGATGACATTACCGGACGTTTTGTCGAGTTTGTTCGCAAGGTCTACGGCGATGATACGCTGGAAGAAAACCTCAAGTTTGTTGCCGACGCGCTCGGCGGCAAGGGTACGCCCCGCGAGGTGATCCGCAGCTACTTCCTGAATGACTTCTATGCCGACCATCTGAAAACCTATCAGAAGCGCCCGATCTACTGGCTCTTTGACAGCGGCAAGAAGAACGGCTTCAAGGCACTGTGCTATATGCACCGCTATCAGCGCGATCTTCTCGCCCGGCTGCGCACCGACTATGTGCATGAGCAGCAGGAGCGTTACCGCACCCAACTTGCCCAGCTCGGTGATGCCATTGACCATGCCAGTGCATCCGAGCGCGTGAAGCTGACCAAACAGCAGAAGAAGTTCCAAGATCAAGCGACCGAGCTGCAAAAATACGAGGAAAAGGTTCACCACCTTGCCGACCAGAACATCGAGATCGACTTGGATGACGGCGTGAAGCATAACTATGAACTGTTTGCCGATGTGTTGGCGAAGATAAAGTGAGGGAGATATACGCTATGTCGAATGAGCGCGTACAATTTAATCTGACGGAGCGTTTTGCAGCCCCCTTGCCGGAGTTCTATCGCCGCAGGATTATCTTCTGGAAGGACGAGGATCGGGAGTTTGAGAAGGACGTTGACGAGCTGAATTTGGAGGGCGTCAAGATTATCAAGCTGACTGGCACAAACAATTTTGCCGTCAAGAAGCTGCTGCTTCACGATGACTTGGACAGCAACTATCTTATCTATTGCCCGATTACATACACCAGTGACGAAGATAACTGGCTTCAGGACATTGAATATTACAGCGAACCTTTCCGCGCAGATTTTATCTCGATGCAGATGGATGAGCTGAATATCGCACCGTCTGCCGCAATGCGGAGGACGGTCAAGCTCTATGCAAAGTTCTTCGACAGCAAAGAGCGTATTCAAAAGCTGCGCAGGATCGGGCGGGACTATCAGACGCCCCTCCAACTCCATATCGACATTATGGCGGTTCTCGCCGGTCTGAGCGAAGGTTCTGCGCAGGATGTCATCATTGCCGTCCTTGCTGCAGGTCTCGATAAGGAGACGAACAGCGTCTTGCAGAACATCTGCAAGTTTGGCAGTATTGAAGCCTTCTGGCAGCTTGCGCGGAAGTATACCGGCTACATCGAGGAAGAGGACAAGCCTCTGGGTTACTTTGCAGCGCACGTTTTGCTGACCGCGCTTTCTCAGACGATGAACGCCTCCGTTCTGAAAGGCTTGGAGCGTTTCGTTTCTGAGACCAACAAAGCATACTGTTACAGCATCGTCCATGAATGGAGTTCCCGCGAAGATAACGAGGACTTGTACGAGCTGTGCCGCACCGTGGAGAACGAATTGCAGCTCCCGGTGCGCTTTGACAAGTTTGAACCCGAAACGCTGATCACAGGAGATGTCTTCCCGTGCATCAACGAGAGCATCCTGAAACAGCTCTTTGCCGAGATCAGCGACCATGTCGTGAAGGTCGATCTCATTAGGAAGGTCTGTGAAAACAGACGGACAGCCGGATGGTACAAGCGGTTTTCAAATTATTTTGACTGCCTCTTCTTCATCGGAAAGATGCAGACCTTCTATCAGGAACACGGCGGCGGATTCCATATCGTCGAGCCGAAGAAAATCTGGAAGCTCTATACAAGTGACCTTTACCGCATGGATGCCTACTATCGCCACTTCCATTATGCCTTCGGCAACTCTCTCAAGAATGCAAATGACATTCTGGAAGACGGCTTGAAGCACTCGACTGAGTTTGTCGAGGCGCTGTATCAGAACTGGTTCCTGCGGGAATTGACCGCTTGCTGGACAAACGCGGCGGCAGAAGACCTCGCTGCTCTGGGCTATGTCTCGGATATCGAGAAGCAGCGTGATTTCTATAAGAGATATGTCGCTCCCGCAAGCAGCAAAAACACCCGCGCATTCGTGATCATCTCGGACGCGCTTCGCTATGAGGTTGCCTCCGAACTTTCCGAGCGCATTGTCCGCAACACAAAGGGTACCGCCGAGTTGGAGTCGATGCAGGCGGTCTTCCCGTCCATCACGAAGTTTGGTATGGCAGCACTTCTTCCGGGAAAGAGCATTTCTGTGAACGACGGTATGGACGTTCTCGTTGACGGAAATCCCACCCGTTCCACCGTGGAGCGAAACGCGATCCTGAACGCGACGCCGAAATCCAGCGTTGCCATTCAGTACAATGACCTTCTGAACATGAAGAAGGATGAGCGGCGGGAGCTGGTTGCCGGAAAGGATGTAATATACATCTACCACAACTCTATCGACGCCATCGGAGACAAAGCCCCTACGGAGTCTAAAGTCTTTGATGCCTGTGAGACGGCAATTCAGGAGCTTTCCGGCATTCTGCGCATCATCGTGAACGAACTGAGCGGAACAAATATTTTCATCACGGCAGATCACGGCTTCCTCTATACCTATAAGCCTCTGAATGAGAGCGACAAGATTGACCGGAAAGCCTTCTCCGGCAACGTGTATGAGCTTGGACGTCGTTATGCGCTGACCGCTCCTGACACAACCGCTGATTTCCTGCTTCCTGTCAATCTGGAAAGGGAGCTGGACGGAACGCCCATCAAGGGCTATGTCCCGCAGGACACCATCCGCATGAAGGTTCAGGGCGGCGGTGAGAATTATGTCCACGGCGGTATCAGTTTGCAGGAGATTGTCGTGCCTGTGATTGCCTTCAAGAACCTCCGCACGAGCAACAAGAATTACGTCGAGGTTAAGAACGCGGAGCTGAAGCTCCTGAGCGAAAGCCGCAAGATTTCCAACTTGATCTTCTCGTTGGAGTTCCACCAGCGTCAGCCCGTGGGCGATAAGATCCAGCCCTGCACCTACTCCATCTACATGACAGATGATGAAGGCGTGGTGATCAGCGACCGACAGACGGTCATCGCGGACAAGACCAGCGACAACGCAGCGGACCGCGTGTTCCGTGTCCGGTTCAATCTGAAAGCCGGAACGTATGATAAGAAGAAAGTCTACCGTCTGGTGATCGCAAACGAGATTGACGTGGAAGAGATCGAGTTCCACATCGACGTTGCGTTCGCGGACGATTTCGGCTTTGACCTGTGAGGTGGCAAGAATGGATGAGCAGAGAATGACCGGAGAAACCGGCGATAAAAACGCAGTGATCGACCGAAAACTGCGGCAGTTCTTTGACGGAAAGATCGTCCGGAAAGACCTGACGAAGAAGATCAAGGAAGGCGCAAATGTGCCGGTCTATGTCCTTGAGTTTTTGCTTGGTCAGTATTGCAGCTCGGATGATCCAGAGGTCATCGAGACCGGCGTTGAGAACGTCAAGCGCATCTTGGCGGACAACTATGTCCGTCCGGACGAGGCGCAGAAGATCCTATCCATGCTTCGTCAGCGCGGGATGCACACGGTCATCGACAAGATCACTGTCAATCTGAATATGAAAAAAGATACCTATGAGGCGGAGTTCTCCAACCTTGGTATCAAGAATATCCCTATTTCAGAGGACTATCCCGCAAAGTTTGACCGGTTGCTCTGCGGCGGTATCTGGTGCATTGTACAGCTCGAATATGAGTTTCTGGAAGAAGAGAAAAATGCCTCTCCCATTCACATTCGCAAGCTGACACCGATCCAGATGCCCCATGTGGACATTGAGGAATTGAAGGAAGGCAGAAAGAACTTCACCGAAGAAGAGTGGCTTGAAATCATGCTGCGCTCCTGCGGTTATGAGCCGGATAAGCTGAATGACCGTGAACGCTGGCTGCTGCTTGCCCGTATGCTGCCGCTTGTGGAGAACAACTTCAACCTCTGTGAGTTAGGTCCGCGAAGCACTGGCAAATCCCACATCTACAAGGAAATCTCCCCGAACAGCATCCTTGTTTCCGGCGGTCAGACTACGGTTGCGAATCTGTTCTACAACATGGGCAGAAAAACCGTGGGCTTGGTTGGCTTGTGGGACTGCGTGGCGTTTGACGAGGTTGCCGGTATCAACTTCAAGGACAAGGACGGCATTCAGATCATGAAGGACTATATGGCGTCCGGCTCCTTTGCTCGTGGAAAGGAAGAAAAAGCCGCGACCGCTTCTATGGTTTTCGTCGGCAACATCAATCAGAGCGTGGATGTGCTGCTGAAAACATCCAGCCTCTTTGACCCGTTCCCTCCGGAGATGGGAACGGACACGGCATTTCTCGACCGTATGCACTGCTACATCCCCGGCTGGGAGATACCGAAGTTCCGCCCGGAGCATTTCACCAACGACTACGGCTTCATCACCGACTATCTGGCAGAGTTTATCCGTGAGCTTCGCAAGGAGCAGTACGGTGACGCACTGGACAAGTATTTCCGCCTTGGCAAGAACCTCAATCAGCGTGACACCATTGCAATCCGCAAGATGGTCGGAGGCATGATCAAGCTGCTCTATCCGGACGGGGAGTTTACGAAGGAACAGCTTGAAGAAATCCTCAAGTTTGCGCTTGAAATGCGCCGCCGCGTCAAGGAACAACTCAAGAAGCTGGGCGGCATGGAGTTCTATGATGTCAATTTTTCGTACATTGATAACGACACCTTTGAAGAACATTTCGTCTCCGTTCCTGAACAGGGCGGCGGAAAGCTGATCCCCGAAGGAATGTGCAATCCCGGTCAGGTCTATACGGTTTCACAGGGAAAGAGCGGCATGATCGGCGTCTTCCGTCTGGAATCACAGATGCTTCCCGGCAGCGGAAAGTTTGAGCGGACGGGACTAAACTCTGATGGTAAGTGCAAGGAAGCGGCAAATACTGCCTTCAACTATCTGAAAGCAAACGGCAACCGCATCAGTGGTGCGATCAGCACCACAACGAAGGACTATATCATCAACTATCAGGATTTGCAGGGCATCGGCATGACCGAGAAGCTGGCACTTCCTACGTTGATCGCGCTCTGTTCGATTGCGCTTGGAAAGCCAACCCTCAGCAGTCTTGCGGTGCTGGGCGAGATCAGCATTGCCGGAACGATGCTCAAGGTGGACGAGCTTGCAAATGCCCTTCAGGTCTGCCTCGATAGCGG
>OKTB01000603.1_pt1 | contig 19436 bp, 24 predicted proteins | sample 1606131 | NCBI WGS metagenome assembly OKTB01 (sample SAMEA3879518, study PRJEB24766) | human gut metagenome | biome: human-associated habitat; feature: feces | place: USA | collected 1985/1987
ATATAAATAGGATTTATGACCTTTGGCTTGAAAAGGCAACTGCTGACCCTGATTTAAAAGAAGAATTGCTTTCAATTAAGGGCAAGGACGAAGAAATTTTAGACAGATTTTATCGCAGTCTTGAATTTGGAACTGCAGGACTAAGAGGCGTTATCGGCGCAGGAACTAACAGAATGAATTATTACACCGTCGGCAGAGCGACGCAGGGACTTGCGGATTTTCTTAACAAGCATTTTGAAAATCCGTCAATCGCTATCGGCTACGATTCACGTATCAAGTCGGATTATTTTTCGATTGAAGCGGCAAAAACTCTTGCCGCAAACGGCATTAAGGTTTATCTTTACGAGGAGCTTGAACCTACGCCTTGCCTTTCATTTGCAATCAGGCATTTTAAAACCTCAAGCGGTATTATTCTCACTGCTTCTCACAACCCGGCAAAATATAACGGCTACAAATGCTACAATGAAAACGGATATCAAATGACCGACGAGGAAGCAAGCGAAACCTATGAGTTTATCCAAAAGGTTGACTACTTCACGGGCATTAAAACTATGGACTTTGATGAGGCTAAGCAAAAGGGTCTTATTGAATATATGGGTCAGGACGTTATTGATTTATTCCTTGACGAGGTAATCAAGCAATGCGTTAATTTCGGAATTTGTGAAAAAGCTGACCTCAATGTTATTTACACACCATTAAACGGCACGGGCAACAAGCCGGTAAGAAAAATTCTTGACAGAATAGGAGTTAAAAAGGTTACTGTTGTTTCTGAGCAGGAAAATCCCGACGGCAACTTCCCGACCTGCCCATTCCCTAATCCGGAAATTAAGCAAGCGTTTGAATGTGCGCTCAAGCTTGCAGAAAGCGTTAAGCCTGATTTACTCCTTGCAACAGATCCCGATTGCGACAGAGTAGGCATTGCAGTCAACAACGGCAAGGGCGATTTTCAGCTTATGACGGGTAACGAAGTCGGCGCAATGCTTCTCAATTACCTTTTATCGCAGAAAAAGGCGCAAGGTACTCTTTCTGAAAGTTCAATTGCAGTTAAGTCCTTTGTATCAACTGACCTTGCAGAAGTTATTGCAAAAAAATATAACTGCACATTTAAAAACCTTCTCACAGGCTTTAAATATATTGGCGAGCTTATTACCGAGCTTGAAAAGCAGGGCAAGGCAAGCGATTTCGTAATGGGCTTTGAGGAGTCCTACGGCTATCTTGCAGGCACTCACGCAAGGGATAAGGACGCCGTAGTTGCTTCTATGCTCATCTGCGAAATGGCAGCATACTATAAATCTCAGGGCAAAACTCTTATTGACGTTATGAACGGTCTTTATGACGAGTTTGGCTACTATTGCAATACCGTTCAAAGCTACACCTTTGAGGGTGCGGCAGGAATGGAAAAAATGGCAGCTATTATGGACGGCTTAAGAGATAACAAGCCTTCATCATTTGCAGGATATGAGGTCACTAAAATTGACGATTACAAAACCTCGAAATCAACAATTGTCAAAACAGGAGAGGAAAGTGAAATCACTCTTCCTAAATCAAACGTTCTTGCATACACGCTTACAAACGGTAACAAGGTAATCGTTCGTCCGTCAGGCACAGAGCCTAAAATTAAGGCATACATTACCGCTATCGGCCAGAGTGAGGAAAATGCAAAAGAAATTGCTCAAAAGCTTCTTGACGATGCAAATGAGCTTATGAAATAAGGAGATATAAACAATGCAACAAAAATGGGTTAAGGTAACCGCAGTAATTTTAGCGGCTCTTATGGCTGTCAGCGGACTCGGCGTAGGCCTCGCAGCGCTGATTAAATAATTTTTTTACAGTAGGCGAGTGATGGAGGATGTCATTTTATGTACGAAAAAATGAATAAGCTTGTAAGAGATAATATACCTTACATAATAGAGCAAAAAGGAGATAAACCGGATTTTGTAATTCTTGATTCCTTTGATTACTATAATGAATTAAAGAAAAAGCTTTCGGAAGAATTAACTGAATTTAATGAATCCGATGATATCTTGGAATTATGCGACCTTGTTGAGGTAATAAGCGCTATTTTAGATTATAGGAACATTAACGGCAAAGAATTTGAAGAAATGCGTTCTAAGAAAAACGAAACCAACGGCAAGTTTAAGGACAAAATATTTCTTAACGGTGTTTATCGTTTGTCATAGCTATACAAAATATTAATTAAAAGGATTTCGCTGAAAAAGTGGAAATACTGTTGTTTTATAGAACAGTATTTCCACTTTTATTAAGTTATATATTAATAATTCTGTCAAGTTAATTTTTAATCGGTACAAAATAACAAAAAATGGCTGTTCAAATGAACAGCCATTTTTTTTGCGTGTAGAAAAAGTCAAATAATAAATTTCTACACGCTGGAGAATGTTGAGAAAGTGAGATAAATTTTGCATTTTGCGAGTGGGTGCTGTACGTGGGTACTGCCCCCGAGCAAAAGGCGAAAAGCGCCAAAAACGGCAAGGACTCGATGTCCTTGCCGTTTTTCCAATCCCTCTGAGTGCAACAAGTTGCACCCACCGTCTCGCCTCCCGGCTCGGTCGGTGCTTCTGCACTAAAGTGCAGAGGTCTCCACCGGAGACCCGCACCCTTTGCAATGGAGGCAAAAGGGTTTATTTAATTTTTTTTGGCGCGGTTTAGCCACTTTATTGACAGTCTAAGGAGAACTGTTTAATTCAGTTCTCCTTTTTCTTTTGCATATTTTAATAATATATCTTTTTCATTTTCAAGTTTGCCGTCAATTACCATTTCCAAAACAGCAGAGAGAATATCCCCTATCTCCTTGCCCTTAAAGCCGAGATTTATCAAATCAAAGCCGTTAATTTTCAAATCCTTAACACTATAAGGCTCGGCATTTGCGATAATTTCATCAACAAGTGACTCGGTAGTAACAAGATTTTGCAGTTCCTCCCCTGTCATTTTGGGATTTTGACCGAGTTTATCGGCACGCTTAACCGCAATTAAGTCACGTAAACCCTGCTCGCCCAAACGGTTGAGCCATTTTTTTATATTTTTCTTTTTTGTTCCTATATGGATATCGTGGATTGGGATAATAAGCATCACCCTATCGTAAAGTTCATTTGAAATTTTAAAGCGTTTTAAAATCGGTGCGGCGAGGTCTGCGCTGATTTTTTGATGCCCCTTAAAGTGGTCAACTCCGTTACCGTCGGTAGTTTTTGCAAAGGGTTTGCCGATATCGTGAAGAAGCATAGTAAGCCTAAGCGAAAGCAGCCTCGGCGCTTGCTCAACTGTTTTTGCAGTATGAGTATAGACGTCAAAAATATGCCAAACAGTATTTTGCCCGCAGGTAAAAATCGGTACAAGTTCGGGAATTATCACGCCTATAATTTCTTTATACTCGGTTAAAACATCAAAAACATTATCGCCCAAAAGAAGTTTTGAAAGTTCGGTAAAAATTCTTTCAGCCGATACATTTTTTAAAAGTTCTTTATTTCTAAACAATGCGGCTTTGGTATTTTCCTCAATTTCAAAGCCGAGAGTTGAGGAAAAGCGAATGGCACGCATAATGCGGAGTGCATCCTCTTTAAATCTTTTATCAGGATTGCCGACAGCCTTAATTATTTTATTTTCTATATCATCTCTGCCGCCGAAAAGGTCAACAATTTCATCTTTATTAGGGTTATATGCAATTGCATTTATCGTAAAATCACGGCGTGACAAATCCTCGTCAATATTGCTTACAAAGCTGACATTTTCAGGGTGGCGGTTATCGATATACTCACCGTCTGTTCGATAAGTGGTGATTTCAAAATTATCGCCATAAAAAACAGCGGTAACTGTGCCGTGCTTAAGCCCCGTTTCAATATATTTGATATTATTTTCAACAAGTATTTTTTCAAGGTCACCGGGCTTTGCAGAAGTGGTTATATCAATATCGTCGCACTTTCTTTTCATAAAAAAGTCCCTGACGCATCCGCCTACCTGATAAGCCTCAAAGCCTGCATTTTCAATTGTTTCAATCAAGTAATTTGCTTTTTCAAAAATCGTCATATTGCACCCAAACAAAAAAATTATATAAATATTTTAGCACAAACAAAGCAATAATACAATTATGAAAAATTTTTACACTTATTTAATTGTTGCGCTGACGGGCGGAGCGGGATATTGCCTTATTGAAATACTCTACCGTGGCAGAACGCACTACTCAATGTTTTTCGCCGGTGCAATAGTATTATCATCATTTTATTATATAAATCAAAAATACGAAATGAGTTTTTGGCTCAAATGCTTGGTGGGAATGTTGATTATAACAGGGGTTGAGCTGCTCTTTGGATTGATATTTAATATCATACTAAAGGAGCACGTTTGGGATTATTCGGGTGTTCCGCTAAACTTTTTAGGTCAGGTCTGCGTACCGTTTTCACTTATATGGTTTGCCCTCTCCGGCGTAGCTTTCAAGGTGATAGATACGGTGCAAGAGAGTATAAAAATGTAAAAAAGCAGAAACTAAAATGTTTCTGCTTTTATGTTTAACTATAATAATTGTAATATTTCCGTACAGAATCCGGTGTATTTAACTGAATTTTATCGATATCATCAGCATTACAATAAAAAGAAGATAGGCTAAAAGTGTCAGTAATTACTGTTTCATCACCAACTTCTAAATCTTTAACATCGCTATATGGTATTTTGAACAATGGGTCGGATGTCCCGATTGATGTATAATCAAGTAATGTATTATTTTTACCATACAGATAATACAAAAAATAGCCAAAATATGGGCATCCATCGTCAGTAAAACCTGAAACACACTTGACAGTAAGCTCAATAGTTATATTATTGTCATCATCTATTGTTGTGTGTTGAGATACACCTTTTAATATCATTCCGTTACCAACATACATCTTATTAGGTGCTGAAAAATTTATATCCAATTGTCGTGTTGTTGGCTCTGTTGTTGTTTCAGTTGTTTCTTCCTCTGTAGTTTCTTCATATGTGTATTCTTCTGTCGATTCATCTGTTGAATCATCATAATAAGTGCAACCTGTAAAAGTAATCACTATCATAATAATTGACAACAATAAACAAATTAATTTTTTCATTGTATATTCTCCTTATAATATTTCCGTCCATTTTGAATAACTTTTACAATTTAATTTATTACTTCTTTTTTCATCTGTAAATCTGCTGTTTTGATTTTGACAAATACCATAATCATCTAAAATATCTATTTTAGGAATACCTTTTGCATCAAAAACCGGAATTCTGTTACCTATCCAAAATTCACAAGTTCCACAAATTTTTCTGTCTGTTTTACTTCTCATCATTTACCTCTTTTTTAGTTTATACTTTAATTGCACCTGTATAGGTGCAATTAAAGTATATCATACAGTTAAAATGAAGTCAAGGATTTTGTTCTTATATGAGTGCAAGGAGTATGACTTATGAATATCGAGTATGAAAAGAAATTCGGAAACAATATCAGAAGTATCAGAGAAAAGAAAAAAATGACGCAAGACACATTATCTGCTAAGCTACAACTTAGCGGTTGCGATATTACCCGTTCTGCTGTGGCTAAAATAGAGGTCGGGCAAAGGCACGTATATCCCGACGAGATAAAGTTAATCAAAGAAATTTTAAATACTACCTATGATGAATTATTTGATTTTTAGATAAAAAATTAGGCGACCAATGGTCGCCCCTACGATGTCGAAAAAAATTTCGTGTTTAACAAAACACATTAAACAAAAAACAAGCACAACCAAACGGTTGTGCTTGTTTCATTAAAGGTAAATTGTAAGGTTAAATTACTTGAGTTCAACCTTTGCGCCAGCCTCTTCGAGCTTAGCCTTGAGAGCTTCAGCGTCAGCAGTTGGAACTGCTTCCTTAACAGCCTTAGGAGCGTTATCAACGATTTCCTTAGCTTCCTTAAGGCCAAGACCTGTTGCTTCACGAACAGCCTTGATAACCTGAATCTTGTTTGCGCCTACTTCTGCAAGTACTACGTCAAACTCTGTCTTTTCGTCAGCTGCTGCTGCGCCACCCTCTGCAGGTGCTGCTACTGCTACTGCTGCTGCAGCGCTTACGCCGAATTCTTCTTCTACTGCTGATACGAGCTCTGAAAGCTCAAGAACTGTAAGAGTTTTAAGCTCTTCAACAATTGCTGTAACTTTTTCTGATGCCATTTTATTTTCCTCCGATTAAAGATTAATTTTAATTAAAATAGTTTTGATTTAATTATTCAGCTGTTTCTTCAGCCGGTGCTTCTGCAGGAGCTTCTGCTTCTTCTGCAGGTGCATCTTCCTTAGCTGCGCTCTCACAAGCCTCAACGCCGCCCTTATCAACAATAGCCTGTACTCCACGAGCAAAAGCTGCGATAGGTGCATTGAATACGCTGCAAACTGTAGCAAGGAGAACTTCTCTTGATGGAAGCTTAGCAAGAGCCATAAGCTTATCCATAGAGATTACTTCGCCGTCAAGATAACCGCTCTTAAGTGAGAAGTTGTCGTGTGAATCAGCGAACTTTTGAAGAATACGTGCTGATGCTACATAATCATCAGCCGCTGTTGCGATTGCTGTAGTACCTTCGAGAATATCTTCGAGACCTGCAAGACCTGCATCCTCAACTGCTCTGCCGAGGATTGTATTCTTAACTACTGTGTATTCAACACCTGCTTCACGAAGCTCCTTACGAAGCTTTGTGTCGTCTTCTACGTTGATACCCTTGTAGTCAACTACAACGCCGGCACAAGAATTTTTAATTCTCTCTGAAAGGTCAGCAACCATTTGCTTTTTTCTTTCAAGAACTGCTGTACTTGGCATTTAATTTACCTCCATTAATATTTGCCGTAAAAAATACGGACTTGAAGGCTGTTTAGCTATAACAAAAAAGTGCACTCCGAGAACCTCGGAATGCACGTAAAACATCAAAATAACAAATTGCTACTTGAATGTCCATTCCTCGGCAGGCGAAAACTTACGCCGTATCGGCACCTGCTGTCTTTGGCTGAACAGCTATTGTATTTTAACACAAGGATTGCTCCTTGTCAATACCTAAAATTACTCAGCACTTGCAACTGTGCCAACCTTGTTTGGGTTAATCTTAACACCAGGGCCCATTGTTGAAGCAACAGCTACTGACTTAATGTACTGACCCTTTGATGAAGCAGGCTTAGCCTTGATGATAGCGTCAAGAAGAGCATTGAAGTTTTCAAGAAGCTTATCAGTACCGAATGAAGCCTTGCCGATTGGGCAGTGAATAATGTTTGTTTTATCAAGACGGTATTCAATCTTACCTGCCTTAGCCTCCTGAACAGCCTTAGCTACGTCCATAGTAACTGTGCCTGCCTTAGGTGACGGCATAAGACCACGAGGACCGAGAACCTTACCTAAACGGCCAACGAAGCCCATCATATCAGGTGATGCGATAGCAACGTCGAAATCCATCCAGCCGCCCTGAATCTTTTGAACAAGGTCAGCATCGCCAACAACGTCAGCGCCTGCTTCTGTAGCAGCCTTAGCAAGATCGCCCTTAGCGAAAACAGCAACCTTGACATCCTTACCTGTACCGTTAGGAAGAATAACAGCGCCACGAACCTGCTGGTCAGCGTGACGTGAGTCAACACCTAAGCGAATATGAACTTCAACAGTTTCGTCAAACTTAGCTGTAGCTGTCTTTACTGTGAGGTCAAGAGCCTCTTTTGAATCATATAAATTTGAACGGTCAATAAGCTTTGCACCGTCTGTATATTTCTTTCCGTGTTTCATAATTAAATTACCTCCAGTGGTTAAATCGGATACTTCCTCCCACAAGGGAATTAGTCTTCTACTACTATACCCATGCTGCGTGCAGTGCCTGCAATCATTGACATTGCTGATTCAAGATTTGCTGCATTAAGGTCAGGCATCTTTGTTTCAGCGATTTTCTGTACGTCAGCCTTTGAGATGGTTGCTACCTTGTTCTTGTTAGGAACACCGGAAGCCTTATCAATACCGCAAGCTTTCTTAATAAGAACAGCTGCAGGCGGTGTCTTTGTTACAAATGTAAATGAACGGTCTTCATATACTGTGATTACTACAGGGATGATAAGACCTGCGTCATTCTTAGTTCTTTCGTTGAATTCCTTTGTGAATGACATAATGTTTACGCCGTGCTGACCGAGAGCCGGACCAACAGGTGGTGCCGGAGTAGCTTTGCCGGCAGGAATCTGAAGTTTAATTAAACCTACTACCTTCTGTGCCATAATTAATTTCCTCCTAATATTGTGGTAAATGGCGAAGCCTTTGGCTTCTCCCACCATCGCTTAAACGCCACAGTGCAATCAAGCGATGATAATAAGCAGATATACTGCGAATTACTGAATTAAATAATGATTAGTCTTCCTGAACTTTTTCAAGCTGGTCAAGTTCAAATTCAACCTGATTTTCTCTGCCGAACATTGAAACTGTAACCTTAACGCTGTTGTTATCAACGTCAATCTCGTCAACAGTACCTGAGAAGCCCTCAAGAGGACCGTCAACAACATTAACAAGATCTCCTACTTCGTAGTTAACCTTAACGCTGACTCTTTCAAGAGCGTTATTTCTTACCTCTTCGTCTGTAAGCGGCTGAGGCTCACCCTCAGGACCTACAAAGCCCGTGCAGCCTCTTGTGTTACGAACAACATACCAGCTGTCGTCAGTCATAATCATTTTAACGAAGACATAGCCGGGCATCAACTTTCTTTGATACTCTTTTTCTGTGCCGTCGCTTTTAAGTTCTTTTACTGTTTCGGTTGGAATAGCAACCTCAAAAATTAAGTCGTGAAGGTTACGATTTTCAACAACAGTTAAAATGTTGCTTGCAACTTTATTTTCATATCCTGAAAAAGTATGTGCAACATACCATTTTGGTTCTTCCATCAATAAGCCTCCCGAATAATTATTTAAGCATTAAGTACAAAGTAATTATTCAGCAGCTTTTGTTGTTTCGGCTGTGGTAGCCTTATCAAGAGCGGCAGCTGTTGTACTTTTACCCTGCTGAGAAGCCGATGTCGTAGTTGTAGTTTCGGCAAGGTTCTTGATACCCTTCATTCCAAGAGAAAGAAGCGAGTCAACACCGTAAATAGCCAAGCCTGCAATAATAACTACAACAAGAACAATAATGGTGTTTTTAAGGACGTCCTTTGCAGGTGCCCAAACAACCTTTTTGCCCTCTGCCTTAACACTTTTGAAGAATGACGCAATGGATTTAAAAGGATTTTTCTTTGACTTCTTCTTGTCCTTAGACTTAGCGGCTTTTGCTGTCTTTTCAGATTTAGCGTCAGCCTTAGTTGAAGTCTTCTTTTCTTCAGCCATTCGGTCTTCCTCCAATCACTTTGTCTCTCTGTGGAGAGTGTGTTTCTTACAGAATGGACAATACTTGTTCATTTCCAACCTGTCAGGTGTGTTTTTCTTGTTTTTCATTGTGTTGTAATTGCGCTGTTTGCATTCAGTGCAAGCTAAGGTAATCTTAACTCTCATAAAATAGCACCTCCATTAATATTTCGATAAAATAATCTCCCTCGTTCGCCACGCAAAGCGAAGCAGGCAAAAAAATAACGCCTATCGGCATTTCACCTACTACGAGGTAAGCACTACTATATCACAGAAAGTAAACTAAGTCAAGTATTTTCAACAAAAAGTTTGCAATTGGCGAAGTTTTATATTATTATATAACAAAATCAATGATAAGGCAATGAATAATATGACTGAAATTATAATCGGCGCAGGTGCAAGCGGTCTTGCCTGTGCAATAAGATTAAAACAGAATATGCCAAATGATGAGGTTATACTTCTTGAAAGGCTTGATACGCTCGGCAAAAAAATTCTTGCCACGGGAAACGGCAGATGCAACCTTTCAAACGAGCATGCAAAGCATCATAGAGAGGTAATAAATTTCTTTAATAATATAGGACTTAAAACAAAAAGCGACAGCGAGGGCAGAATTTATCCTTATTCAAATCAAGCCGCAACCGTCAGAGATATGCTTAAAAAAGAATGTATCAGGCTTGGAGTCCAAATCGTCACCGACTGCACGGTTAAAAGCGTTGACAGGGATTTGATTGTATCAACCGACTGCGGTATGTTTTACGCAGACAGCGTTATTATTGCCGCCGGAGGTATGGCTCAAAGCTCCCTCGGCTCAAACGGCAGCGGATATGAGATACTTAAAAATCTCGGTCACAGGATAACACCATTATCCCCTGCTCTTGTTCAACTTGTATCATCAAGTAAATATCCGAGGCAGTTAAAAGGGCAAAGAGTTAAAGGAAATATGAAAATACTTCTTGACGGCGAATGTGTAAAACAAGAATACGGCGAAATTCTTTTTACAGATTACGGCTTATCCGGAATTGTGAGTATGAATTTAAGCGAAGCCGTAAGCAAAAATTTTGAATGCAAAACTCCTAAAAAATGCCATGCGGTAATTGACCTTGCAAATGATTTCAGTGAAGACGAATTACTTGAACACATTAGCAAATTCGGCTCACTTGAGGGAATACTCGGTGAAAAAGTTTCATCTCTGCTTGAAAAGCAAGCAAACGGTGACAAGAAAAAGATTTGCAAATATGCTAAAAATTGGCAATTGATTATCACCGGCACAAAAGGATATAATTTTGCACAAATTACGAGCGGCGGCGCAGACTTGACAGAATTTAATAATTTTGAATCTAAACTTATTGAAAATTTATATGCCTGCGGTGAGATATTGGATCGGCAATTTGAATGCGGCGGATATAATCTCAACTTTGCATTTTACAGCGGCATAAGCGTCGCAGACGAAATAAATAAAAAGAGGACAAACAATGATAAGAATTAATGAAATTGCATTATCGCTTGACGAGGACGAAAGCCAACTTAAAAAGAAAGCTGCTAAAATCCTTAAAATAAATGAAAAATATATAAAAAAATATACTATTTATAAAAAAAGCATTGACGCAAGAAAAAAGGACGATGTGCATTTCACATATTCGCTTGACGTAAATATCTCGCTTGACGAGGAGCAAATTGCATCAAAATGCAAATCAAACAAGGTGCAAATCGTTAAGCCGTATGTTTACGAATTGCCCGAAAACAAAAGAGTAAGCAAATTCCGTCCTGTTATTGTAGGTTTCGGTCCGGCAGGTATGTTTGCAGGTCTTATACTTGCGCTTTCGGGCTTAAAACCTATTATTCTTGAGCGTGGCAAGGACGTCGAAGCGAGAAAGGCAGACGTTCAAAAATTTTGGCGTGAAAAGAAGCTCAATGAAGAATCTAACGTGCAGTTCGGTGAAGGCGGCGCAGGCACATTTTCTGACGGAAAGCTCACAACGGGAATAAAAAGTCCGTTTATCAAGAAAATACTTGAGGAACTTTACGAAGCGGGAGCACCGGAGGAAATTTTATATTCATCAAAACCGCATATCGGAACGGACAGGCTTGAAATTGTAGTTAAAAACATAAGAAAAAAGATTGAAAGTTTAGGCGGCGAAGTAAAGCTTGAATGCAAACTTACAAGGCTTATTGTTGCAAATAAATTTGTGCACGGAGTGACATACGAGCACAAGGGTGAAAGCATTGACCTTGAAACAGATACGGTAATTATGGCAATAGGCCACAGTGCAAGAGATACGGTTGAAATGCTTTATAACCTCGGCGTTGACATTATGCAAAAGCCGTTTTCGGTCGGTGCAAGAATCGAGCATCCGCAAAAGCTTATTAACGAGGCTCAATACGGCAGATTTGCTAATCATCCAAAACTCGGTGCGGCTGATTACAAGCTTGCGTGCCACGGACTTCACGAGAGAGGTGCATATACATTTTGTATGTGCCCCGGCGGCACGGTCGTTGCGGCAGCAAGTGAAAAAGAATGTGTAATAGTAAACGGTATGAGTTCGCTTGCACGTGACGGAGAAAACGCAAATTCTGCGCTTCTTGTTGGCATTGAACCAAAGGATTTTCCGAGTGAGCACCCGCTTGCAGGCATTTATTATCAAAGAGAGATTGAGCACAAGGCTTATGAACTTGCAGGGGCTAATTACAATGCACCGGCTCAGCTTGTCGGCGATTTCCTAAAAGGAATTGAAAGCAAGCAACTTGGAAATGTTAAGCCTACCTGTCCTACGGGTGTTACGCTGACAAATCTTGACGAATGCTTACCGACTAAGGTATCTGCAACAATGAAAAGCGCTATTGTTGAAATGGATAAAAAGCTAAACGGCTTTAATCTCTATGATGCAGTATTGACGGCGCCTGAAACGAGGTCGTCGAGCTCCGTAAGAATTTTACGTGATGATTTGCTTCAATGCAATATCAGAGGTGTTTATCCGTGCGGCGAGGGCGCAGGCTATGCAGGCGGCATAATTTCTGCGGCGGTTGACGGTGTTAAATGTGCACATGCGGTACTTAATGACGAGCATTAATTTATTTTATACTAAAGGACATATTCATTATGAGAATGAAAAGAAAGAAAAATCTTGATGAAAGAATAGCGGCTTCAAGCGATTATCTTATCACTATGAAAAACGACTCGCTTGATTTTCAAGATGCAATAAAGGAAAATCATCTTCTTGATTTTAATAAAGTATTTAAAAAGGAACAGCCTGTATATTTGGAAATAGGTTGCGGCAAGGGTCAATTCGGCAACACGTTTGCACATCAAAATCCCGACAAAAACATTCTTTGCGTTGAAAGAAACAGGAACGTGCTGATTATGGCGATTGACAAGGCGAGAGAGCTTGGGCTTGACAATATTATGTTTCTTTGCGGAACGGCGGAATATTTACCGTCTTACATTCCAAATAACAGCATTGAGGAAATTTATCTTAACCTTTCCGCACCCGTTTCCAAAAAAGAGCCACGAGGCGCACAGGCTTACAAATCCACGTTTTCTTGAAATATACAAGCCTATGCTCAAAAACGGCGGTGCAATATGCCAAAAGACAGACAATATGCACTTTTTTGAATATTCAATCGAAAGCTTTTCAAAATGCGGCTTCAAGCTTTCAAATATTTCGCTTGATTTGCATAAGAGCGGTTTTGAGGGAAATATCGAAACGGAATATGAACAGAAGTTTTCATCGCAAGGCTTTCCCATTTACAGATTGGAAGCAAGGTTATAACAAAACGCAATATATTATAAAATGCCTAACTGAAAATAATTCAGTTAGGTATTTTTTATGCTTGACAAATATGGTCTATTGTTGTAGACTATAGATGAGATCGATACTTGTAGACCAAAGGAGTGACAATGAAATGAATTTAAAAATGTGTGAAAGTGATTATAAATTTATGAGCATCATTTGGAATAACGAGCCGGTTCGTTCGGGCAGGCTTGTTGAGCTTTGCGCCGAGAAGCTTAATTGGAAAAAATCCACAACGTACACCACGCTCAAAAAAGTATGTGAAAAAGGATATGCAAAAAATCAAAACAGCATTGTTTCGTCAACAGTCAAAAAAAGCGAGGTGCAGGAGTTTGAAAGCAGGCACGTTATCGACGAAGCATTTTCAGGCTCACTCCCCAATTTTTTAACAGCATTCTTTTCAGGCAAAAAAATCAGCAATAAGGAAGCAGAGGAATTAAAAAAACTGATTGACGGTTATAAGGAATAGGTGAAAAAATATGAGCAATTTATTTTATACCGTTTTAAATATGAGCATTACCTCATCAATAATCATTGCTTTAGTAATTATCATAAGGCTTTTCTTTAAAAATCTGCCTAAAAAATACAGCTATATTCTTTGGAGCGTAGTAGGATTTAGGCTTTGTGTGCCGTACTCATTTAAATCAATTATAAGTCTTTTTAATATCGGCAGTGCAATAAACAGCAATCCGATTAAAACAGATAATTACAAGCTAAGCTATGTTGATAAAGCAAGCATTATACCGCAGAGTATCACGAGCTCATCGTCCACTTCAAATACAGGTACAATTACCCTATCAAACGCCTTACCTTATATTTGGCTTGGGATTGTATTAATTATTTTAACTGTCAGCATTATTAAATATTTAAAATGCAAATATATGCTTAAAGACGGTGAAAAATTCAGCGATAATATTTATTATTGCGATAAAATAAGCACACCGTTTATATTCGGTATTACAGCACCGAAAATTTATATACCAAAGGGTACAGACATCGCTTATCTTGAATATATAATCGCTCACGAAAAATACCATTTAAAGCGCAAAGACTATATTATTAAAGCGTTTGCATACCTGCTTTTATGTATTCACTTTTTCAATCCGCTTTGCTATGTTGCATTTAGGCTTATGAACAAGGATATGGAAATGAGCTGCGACGAAAAGGTTATTGAATCGTTCAAAAGTATAAAAAGAGAATACTCCACCGCCCTGCTCGGTTTTGCAACAAATAATTATAAAGCATCACCGAGTCCGTTATGCTTTATTGAAAATGACGCCAAAAGCAGAATAAAAAACATTCTCAAATTCAAAAAGCCTAAAAAGGCAGTCAGCATTATTTCAATAATACTTTGCCTTACTGTTTTGAGTGCCTGCGTTTCAAACCCTGTCGACGTTAAAAAGCAGACTGATAAAATAAGCGTAAATTCAAATATATCTTCTACGCAAAGCAGCAGTTTCAGTGATGATTATATTTTAGGAAAAGTGATTTTTGCAAGCCCTATACTTTCAAGCATACTGATTGACGGCGGCAACACAACAATCAAATTTGACGGCAAAAAGCTAATCAGAAGCAATGATGCAGAGCAAACCGAATACAGCGACAAGGTTGAGGAGCTTGAATATACCAAAAAGCAATTTTCAGAAAAATATTCCAATCAAGACGATACGCTCACACCTGTTATTGACAAAAAATATTTTAAAAACGCAAAGCTTATTAAAGAAGTAAAATACTATAAAGATAAAAGTTTTGTTTCCATAATATACTTTGATAATAAGCCTGCTTTATATGGCTCAGACGGAATCAGAATTTATGAGATTATGCCAAATTCAAAAGGCTTTGGAAGTGCGGTATCAAACGAAATTTTGAAACACATATCGCCGAATTCTGATTATGAAAAATACAAAAGTGAGGCACATTATATTTACCAAAAGGAATACACAGGCGATGACACAATCAGCGTATATTTAAACTTTTATGCCGCAACTTATTCAACAAGGTTCGGCTATGTAAAGGATGAAAGCGCTTGGATGAGTGACGCAAAAATTGATTTAAAGCTTAACGATAATTCCGACTACAGCGTTGTTAAATTTACTGTGCCGCAGGACGGAAGTGAATACAATAAGAGCATAAAAGAAATGTTTTCAAATGACGTATACGCCTATTATTTTGGCGACAATGCCAATAACAATGATAGCATATCAAAAGAATTGACAATTCAAGCAATAAAAAGTTTAGTTAAAAGCAATAAAGATATTGACATTAACAAATCAATTGAAACGCTGATTAAAAGAATAGGAAATATCAATTTGATTGATAATGACTATAACGAATACTTCAACCTTCTTATTGACTATGACGAATACACCGTTCGCTACACATTCAATAAATACAAAAACGGAAAGCTTGGCGAGCCGGAGGGTAAAATACTTCAAAGCGCATTTTCAAAAATTGCAGAAGACGAATACGTTAAAGCAAGTGCAAACACAGGCAAGGAATACTTTGACGCTTTTGATAAACACGCAAGGGATTTAAAAAAGCAAAACAAACTTGATTATGATTTTAAATTGCTATATCCTTACACATACTTATATTTAACCGAATATGCAAAATAAACTTTTGAATTACAATACATAAAAAAGAAGAAAGACATTCAAAATTCAGAATGTCTTTCTTCTTTTTATTTAAACACAATTTTAACAGCGTTCTTTTTATTATATTTTTCAAGTTCGTCCTTTAATTGAGCAAGTTCATCTTGATTAATTTCCTGCTTATCCTCAGGATAATCCCAATTAGAAAAAGGATTTTTCTTAGTACAAAGCATATTGCCGCCGTCAAGCACCCAAGGAAGTGCAAGGATTTTTCTTTTATTTTTCACATAAAAGAGAACACCTGTACTGCCCTTAGACACATTTTTAAAATACACAAGCCCTTTAGCCTCTTTCATAATAAGCCTAATCTGCTGGTCAGGCTCAAGATTTATAAACTGCCTGCGATTGATAAGCGGAAAAACAATTATGCCAAGCACAAGGATAACAACAACGAGAATTATTATTTGATTAACTGTCATTTTTGAATACCTATTGTTATGATTTCAAACGGTTTATATTCAAGCGTATCTACAGCCTCGCCGATAACATTTTCAAGCATATCGAGAAGCTTAACAGACTTAGAAAGCTTAATTTTGCCACGCTTGCCGTCCTGTTCACTCAAACGAATAACCGTCATTGAGCCATCCTCGCTGTCCTTCATAGCCTGCAAATAAAGAGGTTCAAAAGTATCGCCGTTATATGATACGTCGGACTTTACAAGTTGCTCGTTAAACTGAAACGCAAGTTTATTAACGCCTGCCTCAACAGCACCGTTTTCGTGAGGATAAATCATATAGCTAAAATTATGATGGCCCATATCCGAGGTTACATCAGGGCGAATCGTTGCACGAAGAAGCGAAAGCGACATAGTATTTTCATCAAAGCCGATACCGTACTTGCCGTCATTGATAAGTGCAACACCGCCGTCGGTTTCAGAAAGGTCAGCCCATTTATGGTGACATGTTTCAAACCTTGCCTGCTGCCATGTAGTATTTTTATGAGTGTCACGTTCAATAAAACCTGCCGAGGTGTCGCAAAGTGCCTTGCGTGTAAGAACATTACAAGAAAATTCAGCCTTTGCAAGCTTATGTTTTTCGTTCCAATCTACTATATTTTCAACCTCTATGCCACGGCTTCTTCTAAAGAATCTTATAAGCATAGTCCACGTTGATTTATCGGTTGAAAGAACGGTTTTAAATGTTGCACATTCACCGTCAAGTTCACAAAGAGATAGCTTTTCACTCACCTTAATTTCAATCTGTTTATCCTTATAGTTAGGAAGAATATCCCAAGCATCATAATTACCCGGACAGTCTGTATAAATCTTAAGTTTGTTGAAATCGCCGTCAACCCACTGCCTATCCTGCTTTTTATCAACAAGAGAAGCAATAGAGCCGTCGTCATTAAGCACGGCTTTATAAAACGGAGTTTCTATATTATTGCCGTTGCAGTTAAGCCATTCGTCATTAAACTTAGTTGCACGAAGTGACGCTGAGGAAAGCGCAGGAATATTAGGAATAATCCAATTACCTTTAACGCCGTAGCGAGTAGCTGTACCCTTTTTGTTAGGAACAAAGGTCAATGCGTCACGTTTGAAATTAAGAGTGTTGAAATATTTTGAGCCTGTGCCGATAAGCGAATCGACAGTCTTTTCAATCTCGGCATAGTCTTTCATTGCGTCCTCATATACAGGGTGAATATGAGAGCCGGGAAGAATATCGTGAAACTGATTGATAAGAAGCTTTTTATAAGCATCTGTTATAGTTTTTTTATTATCCTCGCCACGTAAAACAGAAAGAATTTCAGCGTCACGCAGTTTATATTCAAGACGTCTGTTAGCACGTTTCATATTTGACTTGGTTGTAAACGTACCCCTGTGCATTTCAAGATAAAGTTCGCCGTCCCAAGTCTGCAAACTATCATTGTTTTTTAGATTTTTTTCAAGAAATTCCTGACCGCCCATATGCTCGCACTTCGGCATAATTGAAAGCTTATCAAACCTGTGCATAAGCTCAATCATTTCTTCTGTGCAGCCCGAACCGCCGTCACCGTAGCCAAACATATTCATAGTTTGACCGCCGCTGTCCTTATCGATATAAGCCTCCCAATTTTCTTGAATTTGAGACGGCATATTCCATGTGATAAAGTGAGTAGGCGGAACGCAAGCCAAAACAGACGTGCCGTCAATACCCTTCCAAATAAAGTTATTGTGAGGAAAACGGTTAGTGTCATTCCATGTTGACATTTTGTTGGAAACAAAATAATCAACACCGCTCTTTTTAAGAATTTGCGGCAAAATCCAGCTATTGCCGAAAACATCGGGAAGCCAAGCGTTATTAACTGTTTTTCCAAACATTCTCTTATAAGTTTGCTGACCGTAAAGGCATTGCCGAACAAGGCTTTCAGCTGTAGGAATATTACAATCAGGTTCAACATACATTGCGCCTACAGGCTCAAACTGACCGTTTTTAACTTTTTCTTTAAGTTCATCAAAAACGTCGGGATAATATTTTTCAAGTGTTTCATAAACATAAGGCTGAGTATGAGTATACTTGAAATCGGGATATTTATCCATAAGCCTAAGCTGAATTAAAACGGTACGAAGATTTTTCTGCACAGCGTGTATTCTGCGCCAATAATATGCTATATCAAGATGAGAATGTGCAATTAAAGCAACATCGCCGTTGCCTTTATAATTATCATTAGCAAAAACAACATCATCAAGATATTTTTGACATTCATCAATGCCGTCAAGTTCTTCGCTGTCGAAATCGATAAAATTCATTGCATTGTTAAGTTCTTTATTAAGAAATGCACGGTAATCTTCGTTAAACAAATCGCTCTTTGCAATATCCAAAAGAAGTTCAAAATCCCATACAAGGTCCTGCACTTTATGATTGACAGTGCAAATATATGCGCCCTCAAAAATCTGACGGCAACCACGAACTGAAAGTGATTCGGGATTACGCTCGTCATCCGGCTTTGAACGGTTATAACCCATCATTTCAAAATGAAGAGTTTTAGTATCGTCAACGTAAGGAGAAAGAAGCATTCTTTCTCTGTTAGGGTCAACACCGCCGACGTATTTGCCGTTTACCTTAACGCAAATTTCAGCCGCAGTTTTAAGTGAAAACCAAAGCTCTTTGCCCTGAAGTTCCTTAGGAATATCAACGTCTGCCTTAATAAAAGCAGTTCCGTCGGGAGTGAAATACATATCGCCTTTGTTAAGCGGTCTGTAATCATCGCTGTAATATTCAAACTCCATTTCTGAAATTTGACGTGCATCTTTAATCATAAGATTATTTATTTCCCACTTTGAAGAATAAATATATCTTTTAAGCCAGCCAAAGCGCAAATCTGTCCATTCCTCAGGACGCATTGAACGTCTGACTACTTTAATGTGTGCCATATTTATCCCTCCCTATATATCCTGAAAATAAGGCTTTTTACGAATTGCATTAACCTTAACACTCTTTTTCAAATCTTTTTTTATCTGTTCTTCAATCCAAGCTGTGCAACGATTTAAGATAAGGCATTTTGAGCACTCGCCCCTGAAAATAAGAGTAAGCTCATCACCGTCAAGACCGACAAATTCAACCCAGCCGCCGTCGCCCTGAAGTTTCGGCTGCAAAACAGTTTCAACATAATTTTTAATTTTTTCCATATTAAACTCCAAAATTAAGCATTAATAATATTTTTAATTTTTTCTCTTATA
>OKTB01000613.1_pt1 | contig 19260 bp, 20 predicted proteins | sample 1606131 | NCBI WGS metagenome assembly OKTB01 (sample SAMEA3879518, study PRJEB24766) | human gut metagenome | biome: human-associated habitat; feature: feces | place: USA | collected 1985/1987
GTCTATCTTTGGTTCAGCGGCGCCTTCAATTACCTTTGGACAACAACTTTCATTTTAGCCTTTATGCTTATCTACAGAGATTATGCGATTTACGGCGAGCGTCCGGGCAGAAAAAACGAAACGGTGCTCTGCGCACTTGCGCTCATGGGCGGTATCCTTGCCGGTTGGAGCAACGAGAATGTCGGCTGTGCAGTCATCCTTGCAATCGTACTGTTTTTAGTATATTACAAATCAAAAAAACTCAGCATATGCCCGCACCATATTTTCGGTCTTGTCGGCAGCATAGCCGGATATCTGATACTCATGCTCGCCCCTGGCAACAGGGTAAGACTTGACAATACAAAATATGAGCGCGTATTCGGAAAACATATTTTATGGTCGCTTTCTCAGTTGGCTGTGAATATGGTTCGCGTAACCGTCCTGCTCGTCATTGTTGCGATAGCGGTCTTTATTTTCAGCCGCGTCAGGAAGATAAAAATAAATTGGCTGCTTCCCGGCATATATTTTGCTTCCGGGGCTGCATCCGCGTGCATTCTTATACTGTCTCCGGAAGCGCCTTCGCGCGCGTTCTTCGGAGCAAATATGCTTGTTGCTTGCTCGGCGTTCATGCTTCTTTCTCAGGTGCTGAAAAAGAAAAAGTCGGGCTCGACAAAAAATATGCGCCGCACGGCAGCCGTCTTGGCTGTTCTTGTTGCCATGATTTTTGCCGGCGCCTATATGTCCGAGTATTATTCCCTGAAATATGACAGCCTCAATTATCAGGAGGTCGAGCAGGATATTCGTGAGCAAAAATCAGCGGGACGCAAAAATATAGTTATCAAGCAGTGCAGCCCCAAGAAGTGTTTTTGGGCGCTCCAGAAAAACGAATTCAGCATAACAAGCGCAAAAAACAACAACAAGTGGTTTTATTCATGGGTTGCGGAATATTACGGCGTTGACAGCATTACTGTTGAGACGAGGCCGCATTGGAATGCCCAAACAAAAAAGATGGAATATCACTGATCTACAGAAAGAGAGAATTATGAATTTACACGCAAAGAAGAAATCAAAGACAGTTTCAAAGATGATATCGACAGCGCTGCTTATAATAGCGGCGGCAGCAATTTCGGCTGTTTTTATATTTTCTTTGATATACAGGACGCAGCTCACCAAGTTAGACAGCGGCAAAGGCGTTGAAAACAGCATATATTCAGAGCAGTTCAAGGGCAAAAAAATTATGGTTCTTGTTCCTCACGAGGATGATGATTTGCTGATATCCGGCCAGGTGCTGCCCGAAATATATAAAAAAGGCGCCGATGTCCGCGTTGTATTCGTCACCAACGGAGACAAATTTTTTACTGCGCGACAAAGACAGGATGAGGCGCGTGATTCGCTCAGAACACTCGGCATACCGAAGGATAAGCTGATATTTCTCGGATATCCGGACGGCGGAACGATCTTCATAAACAAGAGCGGCAAGCCTGAAAAATCATTCAGCAGCGGCCTGAACCGTACAAATTCGGGAAAACACTTTGTTGATTATCATTTCGCCAAATACGGTACTCACGCCGAGTATACACGTCAAAATGTGCTCGGCGATATAAAGGATGTCATTCTTGACTACCGACCGGATTATATAATCGCCATTGATTTTGACGATCACAGAGACCATCGCGGAGTCAGCATGACTTTTGAAGAGGTTATGGGTGATATTTTAAAAGAAAAGCAGGATTACAGGCCGATAGTACTCAAAAGCTTCGGTTACTCCTCCGCGTGGAGAGCAAATCCGGATTTCTATCGGCTCAATATAAAAAGCGTCCATAAGCCCGCGAAGGACAGACTGAACGACCCGACATACGAGACGGATGTTCCGCAGTATAATTGGAACGACAGAATACGTCTGCCCGTGTATTCCGGCTCTGTTAGTCATTCTATTCTGAAATGCTCGGAATATAAAGCTCTGAGCAAGCATCTTACACAGTTTGCGTTTGTGCTTGCCGAGAGAATAATCAACGGCGATACGGTTTATTGGAATCGGCGCACAGACAGCTTGACTCACGGCGCGGACATTAAGGTATCCTCGGGAAATGCAAAGCTTCTCAATGATTTTAAGCTCGTCTCAACCGACAAGACGCTTCCGAAAAAAACAAAATTTAACGGCTGTGTCTCTTCGTTTGAAAAAGACGACAACAATAAAACCGTTACGGTAAAGTTCGGCAGTCCGAAAACACTTTCCTGCATTTCACTCTATGATGATTACGACCTGAACAATAATATCCTCAGCGGAATTATAACATTCAGCGACGGCAGCACGGTCGAAGTTCCCTCCCTCAACAAAAACGGCAGCGAAACCCGTGTGACATTTACCCCCAAAGAGGGAATTACCTCATTCACCTTTAAGGTTACATCGTTTGAAGGAAGCTTGGCCGGCCTGTGCGAGATAGAGGCGTTTGAGAAAACAGATTACGATATGGGATTTTCCTTTGTCAAAATCAAGAATGCAGAGACGGATGATTATATGTATAATTATTTCGTCGAACCGTCTGCCTCGGAGCTCACATTGGGAATATCTTCCTCCGATTTCCAAACGGACTGTTCTTTGAAAATAGTTGACGGTAAAGATGTCAGCCTAAACGGAAATAAGCTTAAATTCGGCAAAGATTTTAAAAAGTGCACTGTCCGTGCCGAAGTAAAGGGCCATCCCGAAATATACGATCAGATAACTGTAACGCGCCTGTCGAAAAAGGAGCTGGACAAATATTACAAGTTCCAAAAAATCGACAAGAAGCTGTATGAGCTAAATACGGAGTGGCTGAAGCTAAAAAATATAATCAAGAACGGTCAGTTAGACAGTTTCTTTATTGATTTGATAAAGAAACTTGAAAAGGAAATGGACGAAGAGGTAAAATCGCAAATAATTAGTGTTGTTTCCTGAAGAAAAGTGTGATATACTCTATCGGGACAAAGTAATATTATTTGCAAGAACCGAAAGAGAGGAAAAAGATGAAACTGTCTTTGGTAATTCCCTGCTATAACGAGCAGGACAACGTTGAATTATTTTACAATACCGCAACTGAAGCCTTTAAGGATAAGGGCTTTGAGTATGAGCTCATATTTGTTAACGACGGCAGCTGCGATCAGACGATGGACAAGCTGCGACACATCTATGATATTGCAGACGAGAATGTCAAGGTAGTCGGATTCTCACGTAACTTCGGCAAGGAGTCTGCTATATATGCGGGACTCAAGGAGAGCAGGGGAGAAATGGTCTGCCTTATCGACGCCGATATGCAGCAGCGCCCCGAGCTTGTGCTTGATATGATGAAGATTCTTGATAATGATCCGAGCTATGACGCGGTGGCCTGCTATCAGGAGGACAGGCGCGAGTCCAAGGTGCTTTCGGCATTTAAAAACTGTTTTTACAAGTTGATTAATAAAACTTCGGAGATTGAGTTCAAAAGCGGTGCAAGCGATTTCAGACTTCTCAGACGAGTCGTTGTCGATGCTGTGCTCAGCATGAGCGAATATCACCGCTTCTCCAAGGGTATTTTCTCGTGGGTCGGCTTCAATACATTCTATATGCCCTATGTTGTCGAAGAAAGAGCAAGCGGCACTTCAAAGTGGAGCTTTGCAAAGCTCTTCAAATATGCGATAGACGGTATTATCGCATTTACTACGACTCCGCTTAAGATGGCAACCTATATCGGGCTGATTTCCTCCGCCGCATCTATTATATATATGATAGTCGTCATAATTCAGAAATTAGCGTTTGATATCAATGTTCCGGGCTATGCCACTATCGTCGTGCTTATTCTTCTGCTCGGCGGACTTCAGCTTTTCTGCATCGGTATGGTCGGAGAGTATCTTGCCAGAACATATATAGAGTCGAAGCACAGACCGATATATATCTCAAGAGAAGTCCTTGATTACGAGGATAAATAAAAGCAAAAACAGGACTGCGGCAAAATTTCACCGCAGTCCGTTTTTTTTTGATATGTATTTGCCGGAGATTTTTTTGAAAAAACTATTGACAAATTCGTGTCTTTTGATATAATAAATAGCGTTCCGACCGAACTTAATATTTGGGGGTATAGCTCAGCTGGGAGAGCGCTTGAATGGCATTCAAGAGGTCAGCGGTTCGATCCCGCTTATCTCCACCAGAATTTACTAAGCCGTTGGTTTGACCAACGGCTTTTTTATTGCAGACTGCTTCCTGCTATAAGAATACAGCTTCACATCAGTAATCATAAAAAAGTTACTTCTGAGTAATATACTATCATATTTTTTTATTTTGTAGTTGACGCGTCTTTCTACACATGGTATTATAGTTGCAGGAAATACGATTCAGTATTAGCAACACAATAAGGAGGTATTGTTATGGAAAATGTTAAAAATTCTATCAAAGCCGGCGGTGCCAGAGAGGGTGCAGGCCGTAAAAGAGAGCTTCCCGAGGGAGCAAGAGTAACTTCCTTTAAACTGACCGAAACCGAACGCATCGCAGTAAAAAACTTTATTGCCGAATTGCGCGGAGGTAAAAAATCCCAAGCTGAAATGCTTGAGGCAAAGAGAGAACAAAAAGTACACGAACTTATAGCAGGAAGTACAGACCCTATTACCGAAGCACTGTATGAAGTCATCAATCTGTACGGCGGTCGCGGCAAAGGCTTCCGCGAAGCTGAACGCGTGGGAAAAACCATCAGCGTCATTGCCTTCAAGGATGCTGTGCAGAAATGGGAGAAAGAGAACCCCAGAGATTAACCCGCAGGACACAAAAACCCCACGGCTTTCGCCGTGGGGTTTTTGCTGAAAAGGTGGTAAACGTTAAACAAAAAACATTAAGGTGGAATGTTCACGGAAAATGTTATGACATCTACCAAAATTATTATATCACATTCAGCATGTTTTTGCTAATATTTTTATTTTGTTTTTGATTATTCCATAAGAAAAAACTTCGGCACACAGTCCGGAGCAAGCGGATAACTTAGAATTGCTTTTCGGCAATTCATGTGTTATACTTTTCTCAAGATTAAGGCTCTGCTTGAGCAGTTCTAGCGGCAATCGTAGCCGTGTTGACTCTGCCCAAGCAGGGCCTTTTTTGCTGCTTGCGGTACTGGCTTTACACAAAAACAGCACCCACGCGAAAACCGCATGGGTGCTTGATTTTTTAATGGAGCTACTGACGGGATTTGAACCTGCGACCTACTGATTACGAATCAGTTGCTCTACCAGCTGAGCTACAGTAGCACAAAAGCTATATTAAATTTCCATCTGCATTGCAGCTTCTTCAGCTGCCTTAGCTGCTGCCATCTCTGCCTTAGTACGGCGCTTTCTGACCTTCTTGGCACTGTTAATACCGGCCTTCTTGATGACCTTTGCTAATTCAGAAATAATATGCAGTTCATCTACGGAACAATCCTTAACCAAGTCAGCCAGCTCATTGCAGTAAATCTGCTCACTGTGATGAATGTTGTCACACAGCAGCTCGTCCACAGAAACATCCAGTACATTAGCCAGATGAATAATTGTAGGCAGGCCAAGCTTAGTATTACCGGTTTCTATATTGCTGATATGCGGAGTTGACAGACCAGTTAGATTAGCTATATTTCCCTGAGTTAATCCTTTTCTGGCACGAGCGGCCTTTATCCTCAGTCCTATAGCCTTATAATCAATATCTAACTTCACAAACGTTCTCCCCTTCTACTTAATCACATACTAATAACATTACAATTATATATGATATCATCGTAAAAGGCAAGAGTCATTTATTTTTTTATAAAATTTTATTTTTTCAACACAGGCACTGTCAGACTGCCCTGCGGCATCAGTAAAACCTTATAATCTTTGCCAACATACTTTTCTGCCAGCTTCATAGCCGCATCTACATCATCCACAGATTCAAACAGCAATTTTTTGGCAAGCTCTTTATCCAAAGCGGATACAAGGATAAAATGTGCCTTCTTCATCAGGCGGGTGATAGCAAAAGCCTTATGCGCACCGATGACAAAATTCTTTTCCAGCTCCGCCTTAATAGCATCTGGAGAAGGATTTTCTTCCAATGCCTTTTCCAGAGCGGCACTGCCGCTGCCTTCTTCGCATTCACCGAGAATAATGATTACGCCGCCGTCCTTAACAGCACACCAGGCATTATCCATCGTCTTTTGCAGCTGATAGATATTGATATCCTTAGGATAACCGCCGCAGCTGGCAATAACTACATCCGCCGGCTCGCTGATAGGTACGCCGTAAACCTGCTCAACAAATTTGCAGGCCTCAAGATGTGCTTCATACCAGTCACCGGCAAAAACCTTCAGGAATTGCTTTTGCGCATCCAAAATAGAATGGAACAGGAACATCTTATGCTCCTTGGCAAAAAGACGCACGCCCTCTACCTGATCATCGTATACAGGATTGCCATGCAGCTTGCCTAATTTTGCCTCCGGACTCATCATCAGGCTATGGTTTTTGCGTACCGTTTCCATAGCAGCAACACCGGGCAGCACGGCCTTGCGTCCGCCGCCAAAGCCGCTGAAGAAGTGATAAACAACGGTACCGGTCAAAATAACCAGGTCAGCATCGCAAACATGCTTATTGAGCCATACAGGAGTGCCATGCTCTGTTTCGCCGAAATACTCAAAGTCATCCTGCACATGGCAGTCGCTGTTATACATTTTCAGGCGTTTGGCAACATCCTCGCCGACCTGCTCCACCATTTCCTCGTGGCTCATGCAGCGATGTGTACCCAAAGCAAAGACAATATGCATATCCTCATCCTTAACGCCCAGTTTATTCATTTCGTTAACCAAAATGGGCATAAAGGAATGCGTGTTGGCAACACGGGTTGAATCGTTACAGATAAAGGCAATTTTCATTCCGGGCTGCACCAGCTCATCAATCGGTGCGCTGGCAATAGGATGATACAAAGCATCCAGAACAGCTGCTTTTAAATTCTCCAGCGGCATCATCTGCTTCATTTTCAGTTCGCCAAGAACATGCTCCTCCGGCAGAGAAAACTCCTTGTAGCCATGACCATATTTGTACTTATAATCAGTCATCTCCGTACCTCCTCTTGCTTAGCTTAAGCAATTTTACTTAATTCTATTCTATCATATCTGCTATGAAAAATGTTTATTTTTTGGGCAGTGAAAGTAATAAAACCGTAAAAATAATGCACGCCATACCGATATAATCAGCCATTGCCAATTTTGTGTTCAACAGCAAAACTACGGAGATAATAGAAGCCAAAGGCTCGGCGCAGGAAATCAGGCTCGCCTTGGTAGGGCCGACAATTTTCAAACCTGCCAGATAAAATGCATAGCTCGCAATAGTCGCACCCAACAGCAGATACGCAAAAGCCAAATAACCGCTCATATCCCACTGACCTGCGGGCGTAAAGGGATTACGCCAGATAATCAATGCCACGCCGCTGATAAGCTGGCCCCAGCCGATAAGCGTTGCCGCAGTATATTTTTTGAGCATTTGGCCCGGCTTAATGCTGTAATATGCATAGGAAAGCGCAGACAATACACCGATTGTCAATGCCATTGGCGAAATCGCCAGGCTATCCAGACTGCCGTGCGTTGCGATAAGAAAGACACCGACAAGTGCGCCGACAATGCCTATCAGTTCACGTACGTCAGGAATTTTTCTTGACTTATAGCTCATCCACAGCATTACATAAAGCGGTGCCATGTACTGCAAAACCGTCGCCGTCGCCGCATTGCACAAACCGATGGTGTAATAAAAACCCAGCTGCGCGCCCAAGATACCTAAAAACGAAAACTCAATAATATTCAAGGTATCTGCCTTAAGAATAGCAAAGATATCCTGCTTCTGCACAAAGGCCGCAAAAAGCAGGAACATACAGCCTGCCAAAATCTGACGTACCATGCAAAGCCAGATCATATCTGCCTGATGATATTGATACAAATACTGTCCTGCTACACCGCCCATGCCCCAGCAGGTTGCGGCACCTATAATTAAAAATATACCCTTAAGCATACCGATAACCTCTTTCATATATGATGATTATCAATAATATAACACCTGATAAGAATATTTACAAGACAAAATAAATTATACTTTAAAAAGACTACATAAAAGAGCTGCCGCACCTGCGTGCGACAGCTCTTAAAAGCATTTTACAACGTAGCAATAAAGTAAGCAATGCTGCTTACCAGCACCGTTAAGGTAATCATCATCGGGTCAGCGATAGATGTACGGTAGTTTTCCGGGTTATAATGCGTGCGTTTACGGAACGGTTTTGCATCGAGGAAATCCATCGGATTGCTCGTAAGATCCATAAACTTTTCGTACAGTACGCCCCAGGCACTGCCCAAGCCGCCGCTGATTGCACACAGCAGCATGCTGATACGGACGATGACAAAATCAATCGGCTTACGGTAGAGCCAGTCTGTATCGAGGCTGAGCGCTGTATGAGGCTCCATGCGCGGCAGGAACATCATAAACGGAACCATAGTTACGACAAGAATTTCCACGTAGCTCAGCATATGCGCTGCAGTGAACGGCTGGTAATCGGGATAACCGAACGGTAGATAACGATACAGCAGGTCCGGATATACACCGTACAGGAAGCAAAGCGCTGCGCCAAAGCCCATGCCGAGATACATATTCTTCGGCAGAGGATTTTTAATTTCCACATTCTTATCGGCATCACGCAGGAAGATGAAATAACCCATCTTCAATGTAATGGATAAGAAAGTACCTATGCTGGCAAGCTCCAACAGTGTATATACCCAATCATAACCGGCAGCAGATGCAGCGGCAATCGTAATCGTTTTGCTGATGAAGCCGTTGAAGAACGGTACACCGGAAATGGAGAACGCCGCTACAAAGAAGCACACAGCCACAAACGGCATCTTTTTCGCCATACCGCTAAGCTGGTTAATCTTGCGGATACCGGTTGCATAGATAATTGCACCAGCACACATGAAGAGCAGTGATTTATACAGGATGTGCGAGAAGGCATGGGCCGCAGCACCGTTCAATGCCATCGCCGTGCCAACGCCTACACCGGCAACCATGAAGCCGACCTGGCTGATAATATGGTAACCGAGCAGACGGCGCATATCGTTTTCCATAATCGCATAGGCAGCACCATAAAGCGCCATAAAGCAGCCAAAGCCCATCAGGAAATCTGTTCCGGCAAAGATACGGATTAAAGCGTAAACAGCAACCTTCGTAGTAAAGGAGCTTAAGAATACGCTGCCTGTAATCGTGCCTTCGGGATAAGCATCAACTAGCCAGGCATTAACCGGCGGAATTGCCGCATTGACAGCAACACCGATTAAAATTGCCCAGAAAGCAAGGTCATGCGGAGCCTTAGACAGATTAGCAATCAGAGAATCACCGCTGCCAACCTTCAGGAAGATACCTAAAAGCAGCAGGTTACCGCCGAGCATGTGCACCAAAAGATAACGCAGGCCTGCGCGACGGGACTGGGGAGTATTGCGGCACCAGATCAAGAACAGAGAGGTTACGGCAAGTGCTTCCCAGAAGAAAATCAGCGTCAGCCAATCCTTAGCCAGGGTTACACCAAGAGCACAGCCGGCATAGGACATGGAGCAAAATGCTTCCATGCGGTTCTCGTTATGACAGGAATAAATGCCGCCGATGCAAGCCATCAGCGCAAAAATCATGCAGAATACATAGCTGAGCTTATCTACAAACATGTAACCCAAGTGATAGCCTGTACCAAAAAACTCAATGCTCAAATCTGTGCCAACCGGCATAGAAAGTGCAGCAAAGAGGGCAAAGAACGGACCTATAGCCAAAATAAACTTACGCAGCATTTTCGGCACAAGTACCGCAAGCACGCCCACGGCAATGAGGATCAGACCGGGATGAAGCAGATTACTCATCGTCCTCACCTCCCTTAGGATCATCATAGTAGGTTTCATCACGCTGCAGCAGCGGCGTCATGATAATTTTTGCCAGAATAATCAGCAGCCAGCAACCGAAGAAGCCGAAGAAAATATCATAGCCAAACGGCAGCGGCCACCACGCAGGACTGTGCAGATGTACGCCGCAAAGCTCTCCGATTGCGGAAAACACGAGCACGGCAGCAGCTATCATGTAAACAGTTTTCTTGCTCATTACATCCAACCTCCGTTCCAGCCTGCGCAAATAGCGTTGGAGGCCATTGTTGCCAGCTCATAGAAGTGCGGATAAATATCCGGCACGATACCGAGGACAACAGCAATAATAGTTGTAACGCAGATAGGAATCAGCATTGAGTAGCTGATATCGCCATATTCACGGAACTCCTCCTGCGGGTCCTTGCGGAAGTATGCCATCTGTACAACAGGCATCAGATAGCCGGCAGCCAGAAGCGCACTGGCAACCCAGACGAGAATGTACAAAGGCTTGCCTGCCTGTAAAGCGCCAAGTGCCAGATTCCATTTGCTGACAAAGCCAACGAGGAACGGCGTACCGGCGATACCAAGAGAAGCAATCGTGAAGCAGGCCATTGTTACCGGCAGCTTCTTGCCGATGCCATACAGCTCACTGATATTGTTTCTGTGTGTACGCGCGATAATCAGACCGGCGCACATAAAGAGAGTAATCTTCATAACAGCATGAGCTACCAGATGCAGGTAAGCACCCTTGATGCTCAGCGGAGAAATAAGCGCAGCACCTAACACGATGTAGGAAAGCTGGCCGATAGTGGAGAACGCCAGACGACGTTTCAGATGATCCTGACGCAGAGCGATAAGCGAGGAAATGATAATGCTTGCCGCAGCAGCCCACGCCAATACATCAACGACACCGATTTCCGCCAACAGCTTCGGACCAAAGACGAAGCCGATGATACGCAGTACGGCGAAAACACCGGTTTTAACAACGGCAACGGCATGCAGTAATGCAGATACCGGTGTCGGCGCAATCATTGCTGCCGGCAGCCAGCCATGCAGCGGCATAACCGCAGCCTTTACGGAACCTGCCAAAATCATCAGTACGAAGATAGCCTGCAGCACCCATCTCGGAGCCATGTCCGTAGTCAGGAAGCCGCCGGGAGTAAAGTCCATCGTACCGCTGATGCAGTAAACGGCGATAACGCCGGCCAGGAAAAGCTGACCGGAAATCAAGGTATAAATTAAATACTTACGGCTGGCCATCAAAGCTTCCTGGTTACGCTTATGCAGTACCAGCGGATAGCTTGCCAGAGTCAGCAGCTCGTAAAAGATGAAGAAGGTCAACAGGTTTTCGGCCATCGCAATGCCCATTACGGCACTCATGCAGATAGCAAAAGCAGCAAAGTAACCGGTCTGCTCGCTTTCGTTATTGCAGCGCATATAGCCGATGGAATAGAAGTTCATCGGTACCCACAGCATCGAAGCCAGCACCGCAAAAATCATGCCGGCCGGATCGGTGCGCAGCGTCAGTCCCACGGTATCGGTAATCTGGCACAGCGTCCACTGATACTGATTGCCGTCGAGAACAGCGGGCAACATCGACAGAATGATACCGAATTTAAGTACGGAAGCGATAACGCTCCAGGTTTCACGCAGGTTAGGCCAGCGTCTGCTGAACGCAATAAGTACAGCAGCTATAAAAGATACACCAACCGCCAGAAATGGTCTGCAATCTAAAATAGTCATCTCAGAAACACCTCCGGCAATCCTAACTTAACGACATCGGTAACGATGTCAACACTGTAGAAGCCAAGTACCAGAATCATGATACCGCCGACGAGAATCGGGATAACCATGGAAAGCGGTAAGCCCAGCTTGCCCTTATGCGGATGTACCTCAGTCAGTGAAGCTTCACGCTGTATAAACATCTGCTCAATAATACGGAAGAAATAAATTGCATTCAGCAGAGAGCTGATAACAAGTACAGCGATGTAGAAGTACTGCGCGCCGGTGTAGGCACCAAGCATAAGATACCATTTACTGAAGAAGCCGCAGGTCGGAGGCAGGCCGATCATAGACAGAGAAGCCAGCAGCACGGTAATCGTACTGATAGTCATCTTTTTGTTCATGCCGCCTAAGCGGTACAGATTGACCTCACCGAAGCGATACTCAATACCGCCGATAACCAGGAAGAGGCTGCTCTTCATAAAAGCATGGTTGATAGCGTGCAGTACAGCGCCGATGAAGCCGTACATATTACCCATTGCCAGACCGATTGCAATGTAACCGATCTGTGCCACAGAGGAATATGCCAGCATGCGGCGAAAGTCATACTGAGCCATCGCCATAATAGAACCGATAAGAATACCTGCTACACCGAGAATGCCCAAAACGTTGAGCGCACTCTGAACTACAGGGTTATCAACCTTAAAGATATAATATACAAAACGAATTAAAGCATATGCCGGAGCCTTACTCATGCAGCCTGCAATAAAAGCAGCAGCGCCCGGATGAGCGAAGGTGTAGGCATCAGGCTGCCAGCCATGCAGCGGGAACAGCGCCATCTTGATACCGAAGCCGATGATAAAGCAGGCTACGGCAATCGCAAACAGCGGCGAATTCAGATGCGGCACTACGCGTGCGGCAAGGTCAGCCATATTCAGTGTACCTGTCATAGCGTACAGATATCCTACGCCCAGCAGATATAACGAAGCACCGATGGTACCGATTAACAGGTAACGGAAGGCTGCCAGCATTGACTTTCTGCCGCCAAGGGCAATCAGGCCGTAACCGGAAAGTGACATAATCTCCAGATATACATAGAGGTTAAAAACGTCACCGGTGATAATCATACCGGAAAGACCAACCGTTAACAAGCCGAACAATGTATAATAGCCGCCTACATGCAGCCAGTCCTCATCCTTGACGAACGGACGGCTGTAAAGCGAAACCATCAGAGAAATAAATGTTACCACAACAGCCAGAATACTGTTTAAGGGGTCAAGAGCAAATTCAATACCGATTGGCGGTTCCCAACCACCCATCCAGTAATGCCAGGTTTTGCCGCCGGATTCCAACACTCTTTGCAGTACGATGCAGGCATTGGCAAAGGCACCGGCGATAGAAGCCATAACTATCCAGGAACCTAAATTTTTACTGATACGGGAAAATAACATACACAGCAACGATGCTGTCAGAGGTAAAAGTACAATTAGGACGGGAGCATGTTGTGTCATTTACTAGCCCTCCTCAATACCTCTACTTCTTCAACAGAACCGTAGATTTCTTTAATACGCATGAGGAGTGCAATTGCTACGCCTGTAGTACCAAGGCTTACAACGATTGCTGTCAGCATCAGGCCATGCGGCAGAGGGTTAATGTAAGCATTAGGATCTGTTGTCAGGCCGTTCTGGATAGGAATCATTGCGCCATCCTTCTGTGCAAAACACAGATAAAAATAGATTACGGCAACCTGCATAACGTTCATCGCCATCAGCTTCTTCATATAGTTTTTGCTGAGAACCATGCCATACACACCCAGGAAGAAAAGAATCATGACCAGGGAATAAATGCCTTTTGTTTTCAAAAACTCATTGAGCACTTCCATCTTCGTCACCCCTTTTCACGATTGCATCAAGCAGATTAATAATTGTCATCATTACGCAGATGGCAACACCGATTTCAATAAGGAAAATGCCCATAGCATGCATTTCATGCTGCGGCTCCATATGAATCGGCATATAATTGTAGTTCAGGAAAAAGTCTGCGCCGCCGAACAATGTCAGCCAACCTGTAAAAGCATACAGAAAGGTGCCCACGCCGGCAAGAACAACAGAGGTTTTGCCTAAGACATTGAACTTTGTATCAAAGCCCAGGATAAGACGTGCAAGCAGCACGCCTACAGAAAGCAATGCGCCTGCCTGGAAGCCGCCGCCCGGAGAAAACTCACCCAGGCAGAGAACGTAAATGCCGTAGGTAATCGTGAACGGCACCAGCATTCTGAAGGCCACATTCAGGATAAGACCGCCAAATGGTTCTTTCATTTGATAATCTCTCCTTCCTCCGGATCCTCCGGCTCTTCCTCAGGTCTGCGTCCTACCGGATTGCTGGTCAGCACCAGCACCGTTGTCAGACCGGCGAGGAACATTACCGAGGTTTCCCACATAGTATCGAAGCCACGATAGTCGATGATGACGCCCGTTACGATATTGGGCGAGCCTGTATCCTCCGCACTACGGGAGATATAGGTCGGAGTAACATGCTGGTTAGGCGCAGTGTTCGCGTCACCAATTTCGGGCAGGTAGGTTACGACAGAGCAAAACATGCCTGTCATAATCGCCAGGATAACAGCAACTAATCCACGCATTATTTACACCACCTATCAATTTTTTTCAACGAAGCTACGAAGAAGATGGTAGAAATCGTACCGATAACAGCCTCCGTAAAGGCTACGTCGGGGGAACCCATCATCAGATACAGCAGCACAGCACAGAAGCTGAACGCACTGTAGATAATCGCAGCACTTAAAATATCCTTGCAGAAAATAACTGCACAGGTAATGAGAATAAGGAAGACAAGTAAAAGAGCTTCAATAGTATAAATCTCCATTTTATTTATCTCCTTTCTTCTTATGATATTTATGTACCTGATTACGATTTGTTTTTGCAGGCTTCTTGCGGATATGACCGACAGGCTCGTCAGCACTGTGGTCAGCCTTTTCCAGACCGACAAGCTTTTTTGCGCCCTTGCTTTGCAGTGTCCAGACAGGATGTCCGGATTTATAGGCTGCCTTGCTCAGAATATGCGAGCCGATTGGATTCGCCATAAAAACAAGTAAAAATACAAAAGCCATCTTTGCTGCTGTCAGTGTAGGTCCTTCATAAATCATCAGACCGATAAAGGAAAGCGTACAGCCAAGAGTTTCACTGTTACCGGAGGCATGAATTCTGGAATAAAAATCCGGCAGGCGCAGCATACCGATAGCTGAGCCGACGAAGAATACCAGGCCGCTTAACAGGAACAGCGCAGCGATAACTTCGCGCAGGGAGGTAAAACCGAATTGCTCAATCATATCCTTTTACCTCCTATAAATTTAGCTACAATCAGCGAGCCGATAAAGCCTAAAATTGCATAAGAAATCGCTATATCAACATACATATCCGGACGTTTGTCAATATAGCCGAAAAGCACCAATAATAGAATTGTATCGGCACCGATAACGCCCAAGGCGTTCATTCTGTCAAAAATTGTCGGTCCGTTAAACAAGCGCTGCAGCATCGTACCGATGATCAGAAGAATGGCTACCATCATAATATAAAATATAATCTGCATAATCATTCCTCACTCTCTACTACTGCAAAATCAAATTTTTCGCCATATAAATCGGCAACCTTTTTCTGCATGCCGCCATCAAGCACGCCTGCGGCCGCACCAATGGTCAGCGCATGAATCTCATACACGCCGTCATCGGTAACATTCATTGTTACCGTACCGGGTGTCAGCGTAATTGAGTTCGCCAAAATAACAGAAGCCATAGGGTTATCGACCTTGAAGCGGAAGCGGACAACCTTAGGATCAATGTTCAGCTCCTGACCTGTAGTTGCCAGCAGCACGTCAATATTGGCGAGCACCAGTTGCCACATAAGCCAGAAAAAGTACATAATCATTTTCGGAACCGAAAAACCGAAAACGTAATACTTTTTACTGCCGTCCTTATTCGGGACCAGCAGAAGCGGGTATGTAACCCAAGTCGTCACTACAGCTGTGAGGATACCGTATACGACAAATTTTGTTTCTGTTCTGCCTGACAAAACCATCCAGAATGCAAACAGCACCAGAGCAAGACATGTCATATGCACCATAGGCGAGCCTACAATTTTTTTATCGTTCAATACTCCCTGCTTTTCCACAGCTACCACCTTTCTTTATATTATTTTTGAATATAATAGCATTTGCGTAACCAGTCATCCGTCAATACAGATGACATAGCTGCGAAAATATAAATACCGCTTTCACAGTATCATGAAACCGGCATTTAGTAACATAAACACCTATTAGGCAGCTCTCATAGCAAGCCACTAAAAAAGCAATCCTTTTCTCGCTCTTAATTACTATAAATTAGACATTAAAAAGAAAATTCCTGCTTCTTTTTGGAAAGGAATAAAAGTTATGCAATCAATTCTTCTTTAAATCTATTAAAGAAAAATCGCAATCGTCTACAGGCAACATTCTGCCGGCCAAGCGCTCAACTCTTGCCAGATCAGCCGTGCAGCAAACCTGCAGATGTCCCTTGCCTTCCGTACGCAGCAGTCCTTCCTCCTTAAGTGCCGCTATAGCGTCGGCACTGGTAGCAGCCGCCGGGTCAAGCACCTTTACCTTAGGTCCTAAATCGGCTTCGATTTGTTCTTTGATAAAAGGATAATGCGTGCAGGATAAAATTACTGCCTCAACGCCCGCTTTTTTCAGTGGCTCGGTATATTCGGCGATAGCCTGCTGCAGCTCCGGACTGTCAAACTGCTCTCCCTCAATCAACGGTACAAACTTCGGGCAAGCCACAGGATAAACCTGCGCTTGCGGGTCAGCAGCAAGAATAGCCTTTTTGTGCAGTCCGCTGGAAATAGTAAACTGCGTTGCCAGCACGCCAATTTTTTTATGAGGACTGGCCGCCAGCAGCTGCTGCGCCCCCTTAGACATACCGACAACCCTGAACGAATGCGTCCCCCGCAGACTGTCTACACCAAGCATCGTCAGTGTATTGCAGGCTATGACTATCTGCTTAACATTTTTGGCTGCCAGCCAATCAATTATTTCTCCCACAAAACCACGGATTTCCTGTTCGCTGCGTGTGCCGTAAGGCGTACGCGCAGTATCACCTACATAAATAAAATCCTCGTGCGGCAGCATCTGATGCAGGCATTTCAAAACCGACAGACCGCCGACTCCCGAATCAAGTACGCCGATTGGCTGCATTTTATCCATAAAAATACCCTCCCGTATTTTTTATACTTTAATACATTAATTATATCACTTATATACGTTTGCGTATATAAAAAAACAGGCAAAGAAAACTTTCTTTACCTGTTTTACTGCTATATATTATTTATCCGGCTGTCAAGCCGCCGTCGACAGTTACAACGCTGCCTGTCATAAAGCTGTTGGCAGGGGCCGCCAGGCTGCAGATTACGTGAGCAATCTCACCCGCTGCGGCAATCCGCTGCAGCGGATAGGCTGCAGCCACATCTGCCAGTGTATAACCGCCGTTCGCATCAGCAAGCTGCCGTGCCAAAAGCGGCGTATCCACATCTGCCGGGCAAACGCAGTTCACGCGCACCGACGGTGCCAGATCCAGCGCCAAGGCTCTGGTGAACGCCACCACCGCACCCTTGGTCGCGCAATAAAGCGCACAGCCGTAATTACCGCTGACAGCAGCATCGGAGGCAATATTCACCACGCTGCTTTTACTGCGCAGATAAGGCAATGCTGCCTGCGTCAAAAACATCATACCTTTGACGTTGACATTCATCATAGCATCAAAATCTGCTTCCGTAAGCTGCTCCAGACGCTGCTCACGATAAAAGCCGGCGCTGTTGACCAAAATATCCAGCTGCCAGTCAGGCTTGCCTTCCTGCTCGGCAATCTTTGCCACTGCAGCCTTGCATTCAGCCTGCTTCGTCACGTCACAGGAAATATACACTGCCTGCTTTCCTGTCTGCTTTCCTGTCTGCGTCTCCAGATAACACAAAGCCTGCGCGCCGCGCTCCTTGGAGCGCCCCAAAATATATACCCGCGCACCGTCTGCCAAAAAGCGCTGTGCCGCCGCCAGGCCGATGCCTGACGTACCGCCGCTGATAACAACGCAAAGTCCTTCACAGCCGTAATTCATCTTATTCATCTGCATACTCCTTTTCCTTCAGCTCAGGCGGCAGAGTAATAATAATTGTCGTACCCTCGCCCAGCTTGCTCTGCAGTTGAAGCTGCATATCATGACGCTGCGCAATCTGCTTGGCAATTGCCAGTCCCAAACCGCTGCCGCTCTTATTATGCTCGTTGCGTGCTTTATAAAAACGGTCGAAGGCATGCGGAATATCCTCTTCCTTAATACCGCAGCCATGATCAGTGAGCTTAAGCCTGTTGTCTGTCAGCTCCAGCTTGATTTCGCTGCCTGCAGGCGAAAACTTGATGCTGTTATGCAAAAAGATCATCAGCATCTGACGCAAGCGTCCGTAATCACCGTTCAGCATGTAAATATCCTTATCCGCGCTGCCTGTAATCTGCAGCTTTTTATCAGCACCGAGTTGCCTGCCGCTGCGCACTGCGTCATGCATAACATCGACAAAGTTCAATGGAGCCTTTTCAATCGGAAAATCTGTATTCTGCAAACGCGACAAATCCAGCAGGTCATTTATCAGACGTTGCAAAAACAGGCTTTCCTTATACATCTGCTCATGAAATTCCTCAACATCGGCCTTTTCCGTAACCACACCGTCACGCAAGGCCTCCAAGCTGCCGCGGATAACCGTCACAGGCGTACGCAGCTCGTGCGAAATGTTGGCAATAAACTCGCGGCGCAGCTTTTCCAGCTTTTGGCTTTCGGCATCTGCCAGCTCCAGACGTTCCGCCAGAATATCCAGCGTACGCGCCAGCTCGCCGATTTCGTCATTCTGCTTAATGTCGGTGCGGGCGGTGTAATCACGTTCAGCCAAGCGCTCGGCAATATTTTTCATCTTCTCAATCGTTCCGGTAAAACGCCAGCTGAGCACTACCGAAAGCAGCATACCCAAAACCATCGCCACCAGCAGACTGATAAGCAGAATACGCAGACCGGACCAGATAGCGTCTTGCAAGCCTGCTACCGGAGAATGCAGCAAAAGCACAGCCTTTACCTGCCCTTGGCTGTCATAAATCGGTCTGCCTACTGTCAGCATTATGCCGTCAAGCATAGGATTATATTCCTCGATAATAAACTCTTTGCCGTTAAAGCCATCATCAACCTTTTCCTTGACCTGAACCGGCAGTCTTTCGTAGGCCTCCTTAGGAGTCTTAGGCGGTTCCTTCCAGGCAATCGGCGGCATCTGACGTTTAACAAGGCCAAAACCGCTATGCTCATGATGCTTCTGCACCTCTCTGCGCTGACGCTGCACCCTATCCTTATTGATGCTCAGCTGACGGTTGCTGTCCACCACCCAGACTATTTCCTGCGTCACATTATCCAGATAGCTGATAAATTTGCTGTTGGCAATACCGTCACCATGGCGGCTTTCCATCCGCGCCATATTATCACCAAGCACTTCCGCAATCTTTTCCGCCCGCAGACGCATTTCCTTTTCCTTGATTTCAACCGTCTGCTGCTTAAAGAACTGATAAAAGACACCGCCGATAATCAGCGCAAATACAAGCAGTACTGCCGAAA
>OKTB01000621.1_pt1 | contig 19144 bp, 23 predicted proteins | sample 1606131 | NCBI WGS metagenome assembly OKTB01 (sample SAMEA3879518, study PRJEB24766) | human gut metagenome | biome: human-associated habitat; feature: feces | place: USA | collected 1985/1987
TATGCGGGAAAACTGCACGTACGGTTCTTAGAGGAGTTTATCTCCAACTGTTTAATTATTAGTGAAGGAGAAAAATTTACTTATGAAACAACAAATTAGTAGTACAAAAGCACCTAAGGCATTAGGGCCTTATTCAGCAGGAGTTTTAACAGAAGGATTAGTATTCTTATCTGGACAATTAGGCGTAGATACCAATGGGAATTTAGTCAGTGAAAATGTCGTAGAACAAACCGTAAAGGCCTTTGAAAATATTGGGGTATTACTCGAAACTTCAGGCTTAATTTATGATGATATTGTCAAGACAACTGTATTATTGGATGATATGAACGACTTTGCGAAAGTAAATGAAGAATATGCGAAATATTTTACTGAACCATTCCCTGCAAGAAGTTGTTTTGAAGTGGCTAAATTACCTAAGAATGCTAAGGTTGAAATAGAGTGTATCGCAATCAAAAAATAGTTTAAAAACATATGTCGTAAATAGAGTTCGTTCTTTGATGTATTGAAGAATTTTATTGTTGAAAAATCCATGATTTATGGTAGTATATATGAAAGAGAAATTGGATTTGAAAAGGGACTTTTTAAATCCATTTTTTTAAAGTCAAAAGGAGGATTATATGAACAAAAATTCGTTATTATCCATGAGAGATCTGTCAGTTGAAGACATTTATAGCATTCTTGATGATGCTAGACTTTTTAATAGTTCCTTTAAAGATTGGCAATTACCAATGCAGAAAGCATTGGTTGCTAATCTTTTTTTTGAGGCTTCAACTCGAACACATTTCTCATTCGAAAGTGCACAGCACCAATTAGGATGCCAAGTAGCCGATTTCGTGGCAGGAGCATCTAGTGTCACAAAGGGAGAAACTCTTTATGATACAGTAAAGACATTTGAATCTATTGGGTATGACATGGTGGTGATCCGTCATCCTCAAGATGAATATTTCAAGGAATTGGAAAATATCAATATTCCAATCTTAAATGCTGGAGATGGTGCAGGAAACCATCCAACACAATGCTTGTTAGACTTACTAACTATGCAAAATGAGTTTGGTACACTAGAAGGCTTAAATGTAGTAATCTGTGGAGACATCTTACATTCAAGAGTGGCTGCCAGTGATAAAGAAGCCTTAGAAAGATTAGGGTCGACTGTTCGTTTTGCCGGACCTAAAGAATGGGAAAGACCAGGCTATCCAACAATTGATTTTGATGAAGCCATCGAATGGGCAGATGTTGTCATGATGCTTCGTATTCAGAAAGAAAGAGGTTCTGGAATGGCAGGTATGACAGATAGTGAATATCTAGAAAAATATGGTCTTACAAAAGAGCGTTATGCAAGAATGAAAGACAAAGCTATCGTAATGCATCCAGCTCCTGTTAATCGTGGAGTTGAAATTGACACAGATTTAGTGGAAGCTGAAAAATCAAGAATTTTTGAACAAATGCACAATGGTATGTTGGTTAGAAAGGCCGTTATTAAACGTGGATTTGGTTTTGCTCCATTCAAAGAGGAAAAATAAGTATGCGTTTAATAAAAAATGGTCAAGTTTTAATTGACAATCAAGTAGAAAAGAAAGATATTTTAATTGATGAAGGAAAGATCATTCAGATTGATGATTCTATTTTGAAAGACTGTGAAGTTATTGATGCTGCAGGTCTTACAGTCATTCCAGGGTTAGTGGATGTACACGTACATTTTAGAGAACCAGGACACACAGAAAAAGAAACTATTCATACAGGTAGTTTAGCAGCAGCACATGGAGGATTTACTTCTGTGTTTGCGATGCCAAACGTCATCCCTTTTCCAGATGATGTAGACACAATGAAAGACTATCAACAATTGATTGAAAAAGAATCTGTTGTACATACATATCCATATGCTTGCATCACTTCAGAAGAAGCAAGTAAAGAAGTAGTGGATATGAAAGCTATTAAAGAATTAGGTATTCGTTGGTTTAGTGATGATGGTGTAGGGGTAGCCACATCTGAAATCATGAAGGAAGCTATGGAAAAGGCGAAAGAAAACGACTGCATGATTGTAGCCCACACAGAAGATATGAGCTATCGTAGACCTGGGGCTTGTGTACATGACAGTGAAGTTGTGACATCAAAGGGATGGCTTGGAATTCCAAGCGCTTGTGAAAGCACACAGTTGATTCGTGATTTAGAAATCACAAAAGAAGTAGGAAATGCGTATCATGCCTGCCATATTTCGGCTAAGGAAAGTGTAGAAGCATTAAAAGACGCAAAAGCTTCAGGCTTGAATGTAAGTGCAGAAGTTACAGTACATCATTTATTATTAGAAGATAAAGATGTTGTCGGACCAAACTGGAAAATGAATCCACCATTAAGAAGTCATGAAGATCGTATGTCTTTAATTGAAGGCTTAGAAAATGGAACATTGGATTGCATTGCCAATGACCATGCTCCACATACTTATGAAGAAAAGAAACGTTCGATGGATAAAGCGCCATTTGGTATTGTTTCATTAGAAAGTGCGTTTGCGTTACTATACACTGAATTTGTGCATAGACAGAAACGTTGGACATTAGCTCAATTAGTGAATTGGATGTCGGCTGCACCTGCTAAGCGTTTTGGCTTAGAAAATGTAGGACAAATTAAAGAAGGATATAATGCCGATTTAGTCTTAGTAGATTTAGAACATGAATCTTTGATCGACATAGATACATTTGAATCTATGGGTAAAAATACGCCATTTAATGGTTGGAGCGTAAATGCGCAAATAAAGGAAACTATTGTAGATGGAAAAACAGTATGGAAAGGATAAAACATGGAAATGTATTAATGACAATTGAGGATGAGAATAAACAAGAAGCACTAGAATTGGCGAAACGCTTCGCAAATATTGGATATGGAATCTATGCAACAAAGGGTACGGCAGACTTATTTGAAGCTGAAGGATTGTATGTTCATCGTGCTAGTAAGATTGAAACAGAAGATGGTAAAAACGTTCTAGATATTATTCGTAATGGACGTGTAAACTTTGTCATTAATACAGTGTCTAATAAGAAGAACATAAGTGCTGATGGATTCTTGATTCCTCGTGTGTCTGCAGAAAATAACATTTCTTGTATGACAAGTTTAGATACAGCGAATGCATTAGCAAAAGTTTAAGAGCCATTGAGCTTCTCAATGGTTTCTATGAATGAAATGGGGAAATAGTATGCAGGAATTTGCGAAGATTCTATCGAATGTCAAAATCGCAAAAGATATTTGGAAAATGGAATTGAAAACAGACTTAGCTAAAACAGCTAAGCCTGGTCAATTCATTGAAATCACAGTTCCAGGTTTCTATTTGCGTAGACCTATCTCGATTAGTGAAATTAAGGAAGATGTTTTAGTCATTATCTACAAAGTGCTTGGTGAAGGTACTTTAAAAATGACTGAACTTGAAGGAAAATTAGATATCTTTGGTCCACTTGGAAATGGTTTTCCAATTGAAGATAAAGAAGAAGTGTTGTTGATTGGTGGAGGTGTTGGTGTACCACCACTATATGAAACCGCAAAACAATATTTAAGTAAAAATGCACGTGTAACTGTAGTATTAGGTGCAAATGATGCAGATAGCGTATTCTATGTGGATGAATTCAAAACGCTTGGGTGTGATGTATATGTCGCAACAATGGATGGCTCATTAGGAACAAAGGGTACAGCATTGGATGCGATCAAAGAAAACAATGTGGCATGTAACTTTGTACTTAGCTGTGGACCTTTACCTATGTTGGAGGCAATCAACGAACAATATAGTGAAGGCTATATTTCATTAGAAGCTCGTATGGCATGTGGTCTTGGTGCTTGTATGGGATGTGTTGTGAAAGATGTAGAAGGACATTCATTGCGTGTATGTAAAGATGGTCCTGTATTTGAAATGGGAAAGGTGGCTTTATAATGGATATTTCAGTAAAACTACCCGGATTGAATTTGAAGAATCCAATTATTCCAGCTAGTGGATGTTTTGGATTTGGTAAAGAATATGCCGAACTATATGATTTGAGCGTATTAGGTGGTATTGCCATCAAATCGGCTACACCACAAGAGCGTTTTGGAAATCCTACACCAAGAATTGCCGAAACTCCAATGGGAATGTTGAATGCGATTGGTCTACAAAATAAAGGCGTAGATTCTATTATTGAAAATGAACTTCCATTCCTTGCACAGTATGATACAGAAATCATGGCCAATGTGGCGGGTGCATGTGAAGAAGATTATGTTGAGGTTATCAAGAAATTAAATGATCAGCCAGTAATTAAGGCTTATGAATTAAATATTTCTTGTCCTAATGTAAAACATGGTGGTATTGGTTTGGGAACGAAACCTGAACTTGCAGCACATGTAACTAAGATTTGTAAGGAAGCCGCTACAAAACCTGTATATGTGAAGTTATCACCTAATGTAACGGATATTGTAGAAATTGCCAAAGCCGTTGAAGAAGCTGGTGCAGATGGTATTGTATTGATCAATACTTTAATGGGTATGCGTATCAATTTGAAGACGGGAAAACCATTGCTTGCCAATGTAACAGGTGGTCTTTCAGGTCCTGCCATTAAGCCGGTTGCCTTAAGAATGGTATATCAAGTAGCACAAGCTGTAAATATTCCAATCATTGGTGTTGGTGGAATTACTTGTGCAGAAGATGTATTGGAATTCTTAAATGCGGGAGCAAGTGCTGTTGAAGTGGGTGCCCAAAACTTTGTGGATCCTTATGTATGTCCAAAAATCATTGAGGATCTTCCAAAAGTATTAGAGAAATATGGATATAAAAATATTGAAGAAGCAGTTGGAAGGAGTTTTAAATAATGAGTAAAACAATTGTAGCATTAGATTTTTCGAGTAAAGAAGAAGTTGTAGATTTCTTAAAACAATTTGATGAACCCGTATATGTAAAGATTGGTATGGAATTAACATATGCGTGTGGTTTAGAAATGGTAAAAACAGTGAAGGAAATGGGTCACCACATTTTCTTAGACTTGAAATTGCATGATATTCCAAACACAGTTAAGGGTGGAATGAAAAACTTAGCGAACTTAGGTGTAGATATTGTCAATGTACACTGTGCTGGTGGTATTGCGATGATGAAGGCTGCCATTGATGGTTTGAATGAAGGGGCTAAAGATGGAAAACGTCCTATGTGTATTGGTGTAACTCAGCTTACAAGCACTTCTAAAGAAGCTATGAATAACGAATTGGGAATTCCTGGTGAAGTGATTGATTGTGTTATTAAATATGCGAAGAATGCGAAAGAAGCAGGCTTAGATGGTGTTGTATGTTCCGTACATGAAGCTAAGGCAATTCATGAAGCTTGTGGAGAAGACTTCTTAACAGTTACTCCTGGTATTCGTTTGGCAAGTGATTCTAAAGATGATCAAAAGCGTGTGGCTACTCCTGCATTTGCGAAAGAACAAGGCTGTGATTATATCGTAGTTGGTCGTTCAATTACGAAGAGTGCTAACCCAGTTGAAACATATAAGGAAATTGAAGCAACTATGTCAAAATAAGGTGTGAGAAATCACATCTTTTTTTAACTTTATTATTGAAATTTTCATGATTTGTGGTAGTATACTAAACAGAGAAAATATAGTATTTTTTTAAAAGGAGGATACGTATGATCAAAAATCTAGCTTTGTTTGTGAACAAAACATCAGTGATCGAGATGAATAGTATTCTTCGTAGTGCTATACTTTTTAATAGTTCCATTTAAAGATTGGCAATGCATTGTTTGCTAATCTTTTTTTTGAGTAAATAACAGAAAGGACAAATTATGGAAAGACTATTGATTTTAGAAGATGGAAGTGTATATCGCGGAACAGCGTTTGGTAGTGACAACTTCCAAATTGGTGAATTAGTATTTAATACGTCAATGACGGGTTATCAAGAAATTTTGACAGATAATTCATATTGTGGACAAATTGTAATGATGACATATCCATTGATTGGTAACTATGGAATCAATCGTGATGATAATGAAAGTATGATTCCATGTGTATTTGGATTTGTAGTTAAAGACTATTGTGAATATCCAAGCAATTTCAGATGTTCAGAAACATTAGATGATTTCTTAAAACGCGAAAATATTCCAGGAATTTATGATATTGATACACGTGAAATCACAATGAAGATTCGTAATGTAGGTACCATGAAGGCTGTTATGGCTAATGTGGATGCCGATGTGGATGCGATTGTTGCTGGCTTAAAAGCCGCTGATTTCTTACATGATCAAGTGGCTCGTGTTTCGACAAATAAAGTATTCCCAATCCCAAATCGTGGCAAGAAAGTTGTATTGATGGATTTTGGGGCAAAATTAGGTATTGTTCGTGAACTATCAAAACGTGGATGCGATTTAGTCATTGTTCCATATGATACACCAGCAAGCACAATCTTATCTTATCGTCCAGATGGCGTTATGTTGTCGAATGGTCCTGGAGATCCTACGGATGTAAAAGTTGCTATTGAAACGATTAAAGAATTGATTCCTCAAACGGTTGTATTTGGAATTTGTTTAGGTCACCAGTTGATTTCTTTGGCTTGTGGTGCAAAAACATATAAATTGAAATTTGGACACCGTGGAGCTAACCATCCAGTTGTAAATTTATCAACTGGTAAAGTAGAAATTACTTCTCAAAACCATGGTTTTGCGGTAGATATTGATAGCTTAAAGGACACACGTTTGGAAATGACACACCAAGCATTAAATGATAAGAGTTGTGAAGGTGTTCGCCATAAAGACTATCCTTGCTTTGCGGTGCAATATCATCCAGAAGCAAGTGCAGGACCTGAAGATTCTCGTTACTTGTTTGATCAATTTATTGAATTAATGGAGGAGAATAAAAATGCCTAAACGTACAGATATCAAAAAAATCTTAGTGATCGGTTCTGGTCCAATTATCATTGGTCAGGCAGCTGAATTTGATTATGCCGGAAGTCAGGCATGTCAATCCCTTCGTGAAGAAGGATATGAAGTCATCTTAATTAACTCAAACCCAGCCACAATCATGACAGATACAGCCATCGCAGATCGTGTTTATATTGAGCCTTTGACTGTTGATTTCGCAAAACGAGTTATTTATAAAGAAAGACCCGATGCCATTTTAGGATCATTAGGTGGTCAAACAGGATTAAACTTAGTTGTAGAATTACATGAAGATGGAATCTTAGATGAGTTTGGTGTAGAAATTTTAGGTACAGACTTACATGCGATCAATCGTGCGGAAGACCGTGAATTGTTCCGTTCTTTAATGCAGGAAATCAATGAGCCAGTACCAGAAAGTATGATTGTTCATACCGTAGAAGAAGCTGTTGAATTCGCAAAACGCGAAGGATATCCATTAGTTGTTCGTCCAGCTTATACACTTGGTGGAACTGGTGGAGGTTTTGCCGATGATGAGGCTGAACTTCGTGAAATCTGTGATTCAGGTTTAAAGGCTAGTCCTGTACATCAATGTTTGATTGAACAAAGTATTGCCGGATATAAAGAAATTGAATATGAAGTAATGCGTGATGCCAAAGACAATGCAATCGTCGTATGTAATATGGAAAATATTGATCCAGTAGGTGTGCATACTGGAGATAGTACGGTTGTTGCGCCAGTTCAAACTTTGACAGACCGAGAAAACCAAATGCTTCGTAATGCATCTTTAAAAATCATTCGTGCATTAAAAATTTGTGGTGGATGTAACGTTCAGTTGGCATTGAATCCAAATAGTTTTAAATATTATGTCATCGAAGTTAACCCTCGTGTATCTCGTTCTTCTGCTCTAGCTAGTAAGGCAACAGGTTATCCAATTGCGAAGATTAGTGCTAAATTAGCGGTTGGTTTAGGCTTAGATGAAATTATTAACCCAATTACTAAAACAAGTTATGCATGTTTTGAACCTGCATTAGACTATATTGTAACGAAATTTGCACGTTTCCCATTTGATAAATTTCCTAATGCGGACCGTCATTTAGGAACACAAATGAAGGCAACTGGTGAAATTATGTCCATTGGACGTAACTTTGAAGAATCTTTCTTAAAAGCAGTTCGTTCTTTAGAAATGAAAGTGGATCATATCTATAAAAAAGAATTGGTTGGATTATCGAAAGAAGAATTACTTGAAAAAATCAAAAAGTGTGATGATGAAAGAATTTTTGCGGTTACACAATGGCTTCGTGATGGATATGATATGGAGACAATTCATAATGTAACGAAGATGGATAATTTCTTCTTGTGTCACTTGTTAAGAATTATCAGCTTAGAAAAGCTAATGATGGAAAATCCCAAAGATGTTGAAGTTTTACGTAAATTAAAGAAATATGGTTTTGCGGATAGCTACATTGCACGTAATTGGGATATGAAAGAATTCGATTTATATAACTTGCGTAAAGAAAATGGAATCATGCCAGTATATAAGATGGTAGATACTTGTGCGGGTGAATTCAAGAGTGCAACTCCATACTTCTATTCAAGTTATGAACATAAGAACGAATCTGAGGTAACAGACCGTAAAAAAATCGTTGTATTAGGTTCAGGACCAATTCGTATTGGACAAGGTGTTGAGTTTGACTATGCGACAGTACATTGTGTACAGACTTTGCGTGAAGAAGGCTATGAAGCTATCGTCATCAACAACAACCCTGAAACTGTATCAACCGATTTCTCAATTAGTGATAAATTGTATTTTGAACCATTAACTACAGAAGATGTAATGCACGTAATTGATTTAGAAAAACCATTGGGTGTTATTGTTCAATTTGGTGGTCAAACCGCAATCAACTTAGCCGATTCATTGGTAGAACATGGAGTTAAGATTCTAGGTACTTCACTACACTCTATTGATTTAGCGGAAGACCGTCATGAATTTGAGGCAATGTTACACAAATTGGATATTCCTCAACCAAAAGGTGAAACTGCAGTCACTGTTGAAGAATCACTAGTAATCGCTAATAAGATTGGTTATCCAGTACTTGTTCGTCCAAGTTATGTATTGGGTGGTCGTGCCATGGAAATCGTACATAATGATGATGAATTAAGAGTCTATATGGCAACAGCCGTAAAGGAAATCAGTCATGATGCTCCAATTTTAGTTGATAAATATATTGTTGGTAAAGAACTTGAAATCGATGCGATTGCGGATGGAAAGAATGTATATATTCCAGGTGTAATGGAACATATCGAACGTGCTGGTATTCACTCTGGTGACTCAATTAGTGTATATCCTACACAGATCATCAATGAGAAGGTGAAAGAAACAATCATTGATTATGGAACAAGAATCGGTGAAGGCTTTGAATTTGTTGGTTTATACAACATTCAGTTCATTGTAGATAAAGAAAACAATGTATATGTATTAGAGGTAAACCCACGTTCCTCTCGTACCGTACCATTCTTATCTAAGATTACTGGTGTTCCTATGTCTCAAATTGCGACTAAGTGTGTATTAGGTGAAAGTATTGAAGATCAAGGCTTAACACCAGGATATCATCCTGAAGATAAAGAAAGAGTTTTTGTCAAAGCGCCAGTATTCTCATTTGCGAAATTACGTAGTGTAGATACAGTTTTAGGACCTGAAATGAAATCTACAGGTGAGGCTTTGGGTAGTGATGTCAACTTAGAAAAAGCATTGTACAAAGCTTTAGTAGCTTCAGGAATCAATATTCCTTTACATGGAAGTGTATTACTAACAATTGATGATGATAATAAACAGGATGCTTTAGAAATCGCAAAACGTTTCTATAACATTGGATATGGAATTTATGCGACGAAGGGTACAGCTAAATTCTTAGAAGATAATGGCTTATTTGTACATGTAGCTGCCAAAGTCAATGAGGATAATGGAAATGAAACGGTATTGGATATTATTCGTCATGGACATGTAAACTTTGTCATCAACACAATGTCAAATAAAGATAATTCTACAAGTAAAGATGGATTCTTGATTCGTCGTGTGTCTGCAGAAAATAACATTTCTTGTATGACAAGTTTAGATACGGCACATGCCTTAATTAAAGTATTGGAATCTTTGAGTTTCTCAATGATTTCTATGAATGAAATGGGTAAATAGAGTGTGAGAAATCACACTTTATTTTTACACATTTAAAAAATTAAGTATAATTAGTATTGTAAAACCAAGTACGATTTACATGAAAATTAGGGATCATTTCATTCAAATTTATTGAGTGGGATGATCCCTTTTAATGTAATGTATCTGTAAAATGAAGGAGAGGTAGCGAGAATGAAAAGAATTAAAGCAGCTTGTATCACTCCAACATTGTGTTTCTTCAATCATGATAAAGAAACGACAGAGTATGCAAAAAGAGCGATTGTACAGGAGTATGAGAAGTATAAATCACAGTTGGAAAGAAGTGGCACAAAATATAAAATTTTATCCGAAACTACAAATGTAAATGGTTAACTAATTGTGAATCTCAATTTTAAATTCGGTGAGCAGACGGCAGAAACAATAGAAGATGGCGTGTGATTATAGGATATACCTGTTGGGAAATTATAGATATAGTCAGCAATACATCAAATTAAATGTCAAATAGATATGGAATGATGACGGAAACAAAAGTTTTCCCAGAATATCAGGCAGAGAGTTCGGACTCTCCTTTTTTCGTGAAGAGATAATGAATGCAAAAAAACATGAAAAATAAATAGTTATTGCATTGTGATGTAAAAAACTATTGTGTCCTATTACTTTTTTGGATTATAATATATAAACCGAATGTGGGGTGATCGTGTGATTGTTGAAAGAAAAGAATATCTTGAAAAATTAATTGCCTGGAAAGATAAAAAATTAATTAAAATTGTTACAGGAGTAAGACGATGTGGTAAATCAATGTTATTGGAAATTTATCAAAATTATCTGAAGCAACATAATGTAGAAAAAGAACAGATTATTGCGATTAATTTTGAAAATCTTGATTATGAGGAACTTACGGATTATAAAAAACTATATAATTATTTGAAAGAACATTTGGTGACAAATAAAATGACATATATTTTTCTGGATGAAATACAGAACGTGCCAGATTTTCCAAAAGTATTAGACAGTTTATATATAAAGAACAATGTAGATATTTATGTTACAGGTTCGAATGCTTATATGCTATCCAGTGAGATTGCAACGATGATTTCTGGAAGATATGTACAGATTGAGATGCTTCCATTATCATTTCGTGAATATATGGAAAGTACAGGAAGTATGAATGACAGAGGAATAAAATATGCGGAATATCTGCAAAATAGTTCTTTTCCCTATACATTGGAATTAAAAAATCAACCAAATGAAATTAGGGAATATCTGGAAGGAATCTATAACACGATTGTTGTAAAAGATATTGTAAATAGGAAAAAAATAACAGATACTATGATGCTAAAAAGTGTTCTACAGTTTATTTTTGATAATATAGGAAACCCATTGTCATCAAAAAAAATTGCAGATACGATGACATCAGCAGGAAGAAAGATTGATACAAGAACGATAGAAAAATATTTGGAGGCTTTCCGCGAAAGTTATATCATCTATCAGACGAAAAGGTATGATATCAAAGGAAAACAATATCTGAAAACACTTGAAAAGTATTATATTGTTGATATTGGAATGCGCTATATGCTTTTAGGGTCAAGGCAGGCAGATGCTGGACATATTTTGGAAAATGTTGTTTATTTAGAATTGTTGCGGCGAGGATACGATGTGTATGTTGGAAAAATCGGTACTTTTGAAGTGGATTTTGTAGCAAAAAATAGCAGAGGAACAATATATTATCAGGTGGCATTGACGACACATGACGAAAGTACACTTCAAAGAGAACTTCGTCCATTGCAGGTAATTAGAGATCATTATCCAAAGATAATCCTGACGATGGATGAGGAGCCGGAAGAACAATACGATGGAATTAGGCGAATCAATGCAAGAGACTGGCTGTTGGGGTTAACGGAGTAAGTATAGGAAATAACAGGAAAACAATGTAGCAATTAATCATGATAAGTCAAACACTCGAGAATTTATAATGCAGTCTAAGAACACTTTTTAACTTTGTAAAACATGTATAACTACAATTGAATTTTTGAATAAATGGTTGATCGTAAGGAATGAGCTGTTCCAGAAAGCAGAAGTACTAAGAAAAAAAGAACCGTAAAGCATATACGGTTCCAGGAATGATATCAGAGCTTGAAAATATAGAATGTACAAGAAACAGTGTTGGTAAATACAGAAGAAAATATACATTAACAACAAAATAGAAATTGATATTAAAACGATTTGATATGGATGAAAAATATGTTGACAGAAGCATTGGTAAATTTAACTATTGATGCTTCTTTTATTTTTTAGTTGTACAAATTCTGCAAAGTTAAGGCGTGAGAAATCGCACTCTAATTTTTGTAAAAAAATTAGCACTTAAGTGTTGACAGTGCTAAAAAAGTGACTATAATAAGAATTGAAGTTAGAGATAAGTCAAAAGATATCCCGTAACTTGAAGATAGATTTCATAATCTAGAAATCAGGAGGCGATATTTATGAAGTACTATCCAATGTTTGATTTATTTGATGATTTCTTTACAGGAAACACTACAAGTGAGGTCATGAAGACAGATATTGTAGAAAAAGATGGAAACTATGAAATGAGCATGGAACTTCCTGGAGTTAAAAAGGAAGATATCCAGATGGAATTGAAGGATGGATATTTGAAAGTAACTGCTACACATGGTTCAAATACAGAAGACAAGGATGAAAAAGGTCGTGTTGTTCGTAAAGAACGTGTTAGTGGATCTTATTCAAGAAGCTTCTATGTTGGTGAAGGCATTCATCAGGAAGATGTCAAAGCTTCCTTTGACAATGGTGAATTGAAGATTGTTGTTCCTAAGGAAGCACCTAAACAAGTAGAAGAAAATAAATTTATTCCAATTGAATAACTACAAGAATGCACCTATATGGTGTATTCTTTTTTTAAAGGGGGAAATTATGAAGATAGAGGTAATAAATGAAAAGCGTTTAAATCATATTCATTATTGTAGGGTACATAAAGAGAATCAGCAACTATCGGGTTCTTTTTGGGTTCCTTCAAAATCAAAATCTAAGAATAAGAAGATGTTTAGTTTTGAATTGAATGATAGTGACTTTTTGGTTTGTGATCCAGAACATATTTTTAAACAAAAGATTGTAGGGAACAAACCTAGTGAATGTATTCTAAATTTGATGAATATATTGATTCAAGAGGATATGGAGTTTCTTCAAAAATTAGAAATGAAACTTGAAAGAATAGAAGATCAGTTAATGTCGCATACGGGATCTCATTATGAGTCGCAAATCTTTGAAATGAGGAAAACGATAAGTGCTTTTGATTCATATTATGATCAGATGATTGAAGTGGTACAAAATTTGCAGGAATTTTATAATGATACACATTTTGAAACACTAGAGAAAAGACTAACACGTCTGTCGAATGTTACGGATCGTTTGGCAGAGTATTCCATTCAGCTTCGTGAAATGCATCAGACACAAGTGGAGATGCGTCAGAATCAAATCATGCAGTTTTTAACGATTGTGACAACCATCTTTATGCCACTAACTTTAATTACTGGATGGTATGGCATGAATTTTAGGGCTATGCCAGAATTAGATAGTTCCTATGGATATTTCATTGTGATTGGAGTTTGTATATTGATCATTATTTTAGAAGTGATTTACTTTAAAAAGAAAAAATGGTTTTAGCTATAAAAAACGCTTGTTTCAGTGTATGATTTTGGTAGAGAGCGGGTGTTTGTATGTCTGTGAATATTCGTATTATGCAGAAGGGTTTCTTTCGTAGAAAAAAGTTTATAATCGATGATTTAGTTAAAATGTCTCACTTATCTTTTGGGGTTATGGATGAAAATTGTCAATTAATTCCGAATCAAATAGGGGATCATACAATTTTATTTGATCGTAAGTATCTTCAAAGAGGAATTGAACTCTATATTCAAAATCATGATATTTGTTTGAATTTAAGTCTTCCTACAAGTATGGATGAAATTCAATTGTTTTATTATTTAGTGAAAGTATATTGTGAATATATGGATACCAATGAATTTGTGAAAGACGATTGGCTAATGGACATAAAGGATATTGATTTGCAGATGGTGTATGATAAAAGAACGAGTGCTGATGCACTTATGGACTTGAAGAGTAAATTATCGGATCATAAGTATTTTGAAATCTTTGGCATTCTTCATCCAATTTCAATTGGGGAAAATGAATTGAATGATTTTGGTACAGATTTAGATTTGTTTGGTCAATATCTACATAATCAACAAGCTTTGGATGCCTATTATGCCACACCAAGAATCTATAATGCGCATGGTAGAAGAATTGGTATGTATGCATTAGGAGCGAATATATTAACGATTCTTCCCGTAGAGCCGTATGTGGTATTGAATCAAATTGAGGGAATAGAAGAGTGGTATGTATTTATGAATGACAGCCTTGTGAAGTATCGTGATCTAATGAGCTTCATTAAAAAGTTTGATTATTATGATGCCAATCATAGAATGGTATGTTTGTCTAAAGAAGAGATTTCGGAGGCTTTAAATACACTTGCTATACAAGAAATATGAGCAGCTAATCAAATAGCTGCTCATTTACTGTATCTAGAGTTCCTTGAAAGAAATCATTTTTTCCTCCACCACGAACTTGATGTCTTTCTTTGAGTTGTAAGAATATGTCTTTAGAATTTGTCATGAAACGATAATTATCTTTTTGTTTAGAAACAAGTAAAACAGAGTTGTCGCTAAAAGATACAAGCTTATTATAGTAATACAATTGTGTATCTCGATCGAGTTCATCACATAAAATGATTTGATTTTCTTTATGTTCGATAATTAAGTGATCAATCATCTCTTTATTTAATTGTTCGATTCTTTGTTTCAAAGCATAATTTTCATCTAATACGCGTTGTACATTGAATGATAAAGCTTCAATGTTTGAAGACAATTGATTGGAGATTTGAATAGACTGATCATGTTTTAATACATAGTCTTCATAGGCAAGTTTTCCGTATAAGAAGAATAGGCGTGTGCCTTTTTTGATCTTCATCGATTTAATGATTTTAAACAATCCCACTTCAATCGTACTTTTTACATGGGGTGCGCAACATGCGCATAAATCTACATCTTCAATTTCGACAAGGCGTGGTTTGGCTAAGTCAAGTTTGGCTCGATATTCCATGTTGGAATAATCCTCTAAGTAATAGGTTTTAACTGGTTTATTTGAAAAGATGACAGAATTCACTAAAGCTTCAATTCTTTTAATTTGATCATTATTTAAGTCCATTGCATAATCGGCTGTAATTTCATTGTATCCTAAATGAAATCCAACATTATCCACATGAAATTCTTTGTGTATCAATCCAGAAAGAATGTGTTCTCCTGTATGATGTTGCATATTGGTGTAGCGATGAGTCCAGTCAATAATACCTTGTACATCACCATTTAATGCAGAGTGCGTATAATGATGAATTTCATCATTTATGATTTGTACATCCACTACTTCAATACCATTCAACGTTCCTTTGTCACATGTTTGTCCACCTTCTTCAGGAAAGAAAAAGGTTTGATCTAAGATTATGTCATATAATTCATTCTTTTTAATACATGAAACAACATGGGCATGAAATGTTGTTTGGTAGGGTTCCTGTTCGTATAGTTTTAAAGTCATATATATCACCGGAATTAATCATAGCATAAGTGATATAAACTTTGACAAATAATTAAAAACATATTAGACTTATATGGTTTGAACAAAGATGTTTTGCTTCCCAACCATCTTTAAAAAAACAGGAGGGTAAAAAATGAATAGAATTAAAACGGAAGTTAAAGAAGTGAGTGTATTACTAAGAAGTATACCTTCACTTACGATGACACTTTTTATTGTTTCGGTCATCACTATGAATCTTTTGGCAAACAAAAGTATTAACTTGCCATTTAGCTTTATGGCACTAGATTGTGGAATTGTGGTAAGCTGGCTTTCATTCTTATGTATGGATGTCATCACAAAACATTTTGGTCCTAAAGCTGCAACACAAGCATCACTTGTAGCGGTGTTGGTGAATTTAGGTATGTGCCTAGTCTTCTTCTTGGCATCAAAGATTCCTGGCGTATGGGGTGAATCCTATGTAGAAGGATCAGAAGCCATTATTAATGGGGCATTAGACGGAACAATTGGTGGTACTTGGTATGTACTATTTGGAAGTACAATTGCGTTTATTGTTTCTGCCATTGTGAATAACTATACGAATTCCATGTTAGGAAAGATTTCTAACAACAACAGCAACTTTAAATCGTATGCATTCCGCTCTTACGTATCTACGGGTATTGGTCAGTTTTGCGACAATCTGACATTCGCATTGATTGTGTCACACCAATTCTTTGGATGGACATTGGTACAATGTGTTGTGTGTGCCTTTACAGGTATGATTGTAGAAACACTATGTGAGGTCATCTTCTCATATCCTGGTTTCAAGATTCTACAAAACTGGAAGAAGAATAAAGTAGGTAGAGAATATTTTGAATATATGAAAGAAAGCAGTCGTTAAGCTGCTTTTTCTTTTGTTTAAAGTTGTTCTAATAATGCTTTTGTACAATTATAGGTATTTAGTCTTTGCGTTGTTTCTAAGATGCCTGTTAATATTTCTTTCGTATCTTCATCAACTAATTCACCATTTGGTTTATAGTCATATATGATAATCGGCTCAACAATATAAACACCTTCACAAGCATCCTCTAAATAAATCGCATAGTGTATATCGTTAATTGTATATAAATACATATATTCTTCAGATTCATTGTATGCGCAAGATAGTACAGTGCCGACTGGATATTTTTGACTAAATGAAATAGAATGTTCCAAATCATGATTGATTAAATTTTGATCGATGTCCCTTAAAATGTTTCGTACAAAATCCATAGCGTTTTTTTGAATGATTTTTAACTCTTCTTTCATGCATTCAAACCTTAATTGATCAACAACATCGAATTCTTTGACATGGATTGGTACAACTTTATTTTTATGATTCTTAGAATTGATTTTTAAACCAAACTTTTTCTTGTTGTAGGTATATAAATACACATATTTAATTTCATCAAGGCGACTTTCTAGAATGGTTCCTACGGAATGTTCTAATTTATGTTCAAGCCCTCATTCAAGCCAACCATATCATCTTAATTGACATTATCGATGTCTAAAACATAGATTGTTTTAAAAAGTGAATCAAACTTGTTTAAGTAATGTGATATAAACAAGTTTGATTGATAATGAAATAAAAGTAGTATGAAAACGATTACAAACATGCTAATATGAAATTAGAAAAGGAGGACATAGTAAGATGACATTAGATTGGCTAGTTTACGTATTAGGTGTAGTAGTTGTTGTTTTCTTAGTTGGTATGTTCTTCAAGTATAAAAAGCACAATCGATATGCCGATAAATTTGAAGACACATATCCAGACGCAAAGTAAGATTATGAAAAAGAGACAGACAAAAAAGAATAATAAAAATGTTTTTATTCCGTTGATTCCTGTTGAAATGACGGAAGTAGAGGTTAAGCAAATTTTGAAAACCAGAGAGGAGAATGAATTGGATGATAGGCGTAATATGCATCATAGTACTTGTGATGGAATTCGTGTTTCAGATGAACTTTCCTAAATGGGGCCTCATTTCTACGGTTGTTCTACTTGTAGGTGGAGCTATTTATGGGTTTTATATTCACGATTATTTACAAGCAATGATGTGTATTGCAGATAGTGTATGCGTATGAACACTTTAATAAATAAATTCAAAATTATTCGATATTTCATTAAGAATGGAATATTTAATGAAGAAAGGGCAATTGAGATTTCTAAGTTTGATCATAATACAATAGAAGCTTTAGTACATTCTCAATTATTAGTACAAGTAGATGGTCGTGTATATTTGGATAAACCATTATATGACTATAGATACAAAGAAAAATATATCCATTATGGAGAAATCATATTGTTGATCATCTTCTTGATATTTGCGTTTCATGCATCTTATTTAAAAACCACATTGTTTTGGAGACAATGATATGAAAAAAAATCGGATTCAAAGATTACAGGAAGATATGAATGAAGATCTTCAAAAATATTTAGATGAAGACTTGTTAGATACAACTCCAAAAGAAAAGAAGGAATCTAGCTTTTGGATGAAGTGTGTAGCTTTATGCTTATTATGTAGTTATGGAATTGCACAATTTCTAGGAAGAGTATTAGGTGATAAACAGGCAATAGTGCAATATGGACTTGCGGGTATAATCGTGATTTGTGCACTCGCTTTCTATATTTGGCTACGAAGAAAGTATAGGTAATGATTATGAATGATAAACAGAAAAACATTATTGATAAATTGAATAAGGATAATGAATCATTAAGTCAAGGACATAAATCCATGGTGGAATATTCTAAAGGAATGATTTATATTGGATCATTGATTATATGTTTCTTGATCTACTATTTTACGAAGTATACAATTCAATTTGGATTTTGGCTCTTTGAAGTTTATGATTTAGTTTATGCCAAGAATGATAAGAAAAAGATTGGAATTGGTATTGTAGTTGGAGTTGTAATCTATATTCTTTTGGAATTGTGGATATAATCATATTGGAGTGAATCCAATATAAAAGATGGATCGTTTGTTCTTTTTAAAGGATATATATAAATGTCAACTTAAAAATGTACAGTTTTGATCATTTAAGAATGTACAATATTGACCACATCAATACCTTTTGTAGTAGACGGTAAAGATGTGGTCTTTTGTTTAATAAGACATTGTAAGTAATCTTTCTTCTGCTTTTTGTAACCTTTTTAAAACCTGTTTATATGGCTTTCCTAGACTTTGTCCATCAACTATTTGATATGGACCGATATAATATTGTATTTCCTCTAGATAAACAGAATATAATTCACAATATGGTCTTGATGCATTTATTGGTTCGCACATCATAACACATTTTTTGTTTTCCATATTGATGTCGAATAGATAATAATAAGTGAATGTATCTTCGCTGAATAGAATTGCTCTAATATTGTCTTTTTTACCGTTTCTTGTTTTGTTCAAATATTCAATTAGTTTACTGTTCATTAATCATTGTTC
>OKTB01000643.1_pt1 | contig 18510 bp, 10 predicted proteins | sample 1606131 | NCBI WGS metagenome assembly OKTB01 (sample SAMEA3879518, study PRJEB24766) | human gut metagenome | biome: human-associated habitat; feature: feces | place: USA | collected 1985/1987
CGTCACCCTGAAGGAGACCGTTTCCGTCACCGGCGAAGTAATTCTTGCTGCCTGAGGTGAAATGTATCTCACCGTCAGAAAGTTTGGTGAAGACTTCGAACACGCCGTCACTCACCTTTCTGAACGCCATCTCCTTCTCCGCACCGCTTCCCTTGAGAGTCAAGTCTGAAGGAGCCATTGTAGGAGGAACAGGGTCCACTGAAGCCTTGGTGAAAGAATGAGACATATCTGTTGTGTTTATGGTTGCCGTCACATTGCTCTCATCCAGAGCGCTCGCCATTTTCCAGCAATGATTCCACTGGTCAGACGCAAGTGTCCAGCCAAACTCGCCGAGATTGTAGTAGTCAGGCTCTATAGATGATGCATCGTCAGGACGGTTTTCGCCGCTTACACTGTCGAGTCTTCCCCAGCATTTGTCGGCTCCGTCAACAGTAAGAAGGAAGTAATATCTTTCCTCTGCCCACGTGCACCAAGAAGGAGTACCATCCCGACCAGGGCCCAAGAATACGATTTTACCTTCTCCTGCATATTTACCAAGTCCCTGATAAGAGAGTTTGAACATTTCAGAAGGAGCAACTGCCGCCCATACAAGTTTGATATCAGAACTTACGCTCTCATACTTCACTTTATTCGTAGAGAAATCCACAGTGATTCTCGTGATACAGCCTTCCTCAGACGGATTGACAGTAGTCTTAGGAGAGCCGATAAAGAGGTCATTCTCGTCCTTTACGAAATACTTCGTTCCGTTGCCATCAACAAAACTGATATTACCGGCACCGAGTTTATTGTAGATTACGAACTTGTCACCGTCTTTGGTCATAGCCTGATTCTGAGCCTCAGCAGCAGTTCCATTGAGGAAAAGCGCTTCCGGTGCAGCAGTCGGCTGTTCATAAGAGATTGCTCCACCCGTGTATGAGTGGGTCATGTGATTGTCCTTGTTTGTGTCGATGGTGAATGTCACGTGACACATATCGAAGGCGTGATCCATCTTCCAGAGATTACTCCACTGATCCCACGGACTCTCCACCACATACCAGTATTCATCGGTTCCATCAGGAGTCCAGGCTCCGCTGCCGAATGTAGAACCCCAGCATACTTCTTCATCATTAACCTTGGCGATGAAGTAGTAACGCTCTTCTACCCACGAGCACCAGTCCGGTGTTCCGTCTCTTCCAGGTCCGAGGAAAACCGCATCACCGTCACCGATGAATTTACCGTTGCCTGCATATTCGAGCACAGCGATATCAGCGTAGTTGGCGCCCCAGATTGCTCTTACATTCTTATCGACAGTCTCGATGGTCATGGCGAGCGTATTGAAATTGACAGTAATACGGGCAAGAGATGTCGACGGAGCGACAGCTACATTGTAAGTACCTTCTCCCTCTTTAAGTTTGCCGGTCTCTTCTGCGAAGAACTTGAATCCACCATCCTTCTCTGAAGTGAAACAGAGCGAGCCTGCTCCAAGTTCAGTGTAGATGATATACAGACCTTCTTCTTCATTTCTGAATTCCTGACCAGCTTCGAGGGCAGCAGAACCACTTACATACAGGTGTTCAGGCATATTGTCGATACCCTCGCCTCTTATGACTGTCAAGTCAGCGTGGCCGTCGAACATCTTTGTAACTCCGCCTTTGGAAGCAGTCACCGTCCAGATGAAACTTCCCTGCTGCTCAGGCTTTACACCAGCCTTACGGGCAAGAGTATTGAGTTGGGCATGGGTCATTGTAAGAGTGCTTTTTGCACCGAGGTCGCTCGGCATAGTAGCAATCGGCTCAGAGAAATCTCCTCCTTCCTTATCGAAGAGGACATTATACAGAAGCACGCCGCCATCAGCTGCACCGCCGCCGTTCCAGCTGAGTTCCACTTTTTGGGAAGAGGTCACATCAAGACTTACAGTAGCGGGGCTGACAAGTTCAGTCGGCATAGTGAAGTCCGTGTTGTACTCATATTTCTGACAGCCAGGCAGAACAGCGAATGCCAGTGCTGACAACATTATCAATATCTTTTTCATTTTCTGCTCCAATTAGGGTTTTGGTCGAGATTCTTGTTCAGGTCAATGTCCTTCTGAGGAATTGGCCAATAGTAGTTCTTGTCAGGATTGAACGTTCTCTTTTCGAGAATTACATATCCGTCGTCAGTTCCGACTGCCGCACCGGTATAGAATCCGTGCACATTGCCATTCAGAACCTTCTCTGCAATTCTCCATCTGATGATGTCCTTGAGTCTCGCGCCTTCAAATGCAAGTTCGCAGCGGCGTTCGTTGCGGATAATGGCCTTGTTGTCTGCAGAAGCATTGAAATCAAGCGCTGCCGCATCAGTAAAGCCTGCCCTCTTACGGATTTCCCTCACAGTATTGTTCCAGACATCAGCATTAAGAGTACCGAGCTCTGCATGAGCCTCTGCATTCATCAGAAGCACGTCAGCATAACGGATAACAATGGTATTCAGACCAGAAAGCAATGTCAGACGATAAGTCGGATCCCACCATTTCTTGAGATAATATCCGGTAGGTGTTACGTCAGATGTAGTACCATAAGCATCATTGCCCGTATTGCAGTCAATCACGGCATCAGAACCGTCAGGAAGCTTGTACGAATTGCCGGTATAGATAATTGTGGCAGCAAGACGTGGATCACGGTCAGAATAAGGATTTGAGGTGTCATAGCCGGAGCCTGACTCCTTGATACCCTTACCGTTGAGCATGATGTAGCTGTCCACAAGTTCCTGAGTAGGGGCAATGCTGCAGTAGCCACCAAGTGAAGGCGGAACGAAACCGGCCTCTCTCATACTCCATTCACGAAGAACAGGGGTATATTGGACATCCAGAATAACTTCCGAATTTCCCTCATTGGCAATATCGAAAAGCCCCGAATAACTTGGAAACAGGCTGTATGTGCCGGATTTCATTATCTCTTCTGTAAGTTCCTTCACTTCTGCAAATTCGCCGTCGAAAAGATAGACCTTTGCCAATATAGCCTTTGCGGCACCAGCAGTAATCCTGCCTTTGTCGCCTGCTCCGTATGACTCCGGAAGATCAGGAATCGCAGCCTTGAGATTGTCAATGACATTCTGCTTCACTACAGACCGGTCCGTACGGCCGATTGTCGTACTTTCATTGACAGTCAGCACTTTATCAGTATAAGGCACATTGCCGAACTTGGTATAGAGTTCATAGTAGAACAGCGCCTTGAGGGTCTTGCACTGCGCGATATAGCTTGACTTGTTCTCAGCGCTCAGGCCGGGAACCTTGTCAATGTTGTTGAGAAGTTCATTGCACAGCCTGATGCTCGAATAATAGTGGTCCCAAATGCTCTTGACATAACTGTCGTCAGTGCTGAGGGAGCCGTTCCCGAGTGCCTGGGTCGTAGTGAGTGACTTCACATATGCATTGTCGGTAGCACCTTCTGACTCAACGATTTCAAACAGGCTGTACATAGAAGCATAACAGCTGTTCAGGACATTGATTGCAGCACTTTCATCCTTGCTCCAATATGTAAGGTCCGTTGTTCTGTCGTATGGTTCCGTGTCAAGACCGACGCAGGAGGACAGTGTAATGGCAGAGCCGGCAATTACTGCAAGTTTGTAAAATATATTCTTCATATCTCGTGACTTCGATTAAAATTTAACATTGAGGCCGACAGAATAAACTCTTGCTACCGGATATGCACGACCTGAACCATCTGCATTGTATTCCGGATCCCATCCGCCCTTCATCTTTGTGAACACGAAAGGATTTTCGCAAGTCAGATAGACCTGAAGTCCCTTGAAATGGATTTTCTTCAAAAGCTGTTCAGGGAACGAGTAGCCCAACTGCAAGTTCTTGACTCTGAGGTATGCAGCATTCTGAATCCAGAAGTCTGACTTCATGGCGTTGTTCTTGGATTCGCTGCCCATCGTAAGTCTCGGATAAGAAGCATTGCGGTTGGACGGTGTCCAGCGGTCAACATGGAAGTCGAGTACAGGGCCTTCGTTATTGTTGTGGAACGCCTCTACAGATTCACCTCTCATCCATCTGCTTCTCTTGCCTACACCCTGCAGGAACATGGAGAACCAGAATCCCTTGACTTCAAGATTGTAGTTGAAACCGAAGGTATATCTCGGGAAGTCATTGCCTACTATGAAACGGTCTTTGTCATCGATGACACCATCATTATTCTTGTCAATATACTTGATATCACCGGCTTTCGGTTCGCACTCTGCCGGATGAGGGCTTGATGCCGCCTCCTCATCACTCTGGAAGAAGCCGTTGCTTCTGAGGGTATAGTAAGACCAGAGAGGATAACCTTCCTTGATTATGGTGGTCACATCGGAGCCATAATGAAGTTCATTTCCCTTGGTGCTGAGGACCTTGTTCCAGCTGTCAGATACGTTTCCGCTGACATTATGGTTCACAATACCGGTCTTGAAGTGATAGTTAAGCGCCAACTCCCAGCCCTGTGTCCTTACTTTAGCGGCATTCGAAATAGGCGCACCGTTACCGAATATGCCTGGAACTGAAAGATTTACAAGGATATCACGTGTGGTATTGTTAAAATAGTCGAATGACAGGGTGAGGTTGTCTTTGAGGAAACCGAGGTCGAGACCAATGTCGGTCATACGGGTTGTCTCCCATTTGATTCCAGGATTGGCAGATGAAAAACCTGCTGTAGGCACTGAAGTATTGTCGAATACCATACCGCTCGGATTCACGGTCACTGACTGCTGGTACTGGTAAGCGCCAATCCTGTTGTTTCCGACAAGACCCCAAGAACCCCTGAGTTTCATCATGGAGACATAAGGTCGGACATTCTCCCAGAAATCTTCCTGTGAAAGTCTCCAACCTGCTGAGAATGAAGGGAAAAGACCGGAACGGTTACCTTTTGCGAAATATGATGAGTAGTCGTTTCTGAGATTGACCTCGAGAAGGTATTTTTCATCATAATTGTAGTTGATTCTTGCGAATACTGAATAAAGGGACCAGTCAGATGCGTTGCTGGCATTCTTTATCGGAGTTTTATCAGAACCGGTAACCTCGCCTACCATTACATCGTAGTCGTGATTGTCGGTAACACGCTGAGTAGAGAACCAGTTGGAGTGTTCACCTTCATAGCCATAACCTACGAGAGCGCCAAGATTGTGTTTCTCAGCGATTGTGGTATTGTATGAAAGCATCGCAGTCGCAGTGTATTTGGTGCTGCGGTTAAATGACTCGCTGATATGGTTCTCGGTATCTCCTGCGAGCGGATTGTCAGAAGCCTTGCGGTTCTCGTGGGTGTTGTTGTTCAGATACCTTGCACCACCCTGAAGTGAGAGTTTGAGACCTTTGACAATAGTCCAATCAGCTGAAAGCGTTCCGCTCATATCATCGTTCACGCTCCTGCGGTATCCGCCAGTCTCAAGTCTTTCGAGAGAGTTACTATTGGATCCTGAAGGATAATTGTATGTACCATCTTCATTCTTGATATTGTAGATGGAAGGCATACGGTTGCACTGCTCGATAATCCAATCTGTCCAGTACGCGTGATCCTTGATATTATTACGGGTAAACTGTGATGTAATGGCTACTGTAAGATTATCCAGGACCTTGAGTCGTCCATTGTACCTGTCGTAACCGTAATTTGGACCCTTGAAGAGTGAATTCTGTTTCAGATAGCCGACTGAGGCCATGTAAGAGAGTTTCTGATTGCCGCCTGTCACTGAAATATTGTGGGTCTGCTGTGAAGCATAATCCTTGTATATCTCATTGATCCACTTACAGTTGGTTCCGCCGTTCCTGTAATTTGCGATTTCCTCTGCCGTGAACTTGGCAGGACGGCCGGAGTTGACTGCAGCCTCGTTGTAAAGTTCGCAATACAGCCAGGAATCCACTACAGTAGGGAGTTTGGTAGCCTGCTGAAGACCATAAGTCATATTGTAGTTAACTTCGGATTTGCCTTCACTTCCCTTGCTGGTAGTCACTAAAATAACTCCATTGGAAGCTCTGGAACCGTAAATGGCTGTAGAAGACGCGTCTTTCAAGACTGAAATCTGCTCGATATCAGAAGGATTGAGATTCGCCAGGGAGCCTTCGATTCCATCAATGATCACGAGCGGATCATTGTTGTTCATGGTGTTGTAACCACGAATGTTGAGTGTAGGGGAACCGCCTGGAGTCGAAGAGCCCTGCTGGATTACAAGTCCCGGAGCCGTACCCTGAAGGCCTTCCAGGACATTTGCAACAGGCTTGCCCTTGAGGTCTTCTTCAGAAACGCTTGAAACCGCGCCAGTCAAGTTCACTTTTTTCTGCACGCCGTAACCGACCACGACAGCATCAGCAAGACTTAGCGACTCTTCAGCCAGTTTTATGTCAATGACTGTTCTGCCATCAACATTGACCTCTTCAGAAGAATAACCGATTGCCGAAATGAGGAGAGTCGCATCAGGCCTGACCTGAATGCCGTAAGAACCGTCAATGTCGGTCACTGTTCCGGTTGATGTACCTTTCACCATTACGGATGCGCCGATAACGCTTTCTCCGCCACAGGTCACCTTACCTGTAACCTTGACAGTTCCGTTCTGCGCAAACGCCGTCTGGGCTGTACCCGCGGCGATGAAAACGACCAAGGCCGCAAATACCTTTCCCACTATGGAGAACACCGACCTTGTCAGTTCATGGATTTTAGATGGATTCATATCGTTATAACTTGGTTATTTAGATTTATTCAAATTATTCAGCGCAAATGCGTAAGCACCCAATGCGATCGCCGTACTCGTGCCGATGGAGTTGACCGCAATACCCGTCTTGCGGCTGTTCCTGTAGCGCACGCTCCGTTCTGCACCTGGCACTTGAACAAGTGTAGAGTCGTCTCTCAGGAACTCTGCAAGTTCTTCAGTGGCATTCAGATCATAAACTTCACTCTGAAGGCATGGGAAACGGTCGCCTCCGAAAGTGGAGAGACTGGACCTCATCTGCTCTTTCATAGCAGGGACAATGTATTTGGCAGCACCTGAAAGGCCTCCGCCTATAACTACAAGACCATCAATAATGTCCAAAGCGTGGACTATTGCATCCGCCGCCGCTTTTCCAAGCTGTGAAAAAGCCTGTCTTGCTGCATTGACATTACCCTCAGCGATTCCTTCTGCTATATCGAAGATATCTTTCGGGGTCAGATTCTCTCTGGCATCTTCTTTCGCATATTCTCGGTAAACACGCCTGACAGCGCGGATGCTGACACTTTCTTCTGCTATCAATTCCGGATACAGACTATTTCTCATCAGCCACACATCTCCACCGCACCCGTTGTCTCCGGAAAGGAGTTTGCCGTCTATCACAACTCCGCCACCAAATCCGGTGCCGAGCGTTATACCGAGCAAATTTTTATACCGCATCGCGCTTCCTGCCTCTTCGAGCATTCTATTCACTTTTGGGAGTGTGCCCACGAGCGCCTCGCCATAAGCGAAAAGGTTACCGTCATTATTGATGAATACAGGTATTCCGAACTTTTCAGAAAGGAACGGGCCCATTGCTACGCCGCCTCTGAAACATGGGAAGTTTGGCAAATCACCGATTATGCCTGCATTGTAGTCTGCAGGTCCGGGAAAAGCGAAACTGATTGCCGCCGGTTTCTCCGGAAGCAGCTCCTTTTCAATAGCCTCAAATCCGGACACCAACGTATCCAGACAACGGACAATATCATCATTGACCGCATCCAACCTGACGGGGGCTACGATTTCACGGCATCCTCGGATAGCCGAAAAGACGAAGTTCGTTCCCCCGGCATCCAGTGTCATTACTATTCTGTGGTCATTCTCGCTCATAGCATAATTCTTTATGCGTGAAACCTTATATAGGCGCGTATTACCATACACTTCTTGCCTTCGGAAAGACCATACGGCCTGATTTTATATTCCTTAATGCTTCCAGGAATGATAAAAGTCTCAGCGTAATGCACCACTAACGGGCTGAAACTTCCATCCACGCTCTCGACCACGGCCTCATCACCATCCACGAGATTGAGGACCTGCACACCGCCGTCGGTCTGGAATGTTACAGGAACCGTAAACTCAGTCCTTCTTGTTTCGATAAACTCATTAGGATGCAGCCCAGTACGTATCTCATTCCATCCCTCACCTTCTGCTACAGGCTCAAAATGATTTGCAAGGTGTTCGTGAACATAGTCAGTATCGCGCTCCCATGCGATAACCTGACGCCCCCTCTCGACATTGATCGGCCGAGGCTTTCCATCCAGCCCGAGTCGCTGCCAATCCCACAATTTGAATGTAAAGATATTAGGCGTAGCGCTAATTTCAAGCACCATGCTGCCCGCGCCGGAACAATGTATTGTACCTCCCGGAATCAGGTAATGATCATGTTTTTTCGCCGGTATCTTGTTCACATACTTCTCAGCATCGAAGACAATCTCTCCTCTCTGAGCAGCCCTCAGGTCCTCTATCATCTGGTTTTTATCCACTCCGTTTTTCACGCCGAGATAAACCACCGCTTCATCTGTCGCATCGAGAAGATAGTAGCTTTCATCCTGGGTATAAGGCATTCCCATATTCTCTCTGATAAACTGGGTGGTAGGATGCACCTGAAGACTGAGGTTACCTCCGCCGATTGTATCAAGAAAGTCGAAACGTATCGGAAAATCTTTGCCGAATCTCGCCTCCACGACTTCCCCGAGCACTTCCCTGCTCTTGCTGAGAATAAGATCCTGTGACGGAAGTTCGAAACGGGTGCCGTTCACCTCCAGATACAGACTGTTTTCCTCCGGCACGCAGTCGAAGCACCATCCGAAATTCGCCTTGCTCCTGTCCAGGTCACAGACATCTTTCATCCACTGGCCGCCCCAAGGTGCAGGATCGAAGAAAGGCACGACTCTGAACGGATTGGCCGCAGCAGTTTCCATTCCGCGACTGAAAGTATCTGCATCTATCATCTTAGGTTCAGCAGCGTCATTGGTATCTATCCAATACTCCACCGAACCCATTATCTTGTCCTTATATAGATCAAGTACACGCCAATCTATGAAAAGCCCTCGTTTGTACTGGATCGAAACGGCATCCGCACGATTATCCACACCAAGGCCCTTCACCTCATGCCTGCGGAATCTCTGCTGAATCTCCCATCTCGCCATATCGGCATAGACCAATGTCGCCCCCGCAGGAGCAGCAAGAATCGCCCCCGGGCCAATGACAAGAACCTTCCTGCCAGTATTCAGGTCAATGTTTTTAGTTTCTTCGATTTTGTCAATGTTGAAGAAATCCTTGATTCTCAAGCTGGTGAGATAACCGAAAAGAACATCATCAGTCATAAACGGCTGAGTCATTGACAAGATCTCTTCCTCACTCTTCATAAGAGTTCTCGTGTCAATGACGGTATCAAATCCCTTCGAAAGTTCCCTGACGATTTCATCCTCATATGTACCGACATACAAATCGACCGCAACGACTGTCTTTCCGGTTTTTTCCAAAACTGTCCTGATTGCGTCCCATCCCGTGACAATCATTCCGTTCATCTTTATCGACGGAAACTTGTCGTAATTGCTTTTTCTCATGATTACGGAGTTGCAAATATGTTTTAGTAATTACATACCTATTGTTTGTATGAACATACTCATACTTTGTGCATAGGTATTAACATTTCATTAAATTGCAAAAAAAATTGTAAAACTTTTCAGAATTTCATCAAGTCGGTGATAATGTGAGAGATAACTCATACGCAAACACCTCGGTAGTTTGACACTTTAAAGACCTGTTTTTTCATTCGCGAACAAACTGCCATAATTTTTTGGCTAAAGATTTGCAGTAAAAATCGGCGCAATGTTAGCAATCTACCAACGGATTTGCTATCTTTGCGGGGATTTGAAGATGAAAACAAGTATAACTAAATAATACACTTTTATTATGAAGTATTTGACTAATGAGAAACTGACCATCGTCGGCGCCGGCGGAATGATCGGTTCCAACATGGCTCAGACAGCCCTTATGCTCGGCCTTACCCCTAACATCTGCCTTTATGATATCTTCGAGCCAGGTGTTCACGGTGTAGCAGAGGAAATGTATCACTGCGGTTTCGAGGGTGCAAACATCACCTGGACCGTTGATCCTGAAGTTGCTTTCAAGGATGCCAAGTATATCATTTCTTCAGGTGGAGCTCCACGTAAAGAGGGCATGACCCGTGAGGATCTTCTCAAAGGCAACTGCCAGATCGCTGCTCAGTTCGGCGACTATATCAAGAAGTATTGCCCGGATGTAAAGCACGTTGTAGTTATCTTCAACCCTGCTGACGTTACCGCTCTTACAGCTCTCATCCACTCAGGTCTGAAGCCGGAGCAGCTTACATCACTCGCAGCTCTCGACTCTACCCGTCTCCAGAGCAACCTCGCCAAGGAGTTCGGCGTTCCTCAGAGCGCAGTAACAGGAGCCCACACATATGGTGGACACGGCGAGCAGATGGCAGTATTCGCATCTCAGGTCAAGATCGACGGCAAACCTCTCTCAGAGATGGGTCTTTCAGCTGAGAGAATGGCTGAAATCAAACAGAACACAATCCAGGGCGGTTCTGCAATCATCAAACTCCGTGGCCGTTCTTCATTCCAGAGCCCGGCTTACAATGCAGTGAAGATGATCGAAGCTGCTATGGGCGGAGAGCCTTTCACACTGCCTGCAGGTACATACGTAAACAACGAGAAGTACCAGAACGTCATGATGGCTATGCCTACAACAATTGACGCTACAGGCTGCCACTATGTAATGCCTCAGGGAACAGCTGAAGAGTTGGCTGCCCTCGACGCTTCTTACGCTCACCTCTGCAAAATGCGTGACGAGATCGTCAGCCTCGGAATCGTTCCTGCAGTTGCTGACTGGAAGAAAGACAACGCAAACCTTTAATCGGGTCTGCAAAAGATAAGAGAGGCTGCTGAAGTCTCTTGTATATGAGGTCTGCCGGCTATGTCCGGTGGACCTTTTTTTATGTCGTGGTGTTCTTCGTGACCGCTCTCCGGCATTGATTTAATTTATAAACATTCAAAATAACGGGCTACGGTGGTTCTGCGCACGTTTTTTCCGTCTTTTCACCCGGCATTGTTGATAACTTTTCATCACACTGTTTCCGATAAAGGACAAATTACCTTATATTTGTCTGAATAACCCCATGATTTCTGTGGTTTTTCCCGGAAAAACTAAGAGAAAAGAGACCACATTGTGCGGTGCAGCCGCATAGGAACCTAATATAATTCACGCTATGGTCAAGTATGTAGTAAAACGCGATGGAAGACGCGTACCTTTCAACAATCAGAAAATCGTCGCCGCCATATTGAAAGCGATGAACGTTACCGAGGCCGGAGAAGATATCGTTCTCGCAGCCAAAATCGCTGATGTCATTTCCAAAAGGGACAATGAGGAAATGGGTGTCGAGGCCATCCAGGACTGCGTGGAGTTCGAACTCATGAAGAGTTCGCGCAAGGAAGTCGCAAAGAAATATATCGCATACCGGAACCAGAGAAATCTCGCCCGCAAGGCCAAGACCTGCGAAATCTTCAAGGAAATCATTGACGCTCAGGCCAATGATATTACGCGTGAAAACGCTAATATGAATGCCGACACACCTGCCGGCATGATGATGAAGTTCGCATCCGAGGCCACAAAGACTTATGTTGACGAAAGCCTGCTGTCCGAAGATGTCAGAGAGGCGGTCTATAACGGATATATTCATATCCACGACAAGGACTACTATCCTACCAAGAGTCTCACATGCCTCCAGCATCCACTGGACAAGATTCTGGATGAGGGATTCCATGCCGGACATGGAGAGTCAAGACCGGCGAAAAGGATAGAGACCGCTGCGGTTCTCGCATGTATTTCCATGGAGACGGTCCAGAATGAAATGCATGGAGGTCAGGCCATTCCGGCATTCGACTTCTATCTTGCGCCTTATGTAAGAAAGACATATATCGAGGAGATTGCCCAGCTGGCAATGCTGGAGAACAGGGATCTCGACTATCTGAAGAACGCTGAAATCAAGGATTACCTGAAGAAAGACCTGAATGGTCTCGAAGGAGACGAAAGGCTGAAACAGCACGCTGTCAATATGACTGTCAGCCGCGTCCACCAGGCAATGGAGGCGTTTGTCCATAACATGAACACCATCCACTCACGCGGAGGAAATCAGGTCGTGTTCAGTTCGATAAACTACGGTACTGATATTTCCGCGGAAGGCCGCTGCATAATCCGTGAAATCCTCAACACCACATACGAGGGTGTCGGCAATGGCTCCACCGCCATTTTCCCTATACAGATCTGGAAGAAGAAGCGCGGGGTAAGTTACCTCAAGACCGACCCGAACTACGACCTCTACAGGTTCGCATGTAAAGTATCGGCAAGGCGTTTCTTCCCGAACTTCCTGAACCTTGACGCGACGTTCAACCAGAGTTCCGAATGGAGGGCTGACGATCCAAAGAGATATATCCATGAGGTAGCTACAATGGGCTGCCGTACAAGAGTTTTCGAAAACAGGTTCGGGCCGAAGACTTCCATCGGAAGAGGCAACCTCAGTTTCACGACAATCAACATTGTCCGTATCGCGATAGAATGTATGGATATCGAGGACAAGGCCGCGCGGATCACGGAATTCTTCCACAGGCTCGATGATGTTCTCGACATTACTGCCCAGCAGTTGTGCGAGAGATACAATTTCCAGAAGACAGCGCTCAAGAAGCAGTTTCCTCTGCTGATGGGCAAGCTCTGGATAGGCAGTGAAGATCTCAGACCGGAAGACACAATCGAATCCGTCATCAATCAGGGCACTCTCGGCATCGGCTTCATCGGACTTGCAGAATGTCTTATCGCATTGACAGGCAAGCATCACGGAGAGTCAGAGGAGGCACAGGAACTCGGCCTCCGCATCGTGACATACATGAGGGACAAGGCCAATGAATATTCTGAGAAGTTCCAGCACAATTTCAGTGTATTGGGAACTCCTGCGGAGGGCCTGTCCGGAAGATTCACCAAGATGGACAAGAAGAAGTTCGGCATCATAAAGGGTGTGACGGACAAGGAATACTATACGAATTCAAGTCATGTCCCGGTGTATTTCCATTGCACTAAGCATAAGGCTGAAGTGGAGGCCCCATATCACGATTTGGAAAGGGGCGGCCATATCTTCTACGTGGAAATCGACGGAGATGCGACGCATAATCCTGAGGCCATCATGAACATTGTGGACCTTATGGACAAGTACAATATCGGATATGGCAGTGTGAACCACAACAGGAACCGCTGTCTGGACTGCGGATACGAGGATGCGAGTGAGAACCTCACGGAATGCCCTCATTGTCACGGACATAACATTGACACGTTACAGAGGATTACCGGATACCTCGTGGGCACGACCAACAGGTGGAACAGTGCCAAACTGGCAGAACTGAAAGACAGGGTCGTACATAAGTAACCCTCAAAAAAATAAGTAACGCAAGTTTCGCAAGTGCGAAACACCGCTTATGGAGCCCGTCAGGGCGATGGCAAGTCCCTTCCCCGAGGGGAGGGATTTAGGGTGAGGGTAACGTACACGAAAAAGTGCGTGGGGTTTACAACCTTCAAACAAGAGGCGAGCCTCAAATTTACGAAACAATTCAGCAAGTTAAATAACTTGCGAAACTTGAGTAAATAGAATGACTGAACTTTACATAATGGAAGTGATGGAACAGACCATGGCTGACGGGCCGGGCCTGCGCACTTCCATCTATTGTGCCGGATGCAGACATCATTGTCCCGGATGCCACAACCCGCAGTCATGGAACTTCGAGAACGGACACAAGATGAGTGTCAATGACTTGCTGCAGATTATAAAGGATGATGATCTGAGCAATGTCTCGTTCAGCGGAGGTGATCCGTTCTACCAGGTGGAAGGATTCACCGAGCTGGCGAGAAGAATCAAGGAAGAAACAGACAAGACCATCTGGTGCTGGACAGGCTTCACCTACGAGGAGATACTTGCAGACAGCCGCCTGTCAATGCTGCTTCCTTACATTGACGTACTTGTCGACGGGCCCTATGTCGAAAGCCTTAGAGACCCACAGCTCCACTTCCGCGGCAGTTCCAACCAGAGGATAATCCATTTGACTCCGGAAGAGAATGATGATATCCCGGGAGCAGTGGAAATCATCCCGTTCAAGTAATACCAAAAAGTATTTTCTTCTTCACTTCGGTTTCATTATATTTGTAATTCATGTTTCGTAAATCTGACTATTTGCTGGACATGAGTTTATTCCGGTTTGGTATGGTCATTGATTATGACATACCCGAAAAAACGAAACGATATGAAACCAAATATAACGGCATTGACAGTCAAAAACTTGCTGACAATTCTGGTAGCATTGACATTGACAATAACAGCCTCGGCCCAGACAAGGGCCGCAAAGGTGGTGAACGGCGACGGATTGCTGATCGACGCGGTGCAGGAGTACGAAAACGGAAACTGGAAAAAAGCATCGACGATTCTGGATGAAATAATCAAGATGGTTCCCGAGAATGACGCAGCATATTATTACAGAGGACTTTGCAGCATGAGGCTGAACAATGCCACAGGAGCGGAGAAGGACTTGAAGCATGCAGTGGCGCTCGACTCCACGAACTACTGGTACCGCTATATGCTTGCCGGACTTTACGGAATGACAGGGCGTACTGTCCTGACGACAGACATGTACGAGTCGCTGCTGAAAGATTTTCCTAAGAAAAGCGACCTGTATTACAGTCTGGCAAACCTGTATATAAATCAGCAGCAATACGATAAGGCCCTCAGCACAATCAGAGACATCGAGACGCAGTTCGGAAAGAGCGACGGGACGGTGATGACCAAATTCAATATTCTGCGCCAGCAGAACAAGAACGAGGAGGCTCTCAAGGAACTGGAGGAATACAACAAAGAGTACTCGTCTCCGCAGGTGTTGTCAATCTTGGGAGACTATGAAATGGGCATGTACAACGACTCGACAGCATTGGCCTACTATAACGAAGCGTTGTCTATAGACAAAAGTTGCTCTCCTGCCCTTCTCGGCAAGGCGGAAGCATATAGGATCACAAGAAAGTATCCGCAATATTTCGAGGCCTTGGATGAACTTATGGCAGACAGGTCTGCCCCGTCCGAGGGCAAGGCAAACTATCTGCAAGCCATTATCAAACAGACAGATCCAAGATTCATAAAATCATTCCAGCATCAGTTTGACTCCACGATGACCGTGGCCATGGACGCACATCCGTCAGATTCATTGATGATGGAGACCGCGGGACTCTACTATTTCCTCACTGACAGAAAACCGGAGGCTGCAGGCATGTTCCGACAGATTACGAAACTGAATCCTGACAGCAAGGGTGCCATGGCAAGTTACATCCAGATTCTCGCCTATATGCAGGATTGGAAACAAGTCGTGGCGGTAAGTGATTCCGCATTGACAAAGTTCCCCGATGAAATCGGATTCATCGATTATGCCAATGCCGGAGAATTCAATCTGAAGAATTACAAGGGCGTGATTGCAAACTGCGAAAAGATGCTGAGAATAGCGCCTCGCGACAGTGCGGTTGCAGTGACTGCCTGGAGCATGATGGGTGATGTCTATCATCTCATGAATGATACACCGAAGGCATACAAGGCTTATGACAACGTCCTTAAGATAGCTCCGGGTTACGCCCCGGTCCTGAACAACTATGCATATTACCTGTCGGAGGAGGGCAAGAAACTCAAGAAGGCCTACGCCATGAGCAAGAAAACTGTGGAAGCCGAACCGGACAACGCCACCTATCTGGACACATTCGGATGGATTCTTTATCTTCAGGGTAAAGCATTGGAAGCCAAGCCTTTCTTCAAGCACGCGATGCTTTACGGAGGGAAGGACAGCGCCACTATCCTAAACCACTATGCGGCTGTACTTGAGGCACTTGGAGAAAATGACCTGGCCAAAGTCTATAGGCAGCAGGCCAAAAACAAGGCGGCGGAGGGCCAGGAATAATGACTTCATCCGCACGAACCTTCCTTCTGGCAGCGGCTATCATAATGATTCCGCTCTGCTCTCATGCTCAGGATACCAGAGTGCAGGAAAGCAAGAAAGCCAAACTGGAAAAAGAAATAGCATTGATAGACAAGCAGTTGAAAGACAATGCCGCCAAAAGCAGTGACGCGATGGCGACGTTGGGGCTTGTCAGGAAGAAAGTCGCGGACAGGAAGGAACTGGTCGCTGAAAGTGACAAAGAAATATCGGCATTGACAAATAAGATCAATGTCAAACAAGCGGATGCCAAGCGGGTGCAGAACCGTCTTGACACCCTTTCGCTATACTATTCGAAGCTTGTGAAGAGCGCATACAAGAACAGAGATTCCAAAATCTGGTACATGTATATTCTTGCAAGCGATAATATCGGGCAGGCGTTCCGAAGACTGGGATATCTGCGCAATCTCTCTTCCGAGATGAACAGGCAGGGAGAGAAGATTATCGAAACCAGAGCCGAACTCCAGAGAGAACTGGACACTCTCCAGACTCTGAAATCGGCAGCCGCTCAGGTCAAGGCCAGAAGAGAGGCCGAAGTGGCCCAGCTCCAGAAGGAAGAGGCTGAGTCACAGGGACTTGTATCTCAGCTCAATAGAAACAAGGTAAAATACCAGAAGCAGCTTGCCACCAAAAGGAAACAAGTCGATGCCCTGAACCGTGAAATCCAGAGGATTATCGCGGCGGCGGTAAACAAGGGAGGCAAAGCGACATCCAGGAAACCTGTCGACATAAAGTTGGATGCGGAGTTCGCCAAGAACAAAGGAAAACTGCCGTGGCCGGCTGAGGGGCCTGTAGTGGACCATTTCGGACAGCATTACCATCCGGTTTTCAAGTCTGTCAAACTGCCTTTCAACAATGGCGTGAACATATCTCTGGGCAAGGGGACATCGGTCAAAGCTGTATTCGACGGTGAGGTCAAACAGATTGTCGTGATGCCGGGATACAACAAGTGCGTGCTCATTCAACACGGAAATTATTTCTCTTTCTATTGCAAACTGGGGGCATGCAACGTAAAGACCGGAGACAAGGTCAAGACAGGTGAAGTCATCGGCACGGTCGATACGATCGACGGAGTAACGCAGCTTCATTTCCAGATATGGAAGGGCACTACACCTCAGAATCCCGAAACTTGGCTGAGATAATTTATATCTTATGCAACATTTCGGATGCAATCTGCATCTATAATCCGGTTACACAACGAGGGGCTCTAACGAGATGGAAAAGCCTAGTTATAATGATTACATAGAGGGCTGTATAAAGGGAGACAGAGCCGCACAGAAGAAACTGTACGAAGCACTGTCGCCCAAAATGTTCGCTCTATGCATCCGTTATATGGGAGACCGCGATGCAGCCGAAGATATCCTGCAGGATGGTTTCGTGACGCTTTTCAGCAAGTTAAAGTCGTTCTCTAACGAGGGCTCGTTCGAAGGATGGGCGAGACGGATCTTTGTCAATACTGCACTTATGTCCCTGAGGAAAAATGATGCGCTGAAATTAAGCGACACATTGGAGAATGCAAGGAGTCTGAGCAGTGACGTACCGTCTCAGATACAGAATTTGGGATATAAGGAAATCATGCAGCTGGTCGCGTCCCTGCCTACCGGTTACAGAACAGTGTTCAACATGTTCGCTATAGAGGGATTCAGTCATGAGGAGATAGCCAAAGCGCTGAATATCAGTTCAGCAGGCTCAAGGTCTCAGCTGAACAGGGCACGTGCGATACTGCAGGACAAGATAAGGAAGAACAATGAAGACAAACGGATATAACGAATTCGACAACGCTTTCAGGTCAATGCTTGAGAATGCGGAGGAATCTGTTCCTTCGCATATCATGGATGACGTGTTCGCACGACTTGATGCCGCTGAAAGTGCTGCTTCATCAGAAAAGAAACGGAAGGTGCTGCCTTTCTTGGTCAGATATGCAATGACCGGGATTGCAGCGGCTGTCGTAATATCGTTATGTGTGATACTCTGGCCGAAAGAAGAGACACCGGAGTCTATGACTACTGCGGAAGTCGTGGTGTCCGAGCAGAACATGGAAACTCTCAAGCAGGACATGCTGGCTGAGAATGTAGCGGAAAAGCAGGAAACTCCGACAAAGAAAGTTGCGGAACGTCCTGTCAGGAAAGCTGAACCGGCTGTCACTCACGAAGTCACAGCGGAAAACCCGGAGACAGCTTATGACATCTCTGATGACGACGGAATTCAGACCAATATTTCCGAAGACAGGCATGAGGAAATTGTCAATGTTACCACTGACAGTCCGAAAGAGAGCGAGCCTTCTGACGATGAATACGTAGGAGATCCATTCAGCAACATTGATGAAGAAACCGTGCGACAGGCGGCAAAAGTATCATTCCTCATGGGCGGAGATGTAGCGAGCAACGGAGATGCCAAGAGCATGAACAGGTTCGGAGGACACAAAGCACCGATTCTTCCGTTCGGAAGCACGAAGTACATCGAACAGACAAGCAAGAACTCCTCTTACGCGATACCTGTAACATTCGGAGCG
>OKTB01000645.1_pt1 | contig 18458 bp, 15 predicted proteins | sample 1606131 | NCBI WGS metagenome assembly OKTB01 (sample SAMEA3879518, study PRJEB24766) | human gut metagenome | biome: human-associated habitat; feature: feces | place: USA | collected 1985/1987
CGCCAGTTTGGTGTCGATCAGGTCCAGCAGCTGGGCGTTGATCTCGTCGATCTTGTCCTGATTCAGCTGCACCTGCACCAGCTTTTCCACCAGACCGCTGGACGACACATTGGACACGCCGCCCTTGCGCTGCACATAGGGCACCAGCGTGTCCTTGACCAGCTCCGACATCTGGTAGATGTCGCTGCCCTCCCGGCTCACCGCCACGGTCATGAAGGCGTTCATGTTCAGGCTGTACTCAATGATGGAGGGCGTCAGGCAGCTGCTGGGCAGGTCGCTCTTGGCCTGATCCAGCTTGTTGGACACCTTCACCAGGGCACTGTTCATGTCGGTATCATCGGTGAAGTGCATCAGCAGCAGGCTGTAGTTCTCCGCCGAGGTGGCCGTGATGTTCTCCACACCGGGCACCGTGAGGGCGTTCTGCAGCACGTCCGACACTTCGCTCTCCACACGCTCCGGGCTGGCACCCGGGTATACGGTGACCACCATCAGATACGGCGTGCTGACGTCGGGCAGCAGATTGGTCTGCATCTTCGTGATGGCCACAAAGCCCAAGATCAGCACCATCACCACGGCCACCAACACCGTGAATGGCTTTTTGACACTGAATTTTTCCATTTTTCCTACCGTTTCCCTGCCATGCGCCGCAGCACCGCAGTCATCCCCCGCAAGGGTCGTTCACACTTTAACATTCCTATTATACACAGAAGATGTAAGGTTGCAACAGACCCAACCGCTTTCTTTCGCAAAACTTTTAATCTTTGCCGTCTGTTCGGGACCAAATTCCGTCACACTCCGCCTGAAATACGGTCCGGAGGGCCGGATCATTGCACCGGGCGCATTTTGTTTTTTGCGTGGAAATGTGCTTTTAAATATGGTATACTAGAGCTCAGAATGGAGTAATAGGCCCTTTTGCGGCCTTTTTCCCGATAGAGCGAACCAGCAGACGAGGAGAACTATGAAAAAAGTCATTTCGGTCCGTTTCAAAGAAAACGGCAAAAGCTATTATTTTGACCCTGCCGATGCGGATATCCGTACCGGCGATTACGTCATCGTGGAGACTGCCCGCGGCATCGAGTGCGGCGAGGTGGTGCAGGGCGTCAAGGAGATCGCCGACGCGGCGGTGCCCAAGGCCCTCAAGCCCATTACCCGCATGGCCGACAGCGTGGATGTGCGCCGGATGCGCCAGAACCGCGAGGACGAAAAGCGCGCCTACCGCACCTGCCAGGACTGCATTGCCCGCCACGGGCTGGAGATGAAGCTGGTGGAGGCCGAGTATACCCTCGACCGTTCCAAGATCATGTTCTACTTCACCGCCGACGGCCGGGTGGACTTCCGGGGCCTGGTGAAGAGCCTGGCGAGAGAATGGGGAAAGGATGGGATTCGCGTGAATCTGGTGTTGCCGGGGTTTATGTTGACGGAGATGACGGCCGTGCTGAGGGAGAGCGTGAAAGAGGCGGCTTTGTCCCGGCATGTGTTGAACCGGTTGAATACGCCGGAGCAGGCTGCGGCGTTTATCCTGTTTTTACAGGATGTTCTTACGGCAGCTTCCGGCCAGGTGTTCGATCTGGACAGCAGGATTGTTTAATAATGGACAGCGGATTTATTATCCGCGTTCACTTCCCCTAATAAAATATTTTCAAAAAATTCCTTTTTTAAATAAAATGGATCGCCTACGATGATTCTGAAAACAGGAAATCCCTAGGAACAAGGGTTTTCCGGTCTTCTGGAAAGCATGTAAACATGGAGAGATTTCTCTTTCCGTGTCTGGAATTTCATGTTTCCGGCGGAAACCGGATATCCCTGAACCGTCAGTTTTTTCTTAAATCACTCTTCTTCAATATTAAGGCTTGAACGCGGATAATAAATCCGTAGAAATGTTTCTCCATGAGTTTGCCGCTGGCTGATGATGAAGAGAAAGGAAAGCGTTTTTCCTGTGGTTGTCCGGAATATATTTCCCCGTCCCGGAATTATGGGATAGATGCGTTGCGCATTGTCGCCATGGTGATGGTTTTAATTCTTCATCTTTTGGCCTCCATTGATGTTTTGTCTGTGGAGAATCATGGGATCTCTTCCTATAATGTCGGGTGGCTGCTGGAGACTGCCGCTTATTGCGGGGTGAATTGTTATGCGCTCATTACAGGATATGTGTGCTGCGACGGAACGTTCAGGTATGAACGCGTGGTTTCCTTATGGTTTCAGGTTGTTTTTTATACATGGGGCAGTTTGCTGCTCGCGCTGTTGTTGTTCCCCCACGCGCCTCAATTGAATCATGTTCTGAATTCCCTTTTCCCCGTTTTATCCGGTCAATATTGGTATGTGACGGCGTATGTGGGGTTGTTTTTCTTCATTCCGTTTCTTAACGCCCTGGGGAACAGGCTGACCAAATTACAGTTCCAATATCTTCTGGTTACTGTTTTTGTGCTGTTTTCCGTTATTCCTACCCTGCTTCACAGGGATGTGTTTTCGGTGGAAGAAGGGTATACCATCTGGTGGCTGGGCAGCCTTTATATGCTGGGAATGTATATTAAAAAGCATGGCTTGCTGACGGGAATGAAAACGCGTTCTTTATGGATGTTTTATGCCGGATGCGTATGTTTCGCCTGGGGTTTCAGGATGGTTCTTAACGTGGTGTCTCCATACCTGATTGGGCAGGTCAAGGGCGGTGGAATGTTTGTTCACTATAATTCTCCTTTTATTGTGGGAACGGCGGTTGCCCTGTTGCTGATTTTTTCCCGGATGCATTTTTCATCCCGAAGGGTTGTCTCCTGTATTTCATGGCTGGCGGCAGCGTCGTTCAGCGTTTATGTGCTGCATTGCAATGCTTTGATAGGAAAGTTGTTTTTATGGGATGTCTTTGAGTGGACTGCGTCTCCTTCCACAGCGCTGATGGTTGTGAAAGTATTGGCTGCCGCCGCCGCGGTTTATGCCGGATGCTCCCTGGTGGACTTCGTAAGGCGTTATTTATTTAAGCTCATGAACGTGGAAAGGGGCGCCCGGGCGGTGACGGGCTTTTGCGGAAAGCTGGGGCATGCGTTCCGGAAGATGTGCCGCCGGATAGATTCGCATCCCTAAGGATGAGGGAATGCCCTGTTCCGGCGGTTCCGGGCGGTTTTTGTTTGGAGCTGGGCTTAGTTTTTATTATCGCTTTTATCCAGAAGGCTTTTAAGCCAGGGAATGACCAGGTCTTTTTTGAAGAAGTGGTTGCGGGGATCCACGTTGACGAGGCGGAAAAAAGCGTCTCTGTCCAGGCCTGCGGGCAAGCGGCTGCCGTTCCAGCGTTGGGCAGGGTCCGCAAACCGGGGCTGGTGGTGATACCGGAAATGATCTGGCGCTCCCGCCATACGGTAGGCTGCGGAGATGAGCCGGAAGTCCCTGTCCAAGCCGCCTTCCGTGCAGATGACGGGGCGCGGGGCGAGAGCCGCCACGATGTCCGGGAAGTCGAATTGTTTCCAAAACCCCGGAATAAGGTGGCGGATGGAGTTGGGCGCGGAGCGCACGCCCCTGCCGTTGGGCATCGTCATGGTTTTGGCGCGTTCCAGCGTGCGGCACAGGAAGTCGTTATATACAAAGGCAAAGACGTCCGGGTTCAGGATGCCCAGAACCATCATGGGTTCCGTTCCCAGGGAGAAGCCGCTGAGAATAATATGGTTTTTTTGTGCCCAGGGGCGTGTTTTCGTCCAATCCAGAATACATTGGTCCGTATAAGAGGTGTAGCCCAGCCAGCTCCAGTCCATTTCCAGCAGGAAGCGGGCCAGGTTTTCATAATCGTGTGAAGAACGGCCTGCGGCGCGTTCCGCGTCTCCTTCTTCACCCGTTCCGGCATTGTCCACCACAATGGCAGCCCATCCCTGCCTGACGTAATGGAAAGCCATGGCATTGTTGCCCGGCTGCTGTACGGGAGGCTGGTCCAGATCCGGTGATGTTTCCCCCGCCAGTTCTTCCTTGGTTTGGTCGGAACCGGGAATGCAGAACAGCACGGGAACCGGATTTTGGTCTGAAGCGTTGTCCGGCAGGAGCGCCAGGAACGGTACGGCGGCTCCCGGGAAGGGATAGGCTTCCCATTTTTCCACCCGGTAGTGTTCTCTTTGTACGGTTTTTACCAGGACGGGGGCGGGGATATCCGCCTGAAGGGGGAATTTCATCAGTTGCTGCATGGCGTTCCGGAGTTTTTCCCGCCAGGCGGGAAAATCCTTTGGAGGCATATCCGGAGAAAATTCGCATGCCGGACGCAGTTTTTCCAGCATGGTCTGGACGATGCCCCGTGAGGAAACGTGCCGCTGGTCGCTCCGGGAGGAATGAAGCGCCGCCCAGTCTGCCGCCCGGAATTTTTCACTGGGCGGGGAAAGGGAGAAGGAGGGAAGAGAAAGGGATGCCAACAGAAGAGAGAAGAAAACGGCGGGCTGAATAGTCATGAAGCCAGATTACCATAAAAGGAGCTCCCGTTGCAAGGTTGCGGCAGTGGTCTTTTCAGGCTGTTCCTGACGCACCGGAAGCTTGAGTTTTTCCGGGCAGGGCGGTAGTCTGGCCGCCGTCATGATGGTGGGGGGTAAGAGCTCTGGAAGCCCGGAACCGCGGGTATGCGGCCTGGGCCTGGCTTCCGGCTTCGGCATGGGGGCGGCAGCCCATCTTGCCGGGGTAAGGGAAGGGCGCAGAGTGTTGAAGCCGTTGAGTGAACTGTGGGGTGAGGGGAATCCCTGGGGCGATGTATTGAGCGGATGGATTCCAGACAGGGAATTGTTATGCAGCCGCAGGAACGGCCCTGCCTCCCAGCTGGCGCTGCTGTTGGCGCGCCAGGCCGTGGAGGATGCCGGATGGGGAAGGGAGGAATTGAGGGATGCCGCCCTGATTGTGGGCAGTTCCCGCGGGAACGCTTCCGGATGGCTGAGCCCGTGGCCGGGACGGCGGCCCATGAAAATTCTGGCCGTTCCCAATTCCCTGCATAGCGAACTTGCTTCCTGCGTCAGCATCGAATTGGGAATTTGCGGGCCTTATCACGTGCTGGCGAGCGGCTGTGCCGCCGGTCTGGATGCCGTAGGCATGGCCGCCATGCTGATGCGGCAGGGAGTTGTTAAGAGAGCGCTGGCTATCGGTCTGGATTTGCCTTTGTGCCGGGAGCTGCTGGGGACGTACTGGGCCTCCGGCATGCTTTCCCGCAATGGTTTGAATGATCCCTACGGCCCTCTGGCCGACGGCATGTGCATTTCCGAGGGCGGGGCGGCCATAGCCCTGGAATTGTCTTCGGTGCCCGGTATTTACGTGAAGGATTATCTGGTGAATTCCGACGCCTATAGTCCGCTGGGCATGCCGGAGGACGGAAAGAGCATAGCCACCCTGCTGGAGGCTGCTTTGAAAAGTCGGGATGGAGCGGTTCCCCTGACTGTTTGCCCCCATGCCAGCGGCACGGCGGGAAATAGCGTGTCCGAACGGGCTGCTTTGAAAAGGGTTTTTAAAGACGGACTGCCGGATTTGAGGATGATGAAGCCGTGGACGGGGCATGCCATTGGAGGCAGCGGAATTCTGGAGCTGGCCCTGATGCTGGTCTTTGCCAGAGAGGGGGTATTGCCTCCCAATCCTCCCTGGGTCACCTTCCCGGAAGGCGGCGCCTGTTCTGCGGAGGAGCTGCCGTTGGTCGGGGGGCGGATGCTGGTCAAATCCGCCGCTTCCATGGGCGGCCATAATGTGGTGCTGAGTCTGGCTGTGGACGGCTGAATATTGTTGAATAGTGAACGCTTATGAAGAATCCTGAACAGTTTTTGTCAGAGTTGAAGTCTGCGGGGCTGCTGCGCGTCCTGCGGGATGTGGAATGCCTGCCCGGAGGAATGGCCCGTCTGGCGGATGGCCGGGAAGTGGTCAATCTGGCAAGCAACGATTATCTGGGGCTGGCCCACCATCCGTCCCTGGCGGAGGCTTTTTCCCGTGCGGTGCGGGATGAAGGGGCCGGAGCCATGGCATCCCGCCTGGTGACGGGGACGCGGCGGGCGCATTCCCGTCTGGAAGAGGCCCTGGCCGCTTTGAAGGGGACTGAAGCGGCGGTCAGTTTTTCCTCCGGTTATGCTACCTCCCTGGGAGTGATTACTTCTATTGCGGACCGGGAGGATACGGTGCTGATGGACAGACTGTCCCATGCCAGCCTGATTGACGGGGCGCGTTTGTCCGGGGCGCGTTTGTCTACGTTCCTGCATAACGATATGGAGTCATTAAGAAAAAAACTGCAGCATTTGCGGAACGAGAATCCTTCCGGCGGGATTCTGGTAGTGACCGAATCCGTTTTCAGCATGGATGGAGACCGTGCCCCCCTTCGGGAAATTGTGCGTCTGAAGGATGAATTCGGCGCGTTGCTGCTGGTGGATGAAGCTCACGGATTCGGCGTGCTGGGAGAACACGGGGCCGGACTGGCGGAAGAACTGGGCGTTTCCTCCCGGATAGATTTTCAAATGGGGACTTTGAGCAAGGCTGCCGGGGTAAGTGGTGGATATGTGGCCTGTTCCCGCGCCTGGGCGGATGTCATGGTTAATTCCGCCCGGTCCCTGATTTATTCCACGGCTCCTCCTCCCGCTTTGGCCGCTGCCGCCCTGGCCGCGGTGGAAGTGATCCGCAGCGGGGAGGGAAAGGAATTGCGCCGCCGTGTTTCCGTGCTGGCAAATAGTTTGTCCGCCGCACTGGGGATGCCGGGAAGGCCTGTTTCTTCCATCTTCCCTGTTGTGGTGGGAGAGAACGATGCTGCCCTGGCTGCGGCGGATGCCCTGCTGGAACAGGGCTTTCTGGCTCCTGCCATCCGTTATCCTACGGTCCCCCGCGGAACGGCCCGGTTGCGCATTACGGTAACGGCTGCGCATGAATCCGGACAGGTCACGCGGCTGGGAACGGCGTTGAAGGAGCTGCTGCATGGGAAATAACGCAGGAGTTGTTTTTGGTTCTCCGCATTAGAGCCGGTTCCTGTTTTTATGCGGGGTCTGCCGGAAATGGGGTTATCCTCATTGATGCTGCCATAAAAGGGGAAGAAGGATATCTGATGCCTGGCGGAACGGAATGACATCCGGATGTCCTGAATGGCAGAGCTTGCATCTTGACAGGAAAGTTTTCTTCCAGTAAGGGGAAAGAATGAAGGTTCCCAAAGGAATTTTCACTGAACCCTATAAAATAACGTTATGATGAATACTTCTGATTCTTCTTCTCCTTCGTCCTGCTGCAGCGGTTCTCCTTCCTGCACGGCCGCTCTTGTTCTCGGCATTATCGCCCTGGTATTGGCATTGATCGGTTTTTTCCCGTGCCTGGGCTGGATTACTCTGATTCCTGCGGGGCTGCTTGCCATTATTGCTCTGATCATGAGCATTGTGGCTGTCAGTAAAGGTTCACCGAAAGGGGCTCTTGTTGTTGCCATTATCGCGTTGGTCCTGTCCGCCGTTGCGGGAATTGTCCAGGCATGGATGGCCAGCGCTACCGTGACTTACATGGAACAGCACCAGGATTATGTGGAAAAGAAGGCTCTGGAAATTCAAAAGGAGCTTCGGCAGATGGAGCTGGAAAACAGGGAGCCATTGAGGCAGTCCGGGGAGGCGGATGGAATGTCCCCCACGGATGGAACAGGCTCCCAGGATTTGTAGTTCCTGAACCTTTTTAGGAAGATCGGCGATGAATGGCGGGCGCTCTTCATGGCGTTCATGCCGTGATAGCTGGGTGGTCAGGAAAGTATGGCTGCCTGTATGGGCTGTTCTGTCCTGCCTGTTGCTGGCGCCCTCCCTCATGGCGCTGGCAATTAGCCCTGACAGGATGAATTCTCTGGCGGCTTCTGTTGCCGTGCCGCATCGTGAATGCCCGTTGTGCGGCATGACGCGAGGGTATGCGGAAATGGCCCGCGGGGATATACGAGCTGCCTGGGAATGGAACCGCGGCGCTCCGGTCTTGTTTATGGCAGGACTGCTCAATGGAGGGGCTGCCGCGGTTTATTTGGCATGGTGCTGGCGGAGAAGGGCGGGAAGCCGGGAAAAGGAAAACAGTTCTCTCGCGTAGCATGCCGCAAGGGGAGGAACCGGCTCCCCCTGTCCCTGGTAAATGACACAGCGGAAGTTTTGAAGCGGGGCCTGGGAAGTTTTTCTGCCTCCTGTTTATTCCCTGTAACGGGGCTGGCGCTTGGTGGTGGGGGGACGGAATGATGTTGAGTTTTTATTGAATGAATTCCATGCCAAATTCCTCGTAGTGCCGAAGATGAAGTTCCACTGCCCAGGTTGAGCGTTTTGCCGGAGGGAGCTGCGTTGTTCCTGAAAAGGAGAGGGGAATGCGGCGCTGGCGTTTCATGCCTTAGGATTATTTTTTGTCAGAAAGGGGAATAGCTTTTCTGGGAACGGCCGGTATTGCCGTTCATGGAAGGAGTATCCTGGGTATGAAATATTTTGATTTTTCTTTATTTAGGTATTTTGTTGATGATGTTGTTTTATATTAAGTTGTGTAATTTTCTAACATTTTTATTCTAGGCCCGTTTGATTTTATATATATAGTTTTTGGATATTGTATGAATATTTGCATGTCCATCTATAGATCAATCGAATTGCGGAAGAATGCATCCGGAAGTTATAAGGTCCGGCTGACTATCGACCGGGGAAGCAAGTTCTGCGGCGCCAGAAAATCTCTTGGTCTCGGCACCCATCGGGAGGATTGCGCCTTAAGACGTGCCTATCTGATGCGATGCCTGCTGTTTCATATGGGATGGTTTCCCGGCGGAAAGATTGCCGTCAGGAATTCAGCCGAATGCGGTATCAAGGATGTGGTTTGGGACAGCATGGAGTGTTCGGAGGACTCCGGAATGTTCAAGCTTGCCGGAAGGGGCTGCCGCATGGCTGCGGATGAGACCATGGCTATCTGGTTTCAGACGAATGGAGATGGGAGGGTTCAATGCCTTCGTTTGCTCATTTCCGGGTGGAGGAAAGATGACCGGGCAGGTGATTTGAGGGTGTTGATTCAGGGGATGCGGCATTGCGCCTCGGAACAGCGCCAGCATCCCTGCCGGATTTTGAATATTGAAATCGGTGCCGGCTCTTTCACGGCGCCCCGGGATGAATGTGTGCTGAAAGGGTAGGAAAACGGATTGTTTCAGATACCGGTTTATTCTGGTTTTATTCGGAGGCCGCCACATTCCGGTTGGGAAATTGGGCCGAATGTCCGGCATGCCCGGCCCGGAGTTTATTTGGCCGTTATGGACGACGGGAAGGTTGCCGTATCCCGGGCGAGTTGAAGGCGCGGGAAGAAGGCCGGGAGGAATGGTGTGCTGCCTGCCGGGAAAGGGAGCTCTGTTTTTTCTGCATGAAAAAACCCCGGATGGAATGATTGCCATCCGGGGTTTTGTTTGAAGATTCCGGCTATTTTTTAGCGGGCAGTTTCACCTGAATGTGAATGTCGCGCAGCTGCCGGTCTTCCGCGGCGGCGGGGGAGTCGCTCATCAGATCCGCTCCCCGGTTGTTTTTCGGGAATGCGATGACTTCGCGAATGGATTCCGCGTTGCAAATCATCATGACCAGGCGGTCCAGTCCCAGCGCAAGGCCGCCGTGGGGCGGAGCGCCGAAGCTGAAAGCGTCCAGAATGTGGCCGAATTGTTCGCGGGCCTGTTCTTCCGTGATGCCGAGCGCCTTGAACATGGCGGACTGCAGGTCGCGTTCATGGATGCGGATGGAGCCGCCTCCCAGCTCCGTGCCGTTGAGCACCACGTCGTAGGCCTGCGCGCGAAGGTCTGCGGAGAGTTCCCCGCTGAGCAGTTTTTGTTCGTCTTCCTTGACGGGGCGGGTAAAGGGGTGGTGGATGGCGACCCAGCGCTGCTCTTCCTCATCCCAGCCTACCAGCGGGAATTCAATAACCCACAGAAAGTCGCGTTCCTTGTTGTCCTTGAGCAGTTCCATGAATTCGGCGCATTGCAGGCGCACGCGGCCCAGGATATCGCAGGAGGGTTCCCACGGGCCGGCGGCAAAGAGAACGAGGTCTCCTGTTTCGATGTCCAGGGCTTCCGTGAGTTTTTGCTTTTCTTCGTCGGAAAGGAATTTGGAGATGGGGCTTCTCCAGTCTTCCTCGCGCACCTTGATGTAGGCCAGGCCTTTGGCTCCGGCTTCCACGGCAGTTTTCGTCAGGGCGTCAATCTGGCCAACGGAGGCGGAACCGAATCCCTTGGCGTTGATGGCCTTGACCACGCCGCCGTTGCTTACGGCTGAGGCGAATACCTTGAAACCGCTGTTTTCAAAGATGGAGGAGACGTCCGTCAGCTTCATGCCGAAGCGGCGTTCCGGCTTGTCGGAACCGTACTGATCCATCGCTTCCTTCCAGGTCATGCGGGGGAAGGGGGTGGGAATGTCCACGCCCAGGGATTCCTTGTATACGCGTTTGAGCAGGCCTTCCACCAGGTTGTAGATGTCTTCCGGCGTGATGAAGGAAGCTTCAATGTCCACCTGGGTGAATTCCGGCTGGCGGTCCGCGCGCAGGTCTTCGTCACGGAAGCAGCGGGCAATTTGGAAATAGCGTTCCATGCCGGCCACCATGAGCAGCTGCTTGTATTGCTGCGGGGCCTGGGGCAGCGCGTAGAATTTGCCGGGCGCCAGGCGGGAGGGAACCAGGAAGTCCCGTGCGCCTTCCGGCGTGGATTTGGAGAGGATGGGCGTCTCAATTTCCAGAAAGCCGTGCTCGTCCAGATAGTCGCGCGTGGTTTTGGTGACGCGGTGGCGGATCTGCATGTTGCGGGCCATGGCCGGGCGGCGCAGGTCCAGAAAGCGGTATTTGAGGCGCAGGTCTTCGTTGGAGAGGGCCCGGTCCAGCTGGAAGGGGAGCACGTCAGCCTTGTTGATGACGTTCAGGGTGTCTGCGGAGACCTCGATTTCCCCGGTGGGAAGGTCCGCGTTGGTCGTGTCCACCGTATCCGTTTTCAGGCGGGCGGCCACGGTGCCGGAAATCTGGATCATGTCTTCGGAGCGGAGCTGCTGGGAGGCTTTCGCCACATCCTGATTGACTTCCGGGTGAAAGACTACCTGCGTGATGCCGGAGCGGTCGCGCAAGTCGATAAATATGACGCCGCCATGGTCCCGGACGGAATCTACCCAGCCGATGAGGGTGGTCGGCTTGCCGATGTTCGCAGCGCGCAATTCGCTGCAGGTATGAGTGCGGTATGAGTTCATCTTTATTGAAAATGGAAGAAGGGGGAAAGAAAGGCGTCAATTGCTTCCGGTGAGTGAAGCCACGGCGTCAAACAGGTCGTCCATGGCGACGGAGGATGAGGTGCGGGCTCCCAGGTCGCGAAGTTCCATGACCGGAAATTCATCTCCCACGATCAAGGCCGCGCGGGCGCCGGATTTGACGGCCTTCTGGAGCTGTCCGTTGACTTTGGTGAGCGTGAGGGGAAGGTCTACACTGTATCCCTGGTCCCGGAGGGCGGAAGCGATGGCAAGAACTTCCGCGCGGCGGCTCTCAGACGCCTGAACCATGAAGATGTCGCAGCCTGCGGAGGCCAGCGCCGCATCTTTCAGCGCTTTGGCATGGGGCGTCTGTTCAATAAGGTGGGTGATGACGGCATCCCCCATGGCAAAGCCGGTTGCCGGCATGTCCACTGCGTTATTGGAAAGGGCGCCTACCAGCGTGTCGTAACGTCCTCCGCCGGCTACGGCGCGCAGGCTGCGCTGTGTGTCAAAGATTTCAAAAACCAGACCGGTGTAGTAGGCCAGCCCGCGCACTACGGATAAGTCCAGCTTGACATAGCCGTCCAGCCCGCGGGCTGTCAGGTCTTTCATCAGGATGTCATAGCGTTCGGACGCTCCGTCGGGCGGGTTTTCAATGAAGGCCACCAGATCGCCGCGGCTGATATGGAAGGCGTCCAGCTTGCGCTGGCAGTCTTCCGGGCGGTCACGTTCAAATTTGTCCACAATGCCGAGGAAAGCGGGAATATCCTGTTCCTGCACGCCGTGTTCCGAAGCAAACCTGATCCAGGCTTCCCGGTCAGAGACGCGCACGATGAAGTCGTTTTGCGTAAAGCCCAGTTCCCTCATGCAGTCGATGGCCAGGGCTATCAGTTCGGAATCCGCCCACGCAGAGGCTTCTCCCAGAATGTCCGCATTGAATTGATAAAATTCGCGCAGACGCCCTTTCTGGGGTTTTTCATAACGGAAGCATGAACCGATTTCAAACCATTTGAGCGGTTTGGTGTATTCGCGCTGGTAGGCGGCTGCGATGCGTCCCAGGGATGCGGTGAGTTCCGGGCGGATGGTGATGTCCCGGTCCCCCTGGTCCGTGAAGCGGAAGAGCTGGGTGGGCAGCTCGCCTCCGCTCTTTTTAAGATAAAGCTCCGTGGCTTCCACAGTCGGGCCCTCCCATTCCAGGAATCCGTAACGATGAGCCACCTTCTTCCATGCGTTGAAAAGATAGTTGCGCACGGCGCAGTCCGCCGGTGCAAAATCGCGGAATCCGGGAAGTGGTTGAAAGCGAGCGTCTGGCATAACCTGGAAAAAAGGATGTTGTCTGAGGACGAAACAGTTTACAGAATTCCTGTGCCTTGGCAAGTCCACATGCTTATGATGAAGGAATTTCGGTGGAAACCATATGAATGACTCTATGCAGGAGGATGGGGACGGTTATTCCGGTTTTACATGAAATGAGGAAGGGCGGGAAAGGATTGATTATTGGGGACTTTATTGTTTTTTTAATTATCCGGATTTTTTGCGCGGGCTGTGGGGCGTGCGGGTTTAAGTGGCTGGGGATTTGTAAACGGATGTCAAACAACAATATTGAACAGCAAGGGGAAATGATAAGAGGATGTTCCCAAAAGTTTTTCTGCGTATGGAGCATTGCATCTTTCCCTTTATAGAAAAATGTTTTCCTCCCGCGCTAAAAAGAAAACCGGGGCAGTTTTGTTTGATTTCATAGGAGTATGACGTGAAACGGATGAGTTTTTTTTCTCTTTGGGAATCTAATATCAGTATTGATTATGTGTAAAGAATGTGGATGCGGGGGGGAGCTCTCCCATGAAAGTCACGGCCACGGCATGGACGTCCATGTTCCGGTGTTGGATGCCAATGACCGGCTGGCAGAGCGCAACAGAGGTTTTTTTGCTGCAAAAAACCTTTTGGTTATCAATGTTTTTTCTTCTCCGGGGTCAGGAAAGACTTCCCTGTTGCAGAAGACGGCGGAGATGCTCCGCGGCCGTGTGCGCATGGGGGTTATCGTAGGGGATTTGGCGACGGATAATGATGCGGAACGCCTGAGCCGAGCGGATATCCCCGTAGTGCAGATTACAACGGGCACCATGTGCCATCTGGACGCCCGCATGATTGCGGAGGCCATGAAGAAAATGCCTCTGGATGATCTCGACGTTTTGATTATTGAAAATGTGGGCAATCTGGTTTGCCCGGCTTCCTATGACCTGGGGGAAGGCGTGCGCGTGGTGCTGCTTTCCGTGACGGAGGGTGAGGACAAGCCGTTGAAATATCCTCCCATGTTCCATTCTGCGGATGTTGCCCTGGTGACCAAGTCCGATCTGGCGGATGCCGTGGATTTTAACCGTGACGCCGCCCTGGCCGCCCTGAACAAGGTGGCTCATCATGCGCACGTGATGGAGGTGTCTTCCAAGACCGGCGAAGGAATGGAGGCCTGGTGCGAGGAGATTGTGGAACGTGCGCGCCGCGCCCGGGAAGGCACGATTCAGCATCATGGCCATCACCACCATTGAACAGGCCGCCGCGGCATTGAAATTTGAGATAGCCGGCATGGTTCAGGGGGTCGGCTTCCGTCCCCATGTGTACCGTTTGGCGGTACGGCACGGATTGAAGGGGTTTGTGCGCAATACGGAGTCCGGTGTGGAGATTCATGTGGAAGGGGAGTCCGGCGCTCCGGAGCGTTTCTGGACCGCGCTGATGGACGGCCTGCCGGAGCATGCCCGGGTTTATGGAGTGGAGCGTACCGTATGCGAACCTGCCGGTTTTGAGGAATTCCGCATTGAGGAAAGCGATTCCACCCCCGGAGGCGTTCCGGTGATGCTGCCGGATCTGGCTCCGTGCCCGGAGTGCCTGGAAGAAATGCGCGACCCGTTTTCCCGCCGGTATCATTATCCGTTTACCAACTGTACGCACTGCGGTCCCCGCTATTCCATTATTGAGACAATGCCGTATGACCGCGCGGGCACCAGCATGAAGGGGTTCCGAATGTGTCCGGAGTGCCGGAGGGAGTACCAGGATGTGGAGGACAGGCGTTTTCACGCACAGCCTATCGGCTGCCCGTCCTGCGGCCCTTCCGTGAAGGTGCTGTTTTCAGATGGTTCCGAACTGGGGTTCGGCCATGGGTTTGATACCCCCGCGGCACAGGTGGCATGGGTGCTGGCGGACGGTTTGATTGTGGCCCTGCTGGGCGTGGGAGGGTTTCAATTGCTGGCGGATGCTTCTTCGGAAGCTGCCGTCAGGCGTCTCCGGCGGTTGAAGGAGCGTGACGCCAAGCCTTTTGCCGTGATGGTGCCGGATGTGGCTGCGGCGGAGAGGCTGTGCCGCTTGTCGGAGGAGGAAAAGCGCCTGCTGGCTTCTCCGGCCGCCCCCATTGTGCTGGCCCGGGGAAGGAAGGATGTGGATCTGGCTCCTTCCGTGTGCATGTTCAGCCGTTTTGTGGGGATAATGCTTCCGTCTTCCCCTCTTCATGCGCTGCTGATGGATGTGTGGGGAAAGCCTCTGGTGGTGACCAGCGGGAACCTGAGCGGCGAGCCTCTGTGCATCTCCGTGGAGGAGGGGCTGGAGAAACTGGGCCGTGTGGCGGATGTGTTTTTGGTGCATGACCGCCCGGTAGTGCGGCCCGTGGACGATTCCGTGGTCCGCGTTACGGACGGCAGGGCCATGATGGTTCGCCGCGCCCGCGGATATGCTCCGCGGCCTGTGTGGCGCACATCCGCAGCGGTTCCCGATGTGCTCGCCCTGGGGTCCGGATTGAAGAATACCATCTGCTGGCTGAAAAGGGGCGTGGCTGTCATGAGCCAGCATCTCGGTGACCTGAGCAGTGCGGCTTCCCTGAACGCTTTTGAGCGGACGGTGGAGGCGCTGGGCAGAACCCTGGATGCCGTTCCGCAGGTAATTGCCGTGGACGCCCATCCGGACGGCCCCACTTTTGCCCTTGGCCGGCGTCTGGCGCGGAAGTGGAATGCAGCGGTTGTCCCTGTGCAGCATCATCAGGCTCATGTGCTGGCCTGCGCCGTGGAAAATGAAATGCCGTTTCCTGCTTTGGGCATCGCTTGGGACGGGACGGGGTTCGGTACGGACGGAACGGTATGGGGAGGGGAATTTTTTGTGTTGGAGGAAGAGGGTGAGCCGCACAGGGTGGCGCGGCTCAGGCCGTTTCTTCTGCCCGGTGGGGACGAAGCGGTTCGGGAACCTTCCCGGTGCGCCTGTTCCCTGGCCCGTCAGATGGGGCCGTGGCGTACGGAGGGGCTTGATAAGCGTCTGGAGAGGGGGCTGCCTGTGCGGAAACGCGAGGTTCTGGAGGCGATGATGGCCCGGAATATCCATTGTCCGTCCTCCTCGTCCATGGGGCGGTTGTTTGATGCCGTGGCTTTCTGGTGCGGTTTTGACGGTGAGGCGGGGTGTGAGGGCCATGCCGCCATGATGCTGGAATCATGGGCCGCGGAAGTTTCCGGGGAAGAAATGCCGGGGGACGCGTATGAATGGGTCATGCATGAAGAAGAGGGATTGCTGGAACTGGACTGGAGGCCGTTGATGAAGTCTGTGGATGAAGATTTATTGAAAGGCGTTTCCCGCGGCTGCATCGCCCGCAAGTTTCATGAGAGCCTGGTGAATCTGGTCTTTGACGTGGCGGAGCGTTTTTGCCTGGACAGGCTGGTGCTGGGCGGCGGATGTTTTCAGAATTCCTTTTTGCTTGAAGGACTGGCGGGAATGGCTCAGTCTAGAAGGTGCCAGTTGGCTCTGCCCCAGCGGGTGCCGTGCAATGACGGGGGAATTTCCCTGGGGCAGGTTGCGGCGGTCGTACGCCAATGGAAAGGATAGGATATGTGTTTGGCCGTTCCCGGAAAGATTGTGAGCGTCAATGAGACGGACCCTTTGTTCAGATTGGGGGTGGTGGATTTTGGCGGCGTGACCCGTGAAGTGAATCTGGCCTGTGTGCCGGAAGCCGTGCCGGGGGATTACGTCATCGTTCACGTGGGCATGGCCCTGAGCGTGCTGGACGAGGAGACCGCTCTTCAAACCCGCAGGGAAATGAGAGAAATTGTGGAAAATACGGATCCGCTGTAAGGGGGCGTTTCCCGAATTTAATGAATATTTATGCAGGAGGAAGTCCGGCAGCTGATTGAAGAATTGCGCCATGCTGTGACGCGTCCGTGGGCGGTCATGGAGGTATGCGGAGGTCAGACGCATGCGATTGCCTCTCTGGGGCTGGAGGAGTTGTTGCCTCCCGGCCTGCGCCTGATTCACGGCCCCGGCTGTCCGGTCTGCGTTACGGCGGTGGAGTTGATTGACCAGGCCGTGGAATTAAGCCTGCGGCCCGGCGTGGTTTTGTGCAGCTACGGGGATATGATGCGGGTGCCGGGTTCCCGCGGGGATTTGTTTTCCGCCAAGGCCAGGGGGGGAGACGTGCTTTTGATGTATTCTCCGCTGGAAGCGGTCGCTTATGCCGGAACCCATCCTGATACGGAAGTGGTGTTTTTTGCCGTAGGGTTTGAGACGACGGCTCCGGCTACGGCGCTTGCCCTGCAGCAGGCCCGCGCGCTGGGGTATGCCAATTTTTCCGTTCTCTGCGCCCATGTGCAGGTTCCCCCGGCTCTGGAATGGCTGATGGAGCAGGATGAGGGCAGGCCGGACGCCTTCCTGGCCCCCGGCCATGTCTGCGCCGTCACGGGGGAAATGGATTACGGGCGTTTGGCCACCCGTTACCGGACGCCCATGGTGGTGACGGGGTTTGAGGCTCCGGACCTGCTCCGCGGCATTCTGATGTGCGTTCGTCAGCTGGAAGCCGGGGAATATGCAGTGCGGAATGCGTACGGACGTTATGTGAAACCCTGTGGAAACAGGGCGGCGCAGGAAAGGATGAATGAAGTTTTTGAGCCGGAAGACCGCCATTGGCGCGGGCTGGGGCTGATTCCCGGCGGCGGCATGAGGCTGCGCCGGGAGTGGCGTGCCATGGATGCCGTTCTGCGTTTTGAATGCGGAACGGGGAGGCCGGGTGCGGATGAGGTTTCCGGATGCCTGGCCGGGCAGGTGTTGAGGGGGCTGATTCGTCCTGGGGAATGCCCTTTTTTCGGGGCGTCCTGCACGCCGCTGACTCCGCTGGGCGCTCCCATGGTGTCCGGGGAAGGGGCATGCGCCGCTTATTATCATTATAAAAGAAGCTGATACCATGTTTGAGTGTCCTGTTCCGGAACCTGTTTCCGACCGTATCCAGATGGCTCACGGCGGCGGAGGCCGCTTGATGAATGAGCTGATCCGTTCCGTGTTTCTGAGCGCCTTCGGTTCCCCTTCCGAAGGCGTGCAGAATGACGCTGCCGTATTGGAGGTTCCTCCGGGGAGGCTGGCGATGACGACGGACAGCTTTGTGGTGCAGCCTTTGGAGTTTCCCGGCGGCTCCATCGGTTCACTGGCGGTGCACGGAACGGTGAATGATCTCGCCATGAGCGGCGCGGAGCCGTTGTATTTGACGGCGGGCTTTATTCTGGAAGAGGGGCTTCCGCTGAAGGTGCTGACCCGCGTGGCGCAGGATATGGCTGCCGCGGCCCGTGCGGCGGGCGTCCGTATTGTGACGGGGGACACAAAAGTGGTGGAGCGCGGAAAGGGGGACGGTATTTACATTAATACTGCCGGGGTTGGCATCGTGCGCCATGGTTTGGAGATCAGCCCTTCTTCCGTTCGTTCGGGGGATTCCGTGCTGCTCAGCGGGGATTTGGGGAGGCACGGCATGACGATTATGAGCCTGCGCGCCGGGCTGTCTTTCGGAGACGGCCTGGAAAGTGATTCCGCTCCGTTGCATGAATCCGTGGCCGCCGTCATTCGTGCCGGCATTCCCGTGCATTGCCTGCGTGACGTGACCCGCGGCGGGTTGACCGCCACTCTTGCGGAGATTGCGGAATCTGCCGGCCTGACAGTGAAGCTGAATGAAATGTCCATTCCCGTGCGTGAGGATGTCAGGGCGGCGTGCGGGCTGTTGGGGCTGGACCCTCTTCAAGTGGCCTGTGAGGGACGTTATCTGGCTGTTCTCCCACGGGAGCATGAGGAAGAGGCCCTGAACCTGATGCGCGGCTGCGGCGTATCTGCCGGAGCCTGCGTCATAGGCCGGGTGGAGGAATTGGGGACGGCGCCCCTGCTGATGACGGGACTTCTTGGAGTGGAGCGGGTGTTGACGATGCCTTCAGGAATGCAGCTTCCCCGCATCTGCTGATTCCTGGTGCTGCATGATTGGCGTTTTGTGGCAGGGAAGCGGTGGAACGTGAAGTGCTGGCAAGCAAAATCTGCCGG
>OKTB01000655.1_pt1 | contig 18288 bp, 10 predicted proteins | sample 1606131 | NCBI WGS metagenome assembly OKTB01 (sample SAMEA3879518, study PRJEB24766) | human gut metagenome | biome: human-associated habitat; feature: feces | place: USA | collected 1985/1987
CATCGAGATGGTTGTAATAGAGGTTCAATGACAGACTGCTCCAGGTGTATGACAGCATAATCTTGTTGCACAATTGAGGCTTGAGAAACGGATTGCCTTTCCAATAGGACAATTCGTCGAGCAGGCATTCAAACGGGTTCAGGTCCTCGTACCTGGGCTTGTCCTGTCTTCTGCTGTAGAGTAATGCGATTTTGTTCTTTCCGTTGATGTTGTATGTTGCACTGAAATTCGGGAACAACCGAAGATGGTTCCCGGTGTTCGTCTCAGCATCCTGACTTGTCATGGAAAGTAGCCTGCTGAATGTGTGCATATACTCCATCCGCAGTCCGCCACTTAATTCAATCTTATTCCATGTGCGGGTATATTGCGCATAGGCCTCAAGGTTCTTTTCCTTGTACAGGAAGTCGTTCGAACGTCCAGTATCCATGACTCCGTTCTTCTTGAAGATAAATGAATTGTCGCTCCCGATAAACGTTGTCTTGACACCTGCAAGTATTTCGTTCTGAGCATTTGGTCTGTATCTGTAGTCTGCCAGAAGCGCATAGATGTCAATATCCTTGTCAGGTTCCGAGTAAAAGAAATCGGAACGGATGGGCGTGTCGTCTGCCGTGAAATACTCATTGGGTTGTTCGCAGCGTGCTTTGCCGTCGAAATGGGTCCAGTCCGCGGAGAATGATATTTGTGTATTTGATGATGGCCGGTACTGATAACTCAGACTGTTGTTGTACTGGAGATTTTTCTGTTCAATATAGTTGTTGCGGGCTTTGAGTATATTGACCAGCCGGTCCGTTCCCTGATAGATTTCTGTCGTTGTCCGTGTCTCTCCCGGACCTGCGAGAACGTTTACGGTGCTGCTTATGAAAAGTCTGTTCTTTTGATTAGGCTGCCAGGAAAAGTCAATGCCGGCCGAGTAGGTGTTGCGCTTGTCCGTGTCAGCCGTCTCGGATATGTTCTTGTCCCCATTCTGGACCTTTTCGTAACCATAATCCATCGCGTAGTGCCCTATACTGTGGTTGTAGTTCAGCCCCAATTGCCATTTGTCCGTATTGTACGACATGGCGAGGTCTGAATTCTGTTTCAGGTTTTCCCAGTAACCGACGCCATGTGATGTGGTTATGAAAAAGCCCGATCGCCCTGATGCTTTGAGGATAATGTTTATGATACCACCGGAGCCATCTGCCCCGAAGCTTGCATCAGGGTTATGAGAAATCTCTATTTGAGAGATCTTCTCGGAAGAGAGGGTGCGGAGATAAGTTGACAACTCGTCTCCCTGCAGCATGAGCTTTCTTCCGTTGACATATATGGCTGTTCCTCCCGGAGCCGCCAGAGAAATGTCGCCTTTATTGTTTACGGAAATGCCGGGGGAATGCTTCAACACGTCCAAGGCGTTCCCTACGTCGGTAAGGTAGGATTGCGCGACATGAATCTGAATCTTTCCATTCGCGGAAGTCGTCATCGGACGTGATTTCCGCGCGGTGACTACGGCATCTTTCAATGAAATCTCCTCCGGTTCCAAATGAATGTCCGGAAGCGTCTGAGATTCTGCAAGGGTGATGTCCTTCTGGAACTCCTTATATCCAAGTGTCTTTATGCATAGGAGAAACTTGCCGTTGTGGACTGGAAAAAGATACTGCCCATTGCTGTCGGTTATAGTGGTTTCCATCAATACATTTTCCGGTAATGATGCCAGCATGACGACAGCAGCGTCAAGTCCTTTTCCCTGTTCGTCCAAGACTCTTCCTCTTATACCGTCTTGAGCATATGCGGATAAGGCTTGGCTCATTCCAATGCAAGACAATAGAATCCTTATGATAAAAACACGCGGGTCAATCGATTTCAAACGGGGCATAGTTGTTATGTTGGTGGTTCTACGGTGCAAATATACTGCCCCCCCTAAATTACAAGAAACTGAATCACTTTTTTATAACCTGTCATTCGATACCTTGTTTCAGAGGGCTGCTATTCTGGTTATCAAAGTTTATTCCGCTATCTGCCGGTAAGCGTCTCCGGAGTTACGTATTGCAACATAAACCCCGAAAGCTATTTGTCTAACTTTCGGGGTCAATGTTATTTATTTACTCTGCTCTTTCTTTGTCCACTTGTCCGGAAGGAGATTCCTGTAGGCTTCGACTGGAGTCCCGTTAGGCATTTCAGCCATCCGGTTGAGCAAGTCGGAGAGATATTCAAAGAAGTTGATGCGATGCAGCCTGCAGGAACATGCCAATGAATAGAAGACGCACCCGCGCTCGGCACCGGCGTGGCTTCCGAAGAACAGAGAGTTCTTGCGCGAGAGGGAGACGTAGCGGTTTATCCTCTCTATCTGATTGTTGTCCCAGGCGTAATCGCCTGCAGTCGGGATGGCTTCAATGCCGTCCCATTCGTTGAGAAAGTAGTTCGCCGCCCCTTGCATCTGCGACTTCGGCGGATATTTGTCGGTCTGGGCCTGCACTTTCAGCAGGGCCGCTTTCAGGTCCTCGAGTATCTGAGGGGCATACTCCTGACGCCACTTCAGGTTGTCTTCGGCCGTCCAGCCGTTCTCGCCGATTTTATGTTTCCGCTCATTCCCGTATATGTCATTGCACAGTTTCAGGATCCTGTCCGCATCCGGATTCCCCTTCATGTCCAGGAAGTCGCGCTTGCAGTGCTGGAGGCAGGCAAGCCTCCTGACTTTTCCTCCGGATGTCGCCTCGACTTTCTTGTAGGCCTTCAATCCGTCGGACTGGATGGTCCCGGAGTAGTCCCCAAGTTCTTTGAGGATCACCTCTTCGCTGCGCGAACCGTTGTCGTAGAAAAAATAGGTCAGCCCGAGATGTGCGGCCAGGATTACCCAGATGTAGCCCTTTCGTATTCCCTTGCCGGCATTCTCGTCCGTATTGACGAGGACCTTGTGGTAAGTCTCGTCCGCACAGATGTAGTTGTCCTCCTTCACGGCGCTCCGCATGGCCCTGTGCAGGTTCTCGAACAGGAATGCCGTTTTCTTGAGGAGACCGTGCGCCGTCTGCTTGTCAAGATTGAACCCGTTTTCGGAAAAGTAGTTCACGATGCGCTCTACGGGCATCGAGTAGAGGTAGCGCAGCTGGGCGATGCCCGCGATGAACGAGCCGTCGAAACTGGAGTTCTGTATCGGAGTCTGAGGGGCCCTCGCGCTGACCAGACGGTCTCCGGCCTTTATGGTGTGGATATGGAGCACTTCCTTGATGAACCGTGGCGGTATCATGATGTAGCGGACCACGTCACGCACTCTGTCGAAGACTGCCTTCTGCCCATCAGCTGCCCCGTCAGGATAGATGTCCTTCTCGACCGTCTTCATCTCGAAGTGCATGTCCCGCTTGGCGCCGTTGTTGCCGCGGGCCTTGCGCTCTGCCGCCTTGCGTTCCCTTTCGGACTGCCGTTCTTCTTCGGTCTTGGCTTCCGCAGGAGATGCCTTCTGGCGTTCCGACTTGTTCTCGACCATCTTGGAGAGGCCGCGCATCTGGCTCTTCGCTTTCGAAAGGCTGGCGTCGCGGTCTTTCAGCAGGGCCTCCAGGTTGGATATGGTCTGTTCCATGCCCTTCATGGTCGCGCGAAGTTCGGAAACGGTCGCATTGAGGTTGGACACGGTCATGTTCAGCTGGAAGTTGACCGTATTGGCGGCCTCCAGCTGCTCCTGGAGCATCTTTATGATCATATCCTTTCCCATATTCAAAACGAAGTGTCCAACCTCATATACAAATATAGGCATTTTTATTCGGATATGCAAATTTAACATATTGATGTTCAATGTGTTAAATGCTATTTTTAGCCCTTCTGTCAAATGCGGACCGCCGTCGCCCGAAGGATGGCACCGGAAGTCTTTCCGCCCGGCGCCGGGCCTGAAATCGGCCACGGCATTGACAGCGGCGCCCGTTTTGCCGGGCCCCGCATTGACGGGAAAAAGTTTTTCGGGAGCACTTTCACATTCCTGCAAACCTCGTTCGGTAGCGCTTCCTGAAACGGACGCTATCAAGACTTATCCCCGACATGATGAGGGAGAACGTCTCCCACGACAACTCATAGTAACCCGTGGACGGATTGAGCCGCGGCTGTTCAAACGAGCCTTTCTCCAGACGCTTCTGGTAAAGAAGGAAGCCGTCGGTATCCCACCGCAGAAGTTTTACGCTCTGCCTGTTCTTGGAGAAGAACACGAAGACGTCCCCGGTCATTGGGGACAGGGGCGATTCGCTCTGTATCAGATTGAACAGCGCGTCGATGCCCTTCCGCATGTTGACCGGCTGTTGGCACATGAAGTACCGGCGGTTGGAATCTAGCGCAAACATGTCCCCTCCATCGCCGACCGGCGGCGCGCATATGTGTCCAACAGTGACACGACACCTTCAGGAGAACATTCCTGAAGTGTGAGCACCGTCCCCTCACTGAACGTTATGCTGACCTGACGCAGGATATCATGCGCCATGGACTGCGGCAACGGAACCGGATTCAGCTGCAGGAACGTCGGATTCTCCTCCGATGTCCCGATCGGATCTGATGCCCGTCCTTTGCCTGTGTCCGCCCGCTCAGGTTCGGCATATCCATGTTGAGCCATCCATTCCTGCATCCCGCAATAATTGACGCGGGAGTCCCTGCAGAGCGACCGCAGCGTCATTGTCGGAATGAAACTCAGCATCTCATTGAATCTGTCCCATGTCCGCTCATACAGTTTTGCGGCCCGATCCGGTATCACCATTTCTTTTGTCTCCATTTTTACTCACGTTTGTATTTTGGGAAGCAAAAGTACGTAACCGATGAAAGCACGTCAATACGTAACTCCGGAGACGCTTACGACGCCTTGCGGGACGGCGCCACATGGGCACTCGTAACATATTGTTAATCAGATACCATTTAATTTACGAGTGGATTCACAGGCTATTTTTTGCCAGTAATCCACACGTATTTTTATAACAGCCTGCAAATCAGTGCATTATAATCAATAATGTGGCACCGTCCCGCCAGACAGATAACCGAAATGTCTTTTTATGGTTTCAAGATTTGGCATCGCCGTTTACATGGTCTGTATCGCGCCCGGCGGAGGTGCAGCCGTGGGAGGTTCGCTCCGATCATCCCTGTCGGACGCGAGCCCGACATCCTAGGCTTACCTTAGATAATATACTTCGACCACCATCAAAGACTTAACACATTTGCTTACCAGGCATATATTCTGAAACCTCTGTATATTCAAACCGCCAGGCTCTGAGAATTACAATCAGAGCCTGGCGGTTAAGTGTATTAAAAAAAACTTAGTTCCCAGAGGCAATGATGAAGCCGAGTCCGGCGATGAATAAAAGGAACATTGCTCCTATAAGAATATTGACATTTTTGTCTGAGCCCTTGAACTCCTTCCATATGAATACGCCCCATATGGCAGCTATCATCGGCGCGCCCTGTCCAAGAGCATAACTGATGGCAGCTCCAGCTTTGCCTGCGGCTATGTAACTGAATGCTGTTCCGAGACACCATATTGCTCCACCTAGAACTCCTACCAGATGGGTCGAAAAAGAACCTTTGAAATATTGTTTATAAGTCACGGGTTCACCGACAAAAGGCTGCTTCATAACAAATGTATTGAAAATGAAGTTACTCAAAAGTACACCAAGTGAAAAGATGAAGATAGCCGTATATGGAGTTACCATTCCTGGAGTCGGATGCTCGAAATTGCCGAGATCCATTGCCTTTGCCACAAAACGATAGAAGAAAGCCATCAGGACTCCGGCACACACAGCGAGAATGAGTCCTTTTCTGTTGCTTTCCGGGTCAACACCTTCTTTCTGAACTTTTCCTGAAGCGACCCCGTTGCAAATAATTGCAACAACAATAAGTGCAATTCCAGCAAACAATAGCACAGGGTTGCCCTTAGGAGCGCCAATGTAGTTCACAACCGTTCCGATTACAAGAGAAAGCCCTACACCAAGAGGAAACGCCACAGAGAGGCCAGCCAGAGAAGTCGATGCTGAAAGCAAAATATTGGATGCGTTGAAAATTACGCCACCGAGTATCACCCAGCCTATGTTGGCCACATCAGCTTGACCGAGGTCCTCAATAAATGGACGCCCCTCTGAACCGATGCTACCCATGGTAAAACAAAGAAGAAGCGAGAATAGAACCATTCCTATGACATAGTCCCAATAGAAAAGTTCATACCTCCAAGATTTTGCCGCAAGTTTCTGGGTATTGCCCCAAGAGCCCCAGCAAAGCATAGTCACGAAGCAGAATACCACTGCCAGCGAATAACTGTTGACGATAAACATATTGTTTGATTTAAGGACAGCATTGCCGGACAGGACCGACAATGCCGTTGATGCAACAAGAATACTAATCTACTTCTTTATCTTTTCCCAAGTGAAAGTAACCTCATTATCCTTATCCATTCCGGTAGTATCAGTTTCGTTCCATACGCCATAATATTTGGTTTCTTTTGTAACGAGCCCGTTGGCATCATACTCATATGTGTACACGGCTGTCTTTTCAGCCATGACATCACCGAAATTGTGCCAAACACAAGCTTCCATAAGATTTACAGAAGTGTTTCCGAAAAGACGTGCTTCCCAAGCCCATCTCTTGAAGCCCAGGTCTTCAGCCCAATGAGTCTGGATACAACCGATATTAAGTTTGTCAAGATAAGTGGCATCCTTCATTCTCCAGAAGTTGTTCTTGTCGTCAAAACGCGTCCAATAAAGTATGTTTCCGTCAGAAATGGACTGAGATGTGCACTGTACGCCGTCTTTTGTGCCCTTAATCATATAGCCGTCTGCATCATACTCAATAACCCACTTGTGGTCAGCATTCTCAACAGCAGTAGCAAAACCCTTGTTATTGAGAGTCATCGTGTACTCAATCACATCATTATCCTTGATGGTGAGTTTGTTGCCGCTGTATTCAAACACGCGGTTGTCATCCTTGCTCACAACAGAAGCCACCTTACCGTCAGAATTATAATTGTAAGTGTAGCCGGACATGGTTTTTACCCTCCACTCACGCTCGATTTTCACAGAGCCGTCGCCATTACCATCATTTTTCTTGTCGTCCTTCTCACAAGAAATGAAGGACATTGTCACAACTGCCATAGCAGAGATTGCAAAAAACTTTTTCATGTTTTACGTGTTTTAAGATTATTAATAAATGAAGTTATTTTTAAGGATCACTTAATAAGTCAAGTATGACTTAAGTTTGGACAATTCACGAAGCCTGTCCTCTGCTGCGTTTCCACTACCGTCAATCACCCGATATTCGAAAGTTGCTCCAGACCGTTTACAAGAGCGGTAAAGATTGTCCATCCCCAAATAAAACGGAGAATCATCCGTTTGTGCAAAATACCATCTTTGATCTTCTTCCGTCTCAAATTCAGGCACAAAAGCATCTGCAAGAGCAATCCACACGAAATTATTTCTCAATTCAACAGCATCTTCTCCAGCCTCTCTGAAAGCAACAACCGCTTTTGAAGACATACTATATTTTCTGGTATATGTTTCAATCCACGCTTCTGCACTTTTTTCAGTAAGATCGCAAGGAAGAAAAATGAAGTTAGCCTTAGTGTTGGGTGTGTAAACCACTGACATGGCATTCTTCACGTCTTCCTCAGACAAGCCTTTATAAAAGAAGAACACACCGACACCATTGCCTTCTGATGCATAAAGCGAAGACTTCAAGCTATTGTCTTCTCCGAAAGATACATCCTGCTTCGAATAAGTTGGACGACTACACTCCGGCCATGATGTCGCACCATTCATACAACAATCCATCCACGGGAGAACTTCATTGAGCGCATCCATCCAATAGGAAGACGAATGAGCGCCATTTTCCACTCTAAACTCGTGGGCAAAATTTCTGTCTCGAAGTATCACGTGAAGTGAATCATTTGCGATCAGCAACTGTTCCTCGTCATCTCCACAGGTAAAGAACCACTCTACACGTTCCAACTGAGGACGGTTGGCATCACAGAACTGTCTGTATGGATTATGATCAATATAATAATCCGTCAACCTTGACGCACCAAATTGTCCCACACCTCCGAAAATTCGTCCCCACTGACCGTCCCAACCGCTCCCCGATTCAGTCATATACTGCGCATCTGTTCTGAAAGACATACTCAATGGAGCACTGCAAGAAAACAATTCCGGATGTTTTTCAGCCAAAATCATCGCGCCGAAACCACCCATAGAATAGCCGGTTAAAGCCCTGTGTGCACGATCAGCGATAGTGCGGAAAGACTTGTCGACGTGAGGCACCAGTTCTTGGACGAACATATCCATATAATTATATTTACCATTGTAGTAGTTGCAATAGTATGAATTGTAGCCGGCAGGAAAAATGTAAATCATTTCGCTGAGTCCATTTTTCTCGAGAGCCTGAATCCGGGCATTGGCGTGAAGATAATTCCCATTCCAAGAAGTATGGTTATCACCATATCCGTGAAGCATATAGACGACAGGATAGCGTCTGTCAGCATCGTCGCGGTAACTCTCGGGCAAGAGCACTCCAAACTTGACATCCGTGCCCAATATATCGCTATGCATCACAATCTCTTGAGTATAGCGCTGAAAAGGGCCCAGATGGTCCGGAAGGATGCGCTTGGAACTGCATCCCATAGCACTTATAAAGAGAAGAGCCAGCAAAAAAAGAATTCCGTTTAACCTATTCATCTTTATCATAAATTACCATTTCCTGTGCATTAATTTCAAAATCCGGATGAGGATTGAGAAGTTTCAGTACCAGACTATGATTTCCGCTATCAAAACAGTATCTCGAAAATATCTCGTATTTCCTCGTTATGTAGTCATATGGCATAGTGAATTCCTCCACCAGGCCTCCATCAAGCCAAGCCTGAATGTGCGCCTGATACGCATCATCGCTATGTCCTGTCTTAACTACACTACCCTCGACAACAATAGAGTTGCCATCAAATTTCAGTTCCAGCGAATCGGCAAAGTGCTTTTTCAGCACAACTTTCCCCACTGGTCGAATGCCTTGGAATGACTGTTCCCACGCCACCTGATGAGGAGTCTGAACATTGAACGAAATGCCTAGTTCAGAAACAGAACCTCCATTGTCGGCAACAGCCGTCTTAATCAGATCCATATTCTTGACACAAGTTTCATCAAGACTTAAACTCGTGTAAGGAAATGGTATGGACGATATTTTCTCCGCAGCTTTTCTATACTTTTCAGGAATGGCCTTATAACCTTTCATAACCCCGAGCACACCTGCCGCTGAGGCCGGATTACAGTCGGAATCCTGACCACAACGAGTTGCAATATCCATAGTTCTTTCGAAATCACCTTCTCCATAGAGCAGTCCCATAACCACATAGGCAGCGTTAATAACCGCGTCAATGTTAAACCCGTTCCATACACCTTCAGGACACCCGATATCGAAACTGTGAAGCTTATCGATCTCAAACCAAGCCTGTTTCCAATCCCTAGGATATTTAGAGTGCAATTTGATTACATCGTCAATACAAGAACGGAATTTCGTTCCTTCAGGAATAATCTTCACAGCCTCTCTGACCAAAGTGGGTATATCGTTGCAAATATAGGCGAGAGAGTAGAGTGAACTGATAAAGACACCGCCATACCACCCGTCCCCATAATTCATAATATGCCCTATACGATCACAACACTCCGACGCAGAATTCAACATACCAGGATAAAGCATTCCGATAAAATCTGCTTCAATCTGAAAATCGATATCATCAGCATGTGGATTATTCTTCCAATGACCAGATTCCGGAGGCATTATCCCATTGAGAATATTGTAGCGGGCTGCTTGGTTCGCATGCCAAAGCTTGTAATCAGCATTTGCAAATTGCTCCGCATAGAGTTCGACAGGAGCATCAAGTCCGTTTTCAGCCATCACCTCAAGAAATGTCAAGTCCATATAAACATCATCATACAGACCCGGATCCTCAATGAAAGTATCGTAGATATAGTTGTCGTACCATATTATAGGCTGGTTATCCTGAATCAAACCGCCCTTGAATTTAAATTCTGTCGGACCGCCGTATGTACAGCCTATGGTCTGAGCAAACCACCCGCCACGAATTTTGTCGGCTAGCACATCTTCCGAGAGAGTAACAGTCTTCCCGTAAGGCATAACAGTTTTTCCGCTGCATGACACAGCAAGAAGAGCCACAAGAATATAATGAAGACCTTTATTCATTTTTAAATATATTTTAAGCCAACAATCTTAATTGTGATAATAAGGATCGGTTAACTGATGTTCCGAATAATATTGAATTGCATTTATACGTAACAGATATGTCTGTGGACGAGGATTACGCCAAATCATCTTGACAGTGTGATGGCCCTCATCCATTCTGTATTTCCACGCAGGCTCCAACTTTCTGGACGTTCCTCGCATCGGAAGGATTGAGACTTGATCTAGTTTTCCATCAATCCAAACCTCGATTTCTGCCACATAGTCGTCATTCTGCTCCGCCATTGCGAAAACTTCCGAGCCAACATGTTTCTTTGAGACCCTGTCAGCATAGTCTCGGCTTATTCCGCGAAGACAAACAAGATTTCCCCAAATACAGAAACCGTTTCCATTGAAATCAAATTCATATTCCTTTTCCATCCATGCGTCCTTCTGATCGCGAAAGATAGGATATGAATCAGTAAAATTCTGTTCAAGAACAAGTCCATCTATGGGATACTGCGGAATCTGGACAGCATCGGCAGTAACATTTCCTCCATTTCGAGATATCAGTTCAAGTGCGTGTTTAAAGGAATAATCCGAACCTTTTGCCAAAGACACATCAGTTCCCTCAAAATCTTTGTCCCAGATTTCCTCAAGCGGAAGTTTCCAAAAATCAGGAATCGCTTTCTTCCCATACATTACGCCCAATACGCCACCAACTGTAGACGGATTGCAATCACTGTCCTGTCCGCAACGTGTGGCAATCTCTATTGATTTCGCAAAGTCGCCATCACCATATAGAAGCCCCATGGCAACATATGCGGAATTCAGTTTCGCATCAATATCAAAACTTAAGAATACTCCCTTCGGACAACCGGTGTCTGAGCCCCATTTTTTCAGAATCTCAAACCAAGACTGTTTCCAGTCATTCGGATAAATCTTATGCAACTTGCGGACATCGTTCACACACTGCCAGAAACTGCTCTCCTGAGGGATTCCCTCTAGAGCTGCGTCAAGTATGTCGGACGGCTTGCGAAGCACAAACGCGGCAGAATATAGTCCGGCCACAAATGCTCCGCCATAGAATCCGTCACCACTATTCATTATGTGTCCGACTTTGTCGGCAATGTCAAGAGCCTTATTCACCATTCCTGGAGACATCAACCCAATAAAATCAGATTCTATCTGAAAATCAAGGTCATCCGCATGAGGATTGTTCATCCAATTTCCTGACATCGGAGGCATCACGCCCTGACGGATATTATAGCGTCCGGCTTGATTCGCGTGAGCAAGGTGATAATCAGCATAGGCGAACTTCATTGCCAGTTCGGAAGCTGTACAATCCAGCCCATATTCTTCAAATGCTTCAGCAAAAGTAAGGTCATTGTAGATATCATCAAATAGTCCAGGTTTGTGTTCCCACCAATATTTAACATATCCCTCTCCCCAAGAAATCGGCTGAGAGTCAGGAATAAGTGTCCCCTGATGCTTGAACTCCGTTGGAGCGCCATATACAACACCGATGGTCTGTCCGGCCCAACCTCCTTCGATTTTGTCCCGAAGTTCATCCTTAGACATTGTCACCAGCCCGGTCACTTCCGGCTTGGCAGACTCGTAAACTTCAATTTCAGACACCGATATGAAAGCAGAAACATCCTTGGTGTATTTATGCCAATGCTTCTCGACATGGTCGTCTCCAATTACCCTGACACCACGTGAAGTGACAGGCCGAAAACTGAACAGAAACTCCGCATTATGAGGCTGAATAAACACCACGTCGCTCTTCGGAAGTGCAGGAGAGACAGAAGAAGTGACGGGAATCCAATCGCCTTTTTCATCAAGAACCTCAATTCTCATATTTTTATACCATCCGCCAAATTCCTCAAGACAACCATAACGAAAGGCCAATTTGTCAAAAGTTCTCGTTTCATCCCAAGTATAGCCGAACCAATCCTGCCTTGGAGCATTTGATTTTGACGACAGCGAGCAGAAAACCGAGCCAGCCCCAGAAAGGACTCCATCATTTATGACATTGACGCTATCCGCATAGTATGCTCTGGAATTTGTAAGCCAGCAAGAATCCATAACCTCAAAATTAGTTTTCTTTACTGATGCCACGACCTTTCCATCAGGAGCAATATTACGTCCGCGAACGGTAATGACAAAATCCTTGGTGATTGTTTCCTTGCCATCTGAAAGCGACAGTTTGATTTTCCAGTCACCTTTCTTTGATGTAGTGCCGCTAAGACGGCCGTCATTGAATTTCAGTCCCTCAGGAAGAGTCCCTTCGACAAGCTTCCATTTATACTGCCTGTTGGAAACGCAACTGAAGTCATAATCCACAGGCTCTCCGCATACGATACGCGGCTGAGGTCCGACACAAAATTCAAGAGGCGCATGAAATTTAGCTGCCGTGTTAACAACAAGATACTTGACACCGTCACGCATTTCGACACGTCCACCATTTGCCACCGCGACTTTCGCTGCGATTTCCACGGTACGGTCAATCATATCATCGATAGATGCATCCGGAAGATCATATCTCGTCACATTTATATATCTGTCATTGAATGGCTTTGTCCAATGTTCAAAAGGCATTGACCACTCTTTAGGAACATTTTCTCCGCCATTTATCACTCCCAATATTCCGCAAGTTGTCGCAGTTTGATTGTCCGCGTCAAAACCGAGGGCACAGCCAATGTTTAGAGTCTTTTCAATATCCCCATTGCCATATAGAAGGGCAAGCATACCCATAGCACCATTAAGGTTTGCATTCCAGATTGTTTTCGTGAAAGATGGCTCTTCATCATAATACTTTTCCTTTATAAAAGCCCTCGCATCGTGCCAATCCTCGGGATTCTCATCATAAAGACGCATGCATTCACGTACCGTCTTCGCAAATTTGTCATCAGCAGGAAGATAATCAAGAGCACCTTCCATTAGTTTTCTTATGTCCGATTCAAAGAACGCAGCTGAATACATGGCACCATAGACAACCGTCGGGGAAGTTGCCCATGAGTCGCTGGTAATGCGTGCAGCCCAATCTGAAATACCCGCTGCATAAGAAACCATTCCAGGAGCCGTATATGACCAAATTTCATTTATAAGTTGCGGATCAATCTGAAACCAATGAGGGTTATTTGCCTCTGTTCCCGTAAACGGAGGCGTAAGTCCGTAATGCATTGCTCCGAGGGCTGCCCTATTGGCAAGCCACACTCTGTCTCTAATGTGGTACATCCAGCCCTCTCGCATTTGTTCGTAAGTCGGATGCACTCCATATTTCTCCATCATAAGCAAGTACATATATTCCACATCCGTATCATCGTCTGAGAATGCGCCATCAACCGCAGTCATCTTACGCATAGCCTTATTCCACACGAATGGTCCCTCTCCAGGTTGCTCAACAAACTTGTTTTCATACTCAAGTCCGTAGATATTTCCCACCATCTGTCCTAGCCAAGCCCCTGCAATCTTGCTTCTGAGCTCATCAAAAGATATCGCCTTTTCGTTTTCAGAAGGGCCAGTGCAACTGGCCATACAAAGGAGAGCCAAGGCAAATAAAAATATGATTTTCTTTTTCATATGACATTATTTGTTATATCCGTTATTCTGAATAAGATTAGGATTATCGCCCATCCTTAAATCAGGAATCGGTAAAAGTTTCATATAGTCCTCGCCTTCGGGCTTTGCCCACCATGACTTTGTATATTTACCGAAACGAATCAAATCCTGACGAGACCATCCTTCAAGGGCGAGTTCGTGCTGACGCTCTAGCAAAAGGTTGTCAAGTGTAAGTTCTGATGCGCTCATAGGGGCGAGTCCGGCACGTTCCCTTATGCGGACAAATTCCGAAACAGCGGCAGCTTCAACTGTCTTTCCCTGACGGACAAGTGCTTCAACATACATAAGCACCACATCGGAATAACGCATCAGATAGAAATCATTCTCCATAGATATCCTGTAAGAACTCAATGTACCGTCGGTCTGATATGGCCACTTGATTATTCTTGCTCCCTCAAAACGACCGATGCCTGTGACATATTTGCCATCATCAATCGGCGAGCCTGACAAAACATAATCTTTCATTACCGTACTCTGATTACCAGAAGCATCTATCGCCACTTCTTTGTACTGATATTTCGTCCCGTCAGGATTGTAAACCTGCCCGAAAAGCCATGTATCAGACTTTCTGGTATCCCCCGGTTCATAAGAGTCAAAGAAATCCGGCTGAGCTATAAGGGAGCCATTCCATGTATCACCTATGTTGAAAGCCTTCTGAAGATCGTCATTAAAAGTCATCACATAGATGTAGAAAGCATAATTGGTATAGACGCTGCTATGAGGAATGGCAAAAATTGCCTCCGGACCATTCTCATTGTTAATCGCGAAATTTGCAGAATAAGTAGATGCAAGTTTATACTGTCCTCCTGTCATTATATCGGAACATATTTTTTCAGCTTCCTCATAACGAGCAACACCGGTCCACTCCTCTGAATTGAGATAAATCTTGGCAAGAAGGAACTGCGCAACTCCTTTGGTAACTCTCCCGTAAGTCAACGATGAAACATTTTCGTCAAGAATGTCAATATTCTCCTTGATTTCATTCTCAATGAACTTGAGCATAAACTTGCGGTCCTTTTGCTCAGGATAACTTGTTTGTGTCTTGTCTATCGAGAACGGCACATTTCCCCAGCAGTCCACGGCAAGAAGATAGTAATAGGCACGTAAGACCTTTATTTCAGCTGTACTCTTCAGCACCAGATCCGTCTGCTCTTTCACCCTCTGCAATTCGTATATCGCGTCATTGCAAGCGGCATACCGTCAAAGCAGAAATCCCATCCGCAGCGTACCAGCTTGTTTCCGGCCGGAATTGAATGTCTCTGCAGTTCGCTATACCTTGATTCCGCCCAACTGCCATTGTATGCTCTCGGGATTGCCGCTTCATTGGAAAGTTGGAATATCAGAGTCAACATACTCTGCTCGGATCCCCAACTCTGTAATGCGGTATAAGGTCTAGAAGTGTATAGAGCGACATTTGCATCGTCGCTGAGAAATGTATCTTTTGGAATCTGGGAATATATTTCCTCTTCCAAATTTGTGCAGGATACGGCAACCATTGCCGCAACCGCAGATATTGTGAAAAGACGTTTCATCTCCTTAGAATTTAATACTTGCACCTAATGTGAATACTCTTGTTCTCGGGTAATAACTCAATCCTTCAATTCCCGGAGTCAAACCACTTCTCTTGACTTCAGGATCAACTCCTTTGTAACCCGTGAGCACAAAGAGGTTCTGACCAGTCAACGAAAAACACAGACTCTTCATGAAATTTCTGTTCTTCAAAGGGATATCATAACTCAAAGTCAGGTTGTCAAGTTTGAGAAATGATGCATCCTCAAGATATTTAGAACAATATACCACCTTCCCAGTGTATTCAGGCTCATCAAGCCATGTTCCGAGAACATTTTTCAAACCAAGTTCATTTACACACTCATAAACAGCCCTCATTTGATTGAAAGCCTTACCTCCAATGGATGCACGGAAAGTAGCGCTCAGGGTAAAATCCCATAATTTCAGGTTGTTGCTCCACCCAAGGTCGCACACAGGATAGGCACTTCCAAGTTTCACCCATTCTTTCTCGGTTGCCTGCTTTACCTTTATCGTTCCACTCGCTCTAAGACCATCATATTCCGGCCCATAGAAAGAACCGATACTCTCGCCTTCAATCAGACGCTGACAGTAGCAGCCAAGAGGTGTATTGAGCCATCCGATACGATATTCCTGACCGGAGAATTCTTCGTTAGTAAAAGAGACCAGTTTATTCGCATTGTGGGCGAAAGTGAGAGTCGTAAGCCAGCTAATATTCTTCGTCTTAACAGGTATTCCACTGAGAGTCAGTTCAATACCGCTATTGCTAATTTTTCCAACATTCGTAAATAGTGTAGAATAGTCGTAAGGAGGGACCGGCACCGTGTAGTTATAAAGAAGATCAGTGGTAAGACGATAATAATAATCGACAGTTCCGCTGAGACGTCCATTGAACAAGGAGAAGTCCATACCTACGTTGTACTCAGTTTTTTTCTCCCATGAAAGATTAGGATTGGCATTGCTTGCAGGGGCATAGGCAGTTGACCATTTACCGTCATAGTAGAAGTTTCCACTGGTTTTGACGAGGAAAAGTGACTTGTAGTTTTCAAAGTCCTGATTTCCGGTCATTCCGAAACCCGCACGCAACTTGAGGTCGTCAAGCCACTTCACATCTTTAAGGAAGTTTTCTTGAGAGATTCGCCAACCAAGGCTGACTGCCGGGAACCATCCCCATTTGTTATTCAATCCGAAACGACTAGATCCGTCACGGCGCAATGAAACAGAAGCTATATACTTTTCATCATAATTATACATCACCCTTCCGAAAAAAGCAATATAGCGGTTAGCTTCTCTGTATGAATCAAGACTGGCATTACCGCTAAGCAGAGCCTTGCCGCCACCAAGATTGTTCACACCGAACCAATCTGTATCAAAGTCGTAATTTCCTGCGGAAGAACTGTAAGAATCATGCTGCTCGTAAGAATAACCGAGAACCGCCTGAACAGAATGTTTGCCAAATTTCCCGCCATATTGGACAGTACTCTCATACTGAATGTCGCAAGTTCTTGAGTTAGAAATCTCTGCCGAGCCGTTCAGTCCCCATTCGCCAGGATAATATTTGGTCTTATAGTCCGTATAACGGCTGTTCTCAGTCGTCCACGCAACGAAATTATCCCATTTCAAACCCTTCACAGGCAATATATTCAAGGTTGCCCGTCCGTTTGCAGAAACTGCATCCACATCATAATTGCTCTTTCTTTCGTTAAGCATGGCTACCGGATTATAATAGTCCATTGAGGAAACCGTGTAATAACCGCCATGTTCCGTATCTGTCTCATCATAAATAGGTTCTGTGGGATTATGAAAGAACGCTTGACGGAAAATTCCGGTACGGGTACCCTCGTATTTACGTTTTCCATAACTCAGATTATAGTCAAAAGAGAGCCAACCTTGTAGGGCATCCTGATGGACATTGGTCTTGATAAGATATTTTTCCGCATTGTTGTTCTTGAAAAGACCCTGATTCTGCTCAACATTCAAAGTCGTTCTGTGAGAGAACACATCGGAGCCTCCTGCAACAGCAAGAGAGTGTCTGTGTGAGAATGGTGTCCTCGTAACTTCCTTGAACCAGTCTGTCTGCGCCCCATAAAGAGAAGATGATAACGCCGGTTTATAATTCTCGATTGCATACTTAAACTCTTCTGCCGTCATTGGAACCGCCCGAGAAAGTACAGACTGTACAGAAGCCTGTGCATCATATTCAACAGAGGTCCTTCCCGCCTTTGCTCTTTTTGTAGTTATGATTATGACTCCATTAGTTCCTCGAGTTCCATAAATTGCAGCAGCAGAACCATCCTTAAGGACATCTATGCTCTCAACTTCCTGAAAGTTTATGCTCCGTATATCGGCACCACTGACACCGTCGATAATAACAAGCGGTCCCTGACCTGCTGACAGTGTATTCGTTCCGCGAAGAAGAATCTCCATTGAGGCATTAGGATCCGCACCATTCGGATTCGTGATTGAGAGGCCAGCGACTTTTCCTTGCAATAGGGCAGATGCATCCGCAAATGCACCCTTATCGAAATCCTCCGACTTAAGGCTTGTAACCGAACCTGTAATTTCCTTTTTTGTGGATGTTCCATAACCGATAACAACTGTCTCGTCCAGCATTGTTGCTGCAGAAGGCGTAAGAGTCACGTCATATACTTTTGAATTTGTAACTGTCACGTCAGAATCGTCATACCCGAGATATGAAACCCGAAGAGTCTCACCTTGGGCAGCATCAATTGAGAATTGACCGTCGATATCGGTAATGGTATATTTCTGAGTACCCAGAACAACCACGGTAGCACCTGTCATCGGATTTCTTTTTTCATCCATGACAGTTCCGTTCACCTTCCAGGACTGCGCATAGGCATAATTCCACACACAAAGCAAGGATAAGGTTGCAGACAGAATCAAGACAAATCTTTTCATTTTAACTTCCAGATTAGATGGTTATTATTCTACAATTTCTTTCCTATATGGTATTGAAGGCTGAGCCCCCATCCG
>OKTB01000657.1_pt1 | contig 18227 bp, 22 predicted proteins | sample 1606131 | NCBI WGS metagenome assembly OKTB01 (sample SAMEA3879518, study PRJEB24766) | human gut metagenome | biome: human-associated habitat; feature: feces | place: USA | collected 1985/1987
AAAACGTCTCCCGTGGCTGATCATCCTGCTGTTCTTAGGCATGGCGGTATCCTCTGTGGTGGGACTTTTTGAAAACGTGGTAGCAGTGCTTCCCATCGTGATATGCTTCCAGTCATTGGTGCTGGATATGGCGGGAAATGTGGGAACCCAGTCCCTGGCAGTGACAATCCGTGTGCTGATGGACGAGAACCTGACAGGAAAACAGAAGTTCCAGCTGGTGGTCAAGGAAGTAAAGACCGGTTCCTTAAACGGTATTTTGTTGGGCGTGATGGCGCTTCTGTGCCTTGGCATTTATGTGCATTTCTTCAAGGGTTATACCTGGATGGGAGCCTTCGGCATCTCCGGCTGTGTGGGAGTATCCCTGCTGGTGGCAATGGCAATCTCCAGCGCTGTTGGTACGGTGATCCCTATGTTTTTCCATAAGATCAAGGTAGACCCCGCAGTGGCATCCGGTCCTCTGATCACCACAGTAAACGATCTGGTGGCGGTAGTGACCTATTATGGAATGGCATGGCTGCTTCTGATCCGGTAATAACAGAGATGAGTTTTCATGGTGGCCATGCTTTAATCGCATGGCCGCTTTTTAGATTGCGCAAACAGTTTCAGGAAGCTGTGCTTTCGGAAGCATCCGGTGTCGTCTCAGGGATAAGATTGCTGTAATAAGCGGTCTTTCCGGATAACACGTCATCATAGAATCCTTGTTTCCAGTCGATGTAGTCCACGGCCTCCTGCAGCTGCTGCATGGAGGTTAACAGTGCTTCTTTTTTCCGGGAGAGGATGTCTTTTCTGGCGGGAATGGAGGATTCGCCCTCCAGACATAAATGCAGATATTCTTTCATTTCGGCGATGGAGAGACCACAGTTTCTGAGGCACCCGAGACTCTGGATCCATTTGATATCGTGGTCATCGAAGACACGATAATTGCGGCTGTCCCGCTTCACGTTGGGTACCAGTCCCTCCTTGCAGTAAAATTTTAAGTTCTCATAGGTCATGCCGGTCAGGGCACAGGCTTCTTTCATAGAATACATAAAATGGCTTCCTTTTTGCTCATGTGGTTACTTCGCCATATAAAACTGCTTATCTGCCTGAATGCAAGCATTCGCAGAACGCAGTTTTGCATGGCTCTGAAAAGTTACAAAAAAGTATTGCCGGTAGTTACTACCGTTTGATAAAATCATAACGTAAAATAGACGCACTGTCAATGCGGAAAGGATTACAACACTTATGAATCATTCAGGAATTTTGAAAAATAAGCTGTTCTTGTATCTCACAGAGTTCTTCGCCGGGATGTCCGTCATGGCGGTGGAACTGGGAGCCAGCAGACTGTTGGCACCGTATTTCAGTTCTTCCCAGATCGTATGGACCATTGTCATCGGCACCATCATGATCGCCATGGCGCTGGCCTGCAAGCCGAAGCTGCTGATCGCCGACGAGCCGACCACGGCGCTGGACGTGACCATTCAGGCGCAGATCCTCGACCTGCTGCGCAATCTCAAGGATCGCATCAACTCCTCCATCATGTTCATCACGCATGACCTTGGCGTCATCGCGGAGATGGCGGATTACGTGGTCGTCATGTATGCCGGCCGCATCGTCGAGCAGGGTACGGCGGAAGAGATCTTCGCCCACCCCGCGCATCCCTACACCATCGGTCTGATGGCGTCCAAGCCGGTCGTCGGCAAGCAGGTCGACAAGCTCTATTCTATCCCCGGCAAGGTCCCCAACCCCATCAACATGCCGAACTACTGCTACTTCAAAGACCGCTGCGAACTGTGCGTAAACGGCTGCGAGGGCGCTTATCCGCATGAGATCTCCCTCACCCCGACGCACAAGGTCAGCTGCTACCGTTACTATCCCGAAAACATGAAGAAGGAGGGTGAATAATTATGGCAGATCACAACAAGGTCAATCCCTTTGAGGATCCCAACTTCACCCCCGTGGAGTACGACCCGCAGTACATTCTTCAGGTCAATCACCTGAAGAAGTACTTCCCCATCAAGAGCGGCATGATCTCCCACACGGTCGGCTATGTCAAGGCCGTTGACGGCGTCACCTTCAACCTCAAGCGCGGCACGACGATGGGTCTGGTCGGCGAATCCGGCTGCGGTAAAACCACGACCGGCCGCACGATCCTGCGCCTGTACGACACCAAGACTGCCGGTCAGGTGCTCTTCAACGGCCAGGAGGTCTACGACCTCTCCGCCAAGGAGATACGCGCCCTGCGCACGAAGATGCAGATCATCTTCCAGGATCCGTTCTCCTCGCTGTCTCCGCGTATGCCGGTCGGCGAGATCATCGGCGAGGCCGTGCGTGAGCACAACCTTGTCTCGAAGGCGGAATTCAACGATTACATCGACCAGGTCATGGACAACTGCGGCCTGCAGCCCTTCCACAAGGACCGCTACCCGCACGAGTTCTCCGGTGGTCAGCGCCAGCGTATCTGCATCGCGCGTGCGCTCGCGCTCAACCCTGAGTTTATCGTCTGCGACGAGCCGGTCTCCGCGCTCGACGTGTCCATTCAGGCGCAGATCATCAATCTGCTGAATGAGTTACAGGACAAGTACAAGCTGACCTATCTCTTCATCAGCCACGACCTTTCCGTTGTTGAGCACATTTCCGACACCGTTGGCGTCATGTACCTCGGCAACCTCGTGGAGTACGGCGCAAAGGAAGACATCTTCCGCAACCCGCTCCACCCCTACACGAAGGCGCTCTTCTCTGCCATCCCTGTCCCCGACCCGACGGTGAAGATGAACCGCATCGTGCTTGAAGGTTCCATTCCCTCCCCTGCTAACCCGCCCAAGGGCTGCAAGTTCCACACCCGCTGCGCGAACTGCATGAAGTGCTGCGAGGAAGAGGCTCCCGTCCAGCGTGAGATCGAACCCGGCCACTTCGTGTGCTGCCATCTCTACGATAAATGAGGCGGAACGAGCGCATCTACGAGGATGACGACGGCCGCACCGTAGCCGACATGAGCGGTCTTGAGCCGCAGCCGATGCTCATTCCCCGCATTCACAAGCGCCGCGACCGCGCGGACTTCCGCGAGCCGGACGCGCCCGAGGCGAATGACCGCCCGTGGGACACGAGCGGCGAGTTAAACCGCGAGGAGCGCAACGCCGCCATCGGCGGCGCGCTGAAAGCGGGTCTGCTGATCGGCTTTACGTTCCTCATCGCCGGTGCGGTGGCAATCCTCGCCATGCAGGCGCTGTGGGCATAACAACAGAAAAAGGAAGACTCGAGAGAGTCTTCCTTTTTTTGCCAGCGCAGCGAAGCGATGAGAATTTCAAACGGCAATGCGTATATCGAAGCGCCGCCCCGCCAACAGCTCTGCCATACACAAAAAGAGAGCACCCTTTCCGGGTGCTCTCTTTTTCAAATCAGCCAATTAGCCGAACAGGGACATCAGGACGCCTGCGGCAATCGCGGAACCGATAACACCGGCAACGTTCGGGCCCATGGCGTGCATGAGCAGGAAGTTGGCGGGGTTCTCCTTCTGACCGACGACCTGGGAAACACGTGCGGCCATGGGGACGGCGGAAACGCCGGCGGAACCGATCAGCGGGTTGATCTTTTCCTTCAGGAACAGGTTCATGAGCTTGGCCAGCAACACGCCGCCCGCGGTACCGAAACCGAAGGCAACGATACCCATTGCCATAATCTCAAGGGTCTGAACGGAAAGGAAGGTGGTGGCGGTGGCCGTCGCACCGACGGTGAAGCCGAGGAAGATGGTAACGATGTTCATCAGCTCGTTGCCAGCGGTCTTCTGCAGACGATCCACAACGCCGGACTCCTTGAAGAGGTTACCGAGCATCAGGCACGCGATCAGAGGAGCAGCAGAGGGAACGAGCAGCGCCACGAACACGGTGATCATGATGGGGAAGATGATCTTCTCGCGTTTGCTGACCTGACGCAGCGGACGCATCACGATCTTACGCTCTTCCTTGGTGGTCAGCGCCTTCATGATGGGAGGCTGAATGACCGGAACGAGCGCCATGTAGGAGTAAGCGGCAACGGCGATGGGGCCAAGCAGCTCCGGCGCAAGGCGGGAGGTGACGAAGATCGCGGTCGGGCCGTCAGCGCCGCCGATGATACCGATGGACGCAGACTGCTGATTGGTAAAGCCCATGAACTGGGTGCCGACATAGGTCATGAAGATGCCGAGCTGGGCGGCAGCACCGAGCAGCAGGGACTTGGGGTTCGCGATCAGGGGGCCGAAGTCAGTCATCGTACCGACGCCCATGAAGATCAGGCAGGGGTAGATGCCGAGCTTGACGCCAAGGTACAGCACGTCGAGCAGGCCGAGGCTAACGGTGCTGCCGACTGCCCACGGGGCAAGCACCGCATCGGCTACACCGGCTTCCGACATCTCTGTCAGAAATTCCTGTGTGATGGGCGCTCCTCCGAAGAGATCCCAGTGGACGTGTCCTCCGGCGAACAGGATCTCGTGGAACATGTCCGCACCGGGAAGGTTGGTGCACAGCATACCAAACGCGATGGGCAGCAGCAGCAGCGGCTCAAAGCCCTTCACAATAGCCAGATACAGCAGGACAAAGGAAATGGCAATCATAATGAGGCATTTCCAGTTGCCCTCCTGACCGAACATATAGAAGCCGGTCTGCTGCGCGAAATTGATAATAGCAGCCATTTATGTTTCTTTTCCTTTCACAGTTAATTCGGGGAAGTTGCTGTAGCTTAGCCGATGACGCAGAGAACGTCGCCGGGGTTGACAGCAGCGCCCTTGGCAACTGCGACGGAGGAAATGGTACCAGCGCAGGGAGCGAAGATCTCGTTTTCCATCTTCATGGCCTCGAGGATGAAAAGGAGATCGCCCTCCTTGACAGCCTGACCGGCGGCAACCTTCACATCGAGGATAGTGCCGGGCATGGGGCTGGAAACGGTGCCGGCGCCGGCAGGAGCAGCAGCCTTGGGGGCAGCAGCGGGAGCGGGAGCAGCGGCAGGAGCAGCAGCGGGAGCGGGAGCAGCAGCGCGGGCAACGGGAGCCGCGGCAGCGCGGGAGACGGGAGCGGAAGCCATGCGGCCGCCGGCAGCGGACTCGACGGTGACTTCGTAGGTGGTACCGTTAACGGTGACATTGTACTGCTTGATCATGTTGTTTCTCTCCTAAAATAAAATTAGATTTTTTTAATGTTGACGATGTTCATGCTGCGGGACGGGATACCGATCTCTTCCGAGAGAGCGGCAGTGATTGCGGCCAGAATCTCCGGCTGCATACCCTGCGGCTTGGGAGCCGGTGCGGCGGCAGCGGGAGCAGCGGCAGCGACGGCAGGCGTCTTTTCCTTGCCCTTGAGGACTGCACCCATCGCCATGGTGAGGAAAATGATGCAGATCAGGCCAAAGAACACCGTGCCGATACCCATCAGGGTAACGAAAAGCGGGCTGTATTCCATTTCTTCCTTTTACCTTTCAATATTGGATTATAGCAAAACGATTGCAGAAATTGCAAGCGTCTATGCACATTTTGCGCGTTTTTAACGGCTTTTCCCTCCTGCTTTTTTAAGAGCAGGAGGGAAAAAGAGACTTTCCTTACCCTTACTGGACGGAGAGCACATCGGCGAACGCCTGAATGGCGGTAGCCGCCTGACCGAAGTCGCGCATCTGCTGATCGATGCCGAGCTTGATGAAGGGAATGCCAGCAGCGTCGAGTGCCTTCTTGAGGTACGGGAATTCCATTTCTTCGGGGTCGCAGAACTGCTGCATGAAGAGCACGAGACCCTGTGCGCCGGATTCCTTGACCATGTTGGCAACGAACTCGCCGCGGCGGTTCTTGCTGGACTGCGGATCGTAGAGCAGCACATCGTAGTCGGTGTTGGTGAACTGCTCGACGAGAGCCATCATCGGATCGCCCTTTTCGCTTGCATCGGTGCGGAACGCACGGGACTCATGGGCAACATCGTCTGCCGCGATGGCAACATTGTTGTCCTTGAAGATCTTCAGCAGCGTCGGGTTGTCGCAGATGATGCCGGAGGTGACGACCTTGACGCCGTTCCACTTGGCCTCGGGCAGCGCCTTGAGCTCGGCGTTGAGGGCCTCGAGCTTCTCGGTGTACTCGGCCTTATCCATGAACCAGGCAGCCTTGAGGACGGCCGAGCGCATGATCGGGTCGATGACGTCGCAGTGGTCGCTTGCGAGCTTGACGAACTCACGGCGGGCAGCGCGGGACTTGTTGTAGACCTTGATGGCCGCGGCGATGTCCTCGCTCTTGATCTCGTGACCGGCGATCTTTTCAAGACCGGCCTTGACGTTGTTGTACTGATCCAAGCAGAACTGCTTGCCCCAGTCGGCAAAGCGGTTCTGGGGATGGGCGAGGAAGATGCAGGGCAGCTTCTCGCTCATGGCGACGCGGATGTTCTGGCTCATGGGGCGCAGCGTGTCGCAGATGGTCGGGGTGATCACGCCGTCCAGCAGATCCATCGTGCCGTCGAGCAGCATCTCGAGGTCGAGCTGGGCGATGGTGCAATAGAAGGTCGCGCAGTATTCCTTGGAGCGCTGCTCGGTCTTGTTGTTGCTGCCCCACATGCCGAACGGCATCATACCGGCGGCGTAGACCAGCTCTTCGGGGGCGTAATAAGGCATCACGCCGATGCACTTTTTGCCTGCGTCCTTATAGGCCTTGAGCTGGCCCTTGGGATTGGCGGCAACAGCGGAAAATTCATTAACGATAGCTTCGATACTCATTTTTGCACGCCTCCTTAGTCTTTCTTGTTGGCTTCCATAGCCTCGACCAAACCCTGTACACGGGTCGTGTACTGCGCTTCGTTGAAGTTGCGCGGGTCAGCCTGGTCGCCGTCGAAACCGGCGCAGGGCACGCCGAGGTCAGCGGTGAAGCGGCGCTGCATTTCAGCCATGTAACCGGACCAGGGCTTGCAGGAGCGGTTGTAGTGGACGAGCACGCCGTCGACCTTGTTGTCGCGGCAGATGCCCTCACGCCAGGCAACGCCCTGCTCGATGCAGACGGAGTTCGGAGCCTTGTAGTAAGCGCGGGCCATTTCGTCCATGTTGTTGTAAACAAAACCGAACGCGGGCGCGTACACGACTGCGGTGACGTTGATGCCATTCTCCTTGAGGGGCTTGAAGAGGTTCGGCAGCTTCGGCCAGCAGGGGATGCCCTCGAACATGACGCGGTACTGCTCGGGGAAGGGCAGCGTGGAGGTGCCTTCCTCAATGTTCTTCTGCAGGTCCTTGGACAGGAGTTCGAAGGCGTCGGCAGCAGCTTCCTTGCCGCGGGCAGTGACGACGTCGGCCATGTGGTTAAACAGGTCAAAGCCGCTCATCGGGGCGGGCTTGTACTGCAGGAAGTCGCAGACCTTCAGCCAGTTCTGCGCGGTGCGGTTCGCGTGCTTGCAGGCGAGCTCAAACTTCTCCTCGTCGAACTTCTTGCCGGTGAGCTTTTCGAGCTCATGGATGGCGTTGTCGAACTGAGCGCGGACGTACTTGACGGCGGAATCGCTGACTTCCACGGTGTTGTTGTAGGGGATATCGACCATGATGAGGGGGATGTTGCACATACGGGCGATATTCTCGTACCACTTGGTCATGCAGTTGCAGATGTTGTTGCAGCAGAGGACGAAGTCCGGCTGGGGAATGCGCATCTGCTTGTAGGGCTTGATGGCCTCGCGGCGGAAGTTCTTGTAGGCGATCTCCTTCTCGGTGGTCTCGGGCAGAGCCTCGATCTCGTGGATATCGTCCAGAACGGTGTAGGGAACCTGCGTCTTGGGATCCTTCTTGGGCTTACCGGTCTCAGGATCGATAACGACCTTGCCGTTTTCGTCCTTGAGGGGCTTACCGCTGTTGGGGTCGATGATGAACTCGAGCGTTTCGGGGTCGAACTTGCGGCTGGCGCGCTTACCGGCGGCATAGGCCAGAGAAATACGGGCGTAACCGCAGATATCGTTGTCGAAGCCGAGATCCTCGGCAGCCTGGCACATGATCTCACCGTCGCGCTGGGCGGCGATACCGGCAGCCTGGTTCTCGGGGTACATCACGTTGAGGTCAAAGGCCTCAGCAAGCTCACAGGGGAACTTGGAGCTGGACCAACCGACCAGCTTACCCTGCTTCTTCGCTTCACGGGCGTCGGCATAGACGTCATCGACGACCTTGCGCAGAGCAAGCACGCCGGGGCTGACTTGTTTAGCCATGATTGATTCCTCCTAATGCGATATAGAAAAATTTGATAACGAATGATGGGGATTATTTGTTCTTCAAAGCCTTCTGGTAGGCAAAGAGAGCCGCGCCGAGCGCACCGTTATACTGCGTGAGGGGCGTGGTGTGGATCTCGTGGCCGAGCTGCTCCTGAAGGGCTTTCACGATGCCGTGGTTCTGTGCGACACCGCCGGTCATCACCACGTCGTCGCGCACACCGATGCGGTGGCAGAGGCCGGAAACGCGGCCCGCGACGGACTTGTGGATGCCGTGGATGATGTCGCACTTGTTTGTGCCCATGGCAAGCTGCGAGATGACCTCGCTCTCGGCAAACACCGTGCAGGTCGAGCTGATACCGACCTCCTTGGTCGACTTGTCGCCAAGGTCGCCCAGTTCTTCGACCTTCACCTCAAGCACGCGGGCCATGACATCGAGGAAGCGGCCGGTACCGGCTGCGCACTTGTCGTTCATGACGAAATTTTTCATCATGCCGTTCTCGATCTCGATGACCTTCACGTCCTGCCCGCCGATATCGACGACCGTGCGCACGTTCGGGAACAGGAACGCCGCGCCCTTGGCGTGGCAGGAAAGCTCGCTCATCTGCATGTCGGCAAGCCCGTCAAGGCTGTTGCGCCCATAGCCCGTGGCGAGGACGAAGTCCATCTGCTCGCGCGTCATGCCCGCGTTTTCCAACACCTGAGCGATCGCGCGGGACGGGCCCGACGTGCCCGTGCCGACAGCGACGAGGGACTTGGCAACGATCTCGCTGCCGTCTTTTAAGATCACACACTTCGACGCGGTGGAGCCGACGTCGATACCCATGGTATAAATGCTCATTGTACTCTCCGTTTGCCTTCCCATGCGCTGCGCGGCAAAAACCGCGCAGCGCACGAGAGAAAAGCGTTGTTGTGATAGTTTACTGCGCGTTCAGGGCGTCGTAGTCGCGGATAACGCGCGGCAGAAGCATCTGATGGACCGGGCAGATGCTCTCGGGGTTCTGATAGCAGGCGTTGGCGAAGGCCTGGATGTAGGGACGGATGTCGTTCATGTCGACGATCTCGTCGGTCAGGCCTGCCTTGGCGCAGAACTTCGGGCTGGACTTCTTGGCGTAGTCCTGGATCAGCGCGTTCATCTTGTCGATGGTGGGCTGCAGATCCTCGCCGGCCTTCTCTTCCTTCACGAGACGGCGGGCATACATGGCGGCCGCAGCGGTCTCGCCGTGCATGACGTAGATCTCGGTGGTGGCGGTGCCGATGGAGAAGGCGTTGTTGTCGTTGCCCTGCGGGCCGCCGAGGACGTAGTGCGCCGCGGCGGTGCCCTTGCGGAGCGTGATCTCCATCATCGGCAGCTTGCTGGACTGGATGGAGTAGATCAGGCTCTGGCCGAGGCCGAGGAGCTCCGCGCGCTCAGCGTCGTTGCCGACGTCGATACCGGTGGTATCCTGGACCCACAGCATCGGGATGCGGTCACGCGCGCAGAGGGTGACAAACTCGTTCATCTTGATGAGGCCCTGACGGTACAGCTTGCCGCCCACGCCCATCGCCTGGCCGTAAGTCGCCATCTTGTACTCGGGGTAGTTCATCAGCATGCCCTGATAGTTGGCGACAACGCCGACGAGCAGACCGTCGATCTTGGCAAGACCGGTGATCATCTCAGGGCCGTAGCCGTGCTTGTACTCCATGAACTCGGAGCCGTCGAACAGACGCGCGAGAACTTCGACCATGTCGTAGGAGCGCTTCTGGTTGAAGGGAACAATGCTGTAGAGGTCGTTCGCGTCGAAGAGAGGCTCCTTCGGGTCGTCAACACGGAAGAACTCGGGATCGTAAGCGGGCAGCATGTCGATGTACTTACGGATACCGGCGAGCACGCCCTCTTCATCGGCGTAAACCTCGCGGAAGAAACCGGTCTCGCCATAGTGGATGGCGACGGTACCGGGGATGTCGCTCTTGAGGTTCTTCTGCGCCTTGATGAGCGCCTCGGCAGCTTCCTTGTCCACATAGCCCTTGGGGTGCATGCCACCGACGATGCCCGCGCCGCCGACTGCCATGTTGGCATCTTCATGCGCGATCAGGATGGTCGGGGAGATGGAGTGATAGCCACCGCCTGCGGGGTTGGTGCCGTAGATGCCGACGATGACGGGCACGCCCATCTGGTTCAGCTCGCTGTTGCGATAGAACGGGGTGCCGCCGCCGCGGCGGTTGGGGTAAACCTTCTCCTGCTCGTCGAGCTTAACGCCGGAGCAGTTGAGAACGTAAACGAGGGGGATGCGCAGGCGCTTGGCCGTGTCGCTGCCGCGCAGCAGGCTGTCGGCCTGACCGGGGACCCATGCGCCGGCGAGCTTCTTGTTGTCGCTGGCGATGATGACGGCCCACTTGCCGTCGATACGGCCGAGGCCCTTGACGATGCCGACGGAGCCGTTCTTGTTGTCCTCGGGGTTGTAGAGGCTGTTGAGGGGGCACCAGGTGCCTTCGTCAACAAGCTCCATGATGCGCTGCATCGCCGTCCACTGGCCGGACTCGTTCAGGGACTCGGTGCTGCGGCCGGCTTCAAGCGCGGCCTCGCGGATCTCATGGATCTCCTGCTCCACCGCCTGGATCTCGGCGGCGTTGTCCTCATGGAACGTGCCGAGTTCCTTGCCGATCACCGGCATATTCTGGAAATAAGAGGGCATGGAATATTCGCTCATATTTTGTTCTCCTTCTTATTGAAATAACAAATTACTTATCCTTGGGAACCTTGATGAATGCCTGACCCGGGTCGATCTCCTCACGGATGAGACGGATGATCTCCGGAGAGGGGCCTTCCATCAGCTCTGCGCGGGAGACGTCGATCTCGAAGCCGGTGTTCTCCTGTACCATCTCGGGGGAGGAGAACGGATAGTAGTAGGCGAGGTACATGCGCTTGGTCTCCTCGTCGAACTTCATGATACCGAGGTCGGTAACGACCATCTGGGGACCGCGGTTGCCGGGAAGGCCTGCGCGCTCACGGCCGCCGGGGCCGTCCATCCAGCCGCAAGAGGTGATGTAGTCGACGTGATCCATGAAGCGGCGCTTCTGGTGCTGCATCATGATGATGGTGTTGCAGTAGGTGGCAATGCCGTTGGCGCCGCCGGAACCGGTGAAACGGGTGGTGGGCTGCAGGTAGTCGCCCTTGCCGAAGATGCAGGTGGAGTTCACGTTGCCATACGGGTCGATCTGGGCGCCGCCGATGAAGGCAACGAGACGATCCTCGTCGTGCAGCCACTCGTTGGCCTCGAAGCCGACGAAGCGGATGTTGGGCCACTGCACGGCGCAGTGCGCCATGAAGCGGTTATCACCGACGGAACGGGGAACCTCAACGGGGTCGCAGTCCATCAGACCGGACTCAACGATGGGGTGGCAGCTGGGGCAGACCGCGCGCTTGGCGAGGGATGCACCGATCAGGGGAAGACCCGTACCGACGATGACGATCTGGTTTTCCTTGATATTCTTAGCAATGGCATAAGCCTGCATTTCCTGCTTGGTATACTTCGTGTAATCAGACATTTCTATTTAGCCTCCCAAACCTTAGTGTGTAGTGGAATAGCCGAGGTGCGGCTCGTTCTTCAGGCGCATCAGACGGCTGCCGCCGATCTTGTCGAGCAGCGCGGGCTGATCTTCGCAGCTGTAGACCCACTTTTCGAGGAAATCCTTGAAGGTCTCGGGGATCTTCTCGCCGCTCTTGGCAAGCTCGAAGGCCTTCTGTGCATTCTCGGCAGCGAGCTTGAGCTTCTCGTCCTCGGGAGCCTTCTCGAGCGCCTTGGCAGCCTTGACGGCAGCCTTCTCGAGCTGCTTGACGGCATCTTCGGCGTCCTGATACTTGGAGGCCTTGTCATATTCCTTCAGGCCGGCATCGTCGTCATCATAGTAGGCATAGCACTGAGAGGGCCATGCGCCGTAAGGAGCCTTGACGACTGCCTGCACGCACTCACCGAAGATACGGGTCTTGGTCGGGTCGCGGCGGATGAACTCGTCGGAGACGATCTCCTCGCAGGTGACGATGGTCTTACGGGCAGCGATCGCAATGTCGATGTCGTGGAACTCGTCGCCGCAGATGATGCAGGTGCCGTCCGGAGAGGCCTGCTGGACGTGGATGATCGCGGTGTCGATTCTGGGAACGGGCACGGCGACGACCTTCTGGCCGGGAACCATGGGGTTCTCGATCTCAGCGCACTTGAGATCCTCGATCTTGGGCATGGTCTTGCGCTTTTCTTCGCTGATGCCCCAGAACTTCATGAGGCCGCTGCCCTGCATCAGGCGCACCGGCAGGAACGGAAGACCGAGAGAGGAAGCGTGCAGCATGAGCATCAGCACGTCCTGGGAATAGTCTTCATAGGTGAGCTTGCCCTGCTCGATGGCAGCACGGAAACGACGGGAAACGTTGGTGTAGCCGGAGTTGGCGGTGTAGCAGTTGATGTAGGCAGCCACACGGCCCTCGCCGATGAGCATATCGACTTCGCCGCCGCCGGGGCCGGCATAAACGATGAAGTCCTTCTGACCCTGACGCAGGATCTCGCTGACCGTGGCGTACGGTTTGCGGTTGGTGGTGAAGCCGCCGATCGCAAGAGTATCGCCATTCTCGACGTACTTTGCAACGGCATCGTGCAGTGACATGACCTTATTCAAGATAAAACCCTCCCTGATTTTGATAAACATTTTTATCGCCAAAGAGCTTTTTCGCTTGCATGGATTCCGTCAAAATTCCTGCGAAAGATGCTCATACAGGCTTCAGGGTAAATTATAGTGGAACTCTCCCGTAAAATCAATGAAAACACGCCCGGAAAGCGAAAAAAAACTGAACAAATTTTGATGTTGCTTTTTGTCATTTCCGTGGAGATGTCCACAGTTTGTTTCTCATGTCCCTCTCATTTTGCAAGATTTCCTGCAAGTTTTTCGCGTCACCAGTGAAAAAAAGCGCCGGAGGGTCTCCCCTCCGGCGCTTTCGTCCGTCCTTCCGTCATTTGCCGCGGCGCAGCGCATCATAGCGGTGCAAAAGCACCGCGAACTGCTCGCGCGTCAAAAAATTACGGTACTGCTTGTTGCCAGTTTCATCGCCCGCGATCAATCCCGTTTCCTCCGCCCAGGTGCGCGCTTCCACGCTCCATGCTGCCGGCGGCTTCTGCGCGAGCTTCTTGAGATAGGTCTCCAGCATTGCTTCAAACTGTTCCTGCGTCATCTCTTCCTCCTCATAGCGCGGCATCGGCGGCGGATAGCGCTTCGCGCGTATCATCGCGCTCGTATACGACCCGCCCGCGTCCCACTGGAAGTGCGGTCGATCAGGGAATTTTCCCCAGTCCCCGCCCCACGAAAACCCGATCATTTTTCCGATCTCGCCGACCCTTGCAAAAAATGCCGGATCGTCGTACGCATGCCCTGCCTCATTTTTGCAAACATCGAAGGCCAATCCTGCATGCTCGGCGTGGAACGACGGTGTCACCGCCCCCGCGGCCGCATAGCCTTTTTCCGCAAGCATTTTCTGATACGCTCCGTCGCGCACCGTTTCCGTCACCAGTACGCGCAGCCCCTCGCGCTCAGCAAGCGCGATCATCGTCCGGCAGTTTGCCGCTACGTCAGCGCGCAGATCGTCAATGTCACGGCTGTGGCGCATGTCAGTTCTCCTCCTGCGTCTTGCCGTTCTGCGTGCCGAAGTAGAACGCGATCACCATGAGATACACCGTGTTGAACTCCTGCGCCACCTTTGTCTGCACCGTCAGCACGCAGAAGGTAACCGTCAGGCAGATCGTCACCAGACTCTTCACGCTCAGAAGGTTCGCCAGTCTCTTTTTCAGAAGTTCCATTCCCTCACCTCTCGCAATCCGGCCCGCGGCACACCGTTTCGTACGTCACGCCGCCGGCCGTGTTTTCCGCCTTAGCTTTGGCGTAGTAGCAGGCGGCGCTCGTCCCGTAAGCGCCCCACGCCGCCGTCACCATCGTCGCGATCCATGGGAGCGTACCCATAAAACCTGACGCGACCGCAAACTTTGCCAATGCAAAGCCCTCATACGTCGTATAAAGCACGATCCCGCTCTCGAGCAGCAGCAAGAGCTTGGAAAAGCTCCCGCGCTTCTTTTTTGTGCGCCTTCTTTTCCCTTTCATCAGCTCACCCCTGTCATCAGCAGTGAAAGCACCGCCCCGATGAGCACATACAGCACGCGGTCGATCATCGCGTCCCAACGCCTCCCGCTTTTCTGCGTGATGGTCTTCACATCTGCCTTGATCTCCTTGACGTCTGTTTCCACGCTCTTTTCACGCGAGGCAAGCACCTCTACTGCCGTTACCAGTTTATTCAGATCTTTCTGCTGCTGTTCCAGTTTTTCAATGCGGTGCATGTTCGACCTGGCGCGCTGTTCGGTTTCCGCCAGCTTGACCGAAAGTTCCTGCTCTGTCATGACTCTGCCGGCACCGCCCTTTCAAAGCTTTCCCAGGTGTGGTGTTTTTCGTCCTCCACGATCCGCCAGGTAAAGCCCTGCGCCTCGCACTCAAGCCATGTAAGATAACGGAAATAAAACTCCACCAGCAGATGGCTTGGAATGATGTCAAGAATAATGCTCTCCACCTGCGAAAATTCCTCCGGCACGCCCACTGTGTTGGGAAACCAGACCTTGACCGTTCCCTTTTTCTCCGTTTCCTCCGCCAGCGCTTTGATGCCGCAGCCGCTGAGTGTCGAGTTGATGGCATCAAGCGTAAAACTGTCGGTGTTGATGCGCTCGAGCGCAGCGATCGCCTCACGCCGCAGTGCGGTCGAAACATTAACCGGACAGCGGGAAAAAAGCTTTTCCCGCCGCGCCAGCCCTTCGCCCTCCGCTGTCTGCAAAACGCCTTCCCTTTCGGCATATTCCATTGCGCCGTCCGCGCCGTCCAGCGCTGCACCCGCCGCGTACAGTTCTGCGCCGCTGAGCGTGCCGCGCTCGGTGAGGTAAATCCGCATCGGCTCCAGAAGACGGCAGAGATAATCATAATATGTCATGCCTCTTCACCCGCTTCGATCTCCGTGAGCGTCACCGTACCGAGCACCGGCAGCTCCGTTGCACTCACGCTCACATCTGCCTCAGGCGCGAGCAGATGGCAGTTTTTCACGCCCTCCACGCCGTAGAGAATGCTTGCAAGCTTTGCCGTATACACCGCCTCGCCCAGCCGCTCGCCGGTAAAGTACGCCTGCAGCGCCGCCGTCGCCGCGTCAATGATCTCCTGCATTGTCCACCCCTGCTCCGCTGTCAGTTCCGCGCGCACGGGGATCGTTCTCTCCGTCGGTGCTTTGACCGCCACGTCCACCGCGATCTCGCGTTTTTTCTGCAATGCCGTCGCGATCTCGCCGAGCAGCTTTTCCTCCGGCGCGCCCGCATGCGTGGAAACATACACATCTACTGTGCCGATACCGCGTGCGCGGCCAACCGCTTTTGCCGAGGCTACTGTCGGGAAGCGCATCGCTTCCTGCTCGTAAAATGCCGCGTTCGCGCCGTTCGGCAGCCGCTTGTAGCTCTCCAGCACGCGCTCGCGCAGCTTCTCGTCGCTTTCTTCGTCGCTGCCGCCGGAAAACGCCTCCGGATTTTCACATTGCGTGATCCCCACCGGATACACGGACATCAGGTGGATCGCCCCCGCGATGGCATTGCCGTGCGCCCCCGCTTCCACGGCGATCGCCGGCACATCCACATAGTTTTTTCCTTTGGCAAGCGTCGCTTTTTCCGTCGTTTCAAAGCGCACGCCGCCGCTTGTCATGGCAACGCTGCCCGCGTCGATCTCATAGTCCGTCACCGCCGCCGAAGGTGCTGAAAAGCGCAGCACTCCCGTCGCCTTTGCCGCCGGAAGGCGCGTCAGCGCCCGCGTTTCGGCATGATAGTCCAGATACCGCCCCGCCGCCGTCTGCGGAAAGCTTTGATTGAGCACCCAGTCCGCCTGCGCCAGCAGCGCCTGCACCTCGCTTGCAAGCGCGTAAAGGCGCACCATCGCGTCGCAGCCGTCGTTCGGCACGAAGCCCGCCTCTTCTGAAAAAATCGTGCGCATCCGCTCGTAGATCGCGTTCAGTTCTTCCATTTTTTCACTCTCCCCCTATCGTCACGACCGCTTCGCCTTCTTCCTCCCCATAGCGCAGCAGCACGCGCAGATTCAGGACATCTCCCTTTTCTGCAAGCTCCACCCCCGTCACCGTCAAGCCTCCCTCGTCCGCCAGCGCCTCGGCGGCATACTGCTTTGCCGCCGAGGTACGGTTTCCGCCTTTTTCCCGCCGCAAAAGGTGCAGCTTGCTGCCCAGCTCCGGCAGGAGTGAAAAGCTCCCGCGCCGCACGCTCAGTTTAAAAAGCACGCGCTCTAAAAGCTCGTCCCAGCCGCTCACGCGCACAAGGCCGCCCATACCGTCAGCCACATAGTCGCGGTCTTTGATCTTCAGCTCCATCTTCAGCCTCCCATTCCCAGATACGGCATACCGTTGATGAAGAGAAGGCCGTTGATATCAACGCGTCCATTGTTGTGCAGCACGATCTCCGCAGTCCCCGTGCCCGAGCGAATGCGCACCTCGCCGGGTGCCAGGTCGTCCGCGCTCTGCCCCACCGCGCCCACGGCGTAGGCCTCCTCGCCAGGCCGCTCGCCCGCTTCCACCACGCCCACCGCATAGGCCTCTTCACCAAAGGTGCCGCCGCGCACCACCAGCACATTTTCGCCCTTTCTCGGCCGCCACTCATAGCCTCCGGGCGCTGCGGTCTTCACCTCGCGTTTTTCTCCGCTGCTGAATACCGCCAGCTCGCCGCCCTCGATCGTCACCGTACCGTCCTGTGCCGAGGCCACGTCCTGCATCTCATGCTGGCTGAGTTTTCTCGATAACCACATCGTTCCTTCACTCCCTCTGCATCGTCACTTCGCACATTTCTCCGCTCTCGCCGAAGCGGCGGACGCACTCGATCACCCGAAACTCGCCCGCAAGGCCAAGCTTTGTCGATCTCCGGGCGCCGCCGAAAATCTTCCCGCAACCGTCACACGCAGCGTTTCCGCGCCATCCTTTGATTTTGCGATCTGATACTCCCCCGTATATCGCATCATCTGCCTGCCGCTGCGCGCCGGAACATAAAAAACTCTCCGGCTCGTGCCGCCGCGATCACAGAACGCCTCGTTTTTTACGCGCTGCTTTGCCCCCGCCTTGCTGTCCACCACCAGCGCCTCCGCGATCACGCCGTAACGCTTGTCGCAATAGGCAAGCGCCGTCACCGGTGTCTTTTCGTCAATGTTTACACAGGAGGCCTTGCGGTTCCGCTTTATTTCCAATGCGCCGGTCTTGTCAAAATAGGGCGCGATCCCGCCGTGCAGCGCCGCAAAGTCGTTCAGCGCCTTCCATTGGCTTGATCCGTTTGCCACGCGGTAGCGTGCCGCCGCGGTCACCGCGTCGTACCCAGTACACACGATGCCGTACGGCGCTACATGGTTTTTGAGGATCTCCTCCATCGTTGCCCACTGGTAGCTCACGCTTTCCGCCTCATTGTCGAGCAGCAGCGCCGCCATGCCTCGCCCGCTTACCTCAAGCTGCAAGCCCCTTTCGTCGCACGTTACGCCGCATTCATCTACAACACCCGCAAATTCAACCGTTCCGTCCTCCTTCGCCGTAAAGCGCACCGCCCGCCGCAGTGTCTCTGCCATCGCAGGCTCATACGCGCAGCGCAGCGTAAAGCTGTCGCACGGCACGCTCCCCGTGTAGGAAAACTCCCACTTCAAAAGCGTCGGCAGCTCATACTGCCCCCCGTCGCACGTTGTCAGATACCCCTTCATCACGGCAGCTTCACCCGCTCTCCCACCGCGATCCTGTTCGGATTCTTGATCTGCCGGTTCAACTTCAGCAGTGCCGTCAGCGTCACGCTGTGCGCCCGCGCGATCCCCCAAAGCGTATCGCCGCGCTTCACGGTGTAATATGTACCGTCACCCGGCTTCGCTCCGACTGACGCACCGTCTTTTTCCCCTCCGTCCACGCGGATCAGTGCCGTGTCGAGCGGACTCGTTTCCCAGAAGGCGAAGCGATAGCGCACATAGTCCTCAAGCGGCTGCTGCATCAGCTCCAGCGATACAAAA
>OKTB01000660.1_pt1 | contig 18200 bp, 10 predicted proteins | sample 1606131 | NCBI WGS metagenome assembly OKTB01 (sample SAMEA3879518, study PRJEB24766) | human gut metagenome | biome: human-associated habitat; feature: feces | place: USA | collected 1985/1987
CCTGCAGACCGCCATCAAGTCTGCCAACAAGGAAGGCGCACATGTTCAGGGCTGCATCAGCTATACCCTGAGCCCTGTGCACAACAACGAGTACTTTGCAGCCTACGCCAAGACCCTGGAAGAGATGGGCGCAGACTCTATCTGCATCAAGGATATGGCAGGTATCGGACGTCCGGTTTCTTTGGGCAAGATTGTGGCCAATATCAAGGCGGCGCATCCCGATATTCCTATCCAGTATCATAGTCATGCGGGTCCCGGTTTCAATATGGCAAGTATTCTTGAAGTGTGCGAAGCGGGTTGCGACTATATCGACGTAGGCATGGAGCCGCTTTCCTGGGGTACGGGACATGCCGACTTGCTCAGTGTGCAGGCCATGCTGAAGGATGCAGGCTTCCAGGTGCCCGAAGTCAATATGGAGGCATATATGAAGGTACGCGCACTCATCCAGGAGTTTATGGACGACTTCCTTGGCTTGTACATCAGCCCGCGCAACCGCCTGATGAACTCCCTGCTGATTGGTCCCGGACTGCCGGGTGGCATGATGGGCAGTCTGATGGCAGACTTGGAATCCAATCTGGAGTCCATCAACAAATACAAGGCAAAACGCAACCTGCCCTTCATGAAGCAGGATGAACTGCTCATCAAGTTGTTCAACGAAGTGGCATATGTTTGGCCGCGCGTGGGTTATCCCCCGTTGGTGACTCCGTTCAGCCAGTACGTCAAGAACCTTTCCATGATGAACGTCATTGCTATGGAGAAAGGCAAGGAACGCTGGGGTATGATTGCCGATGACATTTGGGATATGCTGTTGGGCAAGGCAGGTAAGCTGCCGGGTCAGCTGGCTCCCGAAATCATAGAGAAGGCCGAACGCGAAGGACGCAAGTTCTTCACCGGCAATCCGCAGGACAACTATCCCGATGCTCTGGACAAGTACCGCAAGCTGATGAAGGAGAACAAGTGGGAACTGGGCGAGGACGACGAAGAGCTCTTCGAATACGCCATGCACCCGGCTCAATACGAGGCTTACAAGAGTGGCAAGGCCAAGCAGGACTTCCTGGAGGATGTGGAGAAACGCCGTGCCGAACGTGACAAGTCTCCGCTGGACGATGCCAAACCCAAGACGCTCACTGTGCAGGTGGACGGTCAGGCTTACCGCGTGACGGTGGCATACGGTGACATCGACCTGCCCGCTTCGGCCACCGAAAAGGTGACAGCTCCCCCCGTAGGCGAAGGTCAGGACGTTCCGGCTCCGCTCGAAGGCAAGTTCTTCCTGACAAAGAATGCGCAGGAAACCCCGTTGAAAGTGGGTGACAAGGTGAAGAGTGGCGACCTCCTCTGCTATATCGAAGCTATGAAGACATACAATGCCATCCGCGCAGACTTTGATGGAACGGTTGTTGCCATCTGTGTCAATCCGGGTGACTCTGTTTCTGAAGATGATGTATTAATGAAGATAGGATAATGGAAGATATATTTGCAAAACTCTATGATATGACGGCCTTCAGTAACATCATTGCTGATCCGTCGTTCCTCGTGATGTATGCCATCGCTTTCATCCTGCTTTATTTAGGTATCAAGAAACACTATGAACCATTGTTGTTGGTACCCATCGCTTTCGGTGTGCTCATTGCCAACTTTCCCGGCGGCGAGATGGGGGTGATTCAGGCAGATGAAAACGGAATGGTCATGGTAGGCGGGGTGATGAAGAATATTTGGGAGATGCCGTTGCACGAGATTGCGCACGACCTCGGACTGATGAACTTCATTTATTATATGCTGATTAAGACCGGCTTTCTGCCGCCTGTTATCTTTATGGGTGTGGGTGCGCTGACAGACTTCGGTCCGATGCTCCGTAACTTGCGTCTCTCCATATTCGGTGCGGCTGCGCAGTTAGGTATTTTCACCGTACTGCTTTGTGCTGTGATGATAGGGTTCACTCCGCAGGAAGCAGGTGCGTTGGGCATTATCGGTGGTGCCGATGGTCCTACGGCTATCTTTACTACCATCAAGCTGGCTCCCCATCTGTTGGGACCGATTGCCATTGCTGCTTATTCTTATATGGCGCTGGTACCGGTCATCATTCCGATGGTGGTGAAGCTGTTCTGTACCAAGAAGGAATTGATGATTAACATGAAGGAGCAGGAGAAGCTGTATCCTTCGAAAACCGAGATTAAGAATCTGCGTGTATTGAAGATTATCTTCCCGATTGCAGTGACTACGATTGTTGCTTTATTTGTGCCCACAGCAGTACCTTTGATTGGTATGTTGATGTTCGGTAACTTGATTAAGGAAATCGGTTCGGATACAAGCCGCTTGTTTGATGCTGCTGCTAATAGTATCATGAATGCAGCTACCATCTTCTTAGGATTGAGCGTTGGCGCCACGATGACCAGTGAGGCATTCCTGAATTGGACGACTATCGGTATTGTGATTGGTGGTTTCTTGGCATTTGCATTGTCCATTACGGGAGGTATTTTCTTTGTGAAGCTGTTCAACCTATTCAGCAAGAAGAAGATCAATCCGCTGATTGGTGCTACCGGCCTGAGTGCCGTACCCATGGCAAGCCGTGTCTGCAATGATATTGCAACGAAGTATGACCCTAAGAACCATGTACTGAATTACTGTATGTCCAGTAATATCTCCGGCGTAATCGGCTCGGCTGTTGCGGCGGGTGTGCTGATTTCATTCCTGGGATAAACGGTCAGTAGGAAAAATATAAAGAAACTCCGGTATGGCTTTGTAAAGCTATGCCGGAGTTTTTTGTATGTTTTTCTTTGAGGGGCATTTCATTCACTAACCACCTTCCAATATTCAGCCATCGCCATCTTCTCCGCCAGATACGCATCAATCAGGTTGGTGTGTGCCTGCGTCCACGAGAGTTGTGCGGACAACACATCTGCCATGCTGGCTTTTCCTTCATTATAAGAGAAGGTGACAAGGCCCAGATTCTCTTCGGCGAGTGTCATATTCTCCCGGGCCGTCTTGACTTGCTGTTCAGTTTCCGTTAGCTTTGTGGTGGCTGCGGAGAGCTCTTCCAGAATATTGTCCGTTACATAGCTTTGTTGCAGCTTCTGTATGCCGATATAGGCTTTCTGTTGGCGGTTTGTCTTGAAGCGGGCTCCCCAACGGAAGATGGGGATGCTGACGTTGACCCCTGCGACGGGAGTATGAGGTACATCCTGCCCCATATAGGCGATTCCCGTATCCCAACCGGTGGCGAGGAACATGCTGACTTGTGGGTTGTAGCGGCTGAGGGCAGCATGCCGTTGCGCTTCACTGCGGGCGATGTTCACGGAGGTACTGGCATATTCTGCCCGGCGGGGCAGCACATCATCCAGGCCCAAAGGGATGATGGGAGCAGTCGGTATATCTATTTCGGCTATGCTGTCTATGGGAGCGTCCGGTTCCGAGCCCATAAGGATATTCAGTTTTTGCAGGGCAAGGGTATGGTTTTGGCGTGCCTTGATGTACTGCAATTCGGCTTCCTTACGTCGGGTGGAAATCATCAGCAAGTCTGTGCGGCTGATGGCACCGTCATCAAAGCGGTCTTGGATGATGTCGTACTGCTGTTGTACAATATCCTGAAAGGTAGCCGCGGCTTTCAGACCGGCACGGGCGGCAGAGGCATTCCAATAGACGGCGTCACTTTGATAGTGTATCTGGTCGAGGGTCAGCTCTGTGGTAAGTTGGTCCAGTGCCTCTTCGGCTTGCGCCACTTTCTTTTGGGCTATTAGGGAACCTCCGGTATAAAGCGGCTGCGTCAAGGTGGCAAGTGCCTGATAGGTATAAGGGTGGTAGTCTCCTTTCGGACTGTTCCATTGGTCCAGATGATTGAGATTGGCGGTACCCTCGGCAGTGATGTCAATCTGGGGCAGGAAACCGGTGGAGGCAATCTTGCGTGCCTCGGTACTGGCGAATGTTTTCAGATGCTGTTGTTTCAGAATCTGGCTGTATGCTTCTACCTTGTCGCGGTATTCTTCGCGGCTCAGATATGCTTGTTGTGCCCCGGCATTCAGTCCTGAGCACAGTAATGATAGAATAAGTATATTTGTTTTCATCATTCAATTGGTAAACTGTAAATTGTTGAATGTTCTCTCACTTGATTTTATGAATGGCGCAATAAGCCACCGGCAGCACGAATAGTGTCAATGCCGAGGCTACCAGCAAACCACCCATGATGGTTGCCGCCATGCCGCCGAACATGGCGTCGAACAATAACGGCAACATTCCCAGGATAGTGGTACCCGATGCCATGGCCACCGGGACAATACGGGTGGTCGTTGCACTGATAACGGCTTCACGCGGTGCTTTTCCGGCAGCGGTTTCCGTATCAATCTGGTCCACCAGCACGATGGCATTCTTGATATTCATTCCAATCAGCCCCAGCAAGCCGAGGATGGAGAAGAAGTCGAATGATTTCCCCAATACCACCAGTCCCAGTACAATACCTATAAAGATAAGCGGCAGCATCAGCAGGATAACAATCGGCTTCCGGTAGCTGCGGAACAGAAACAGCAAGGTGACGAACATAAGGAAGAATGTCAGCGGCAGGTTAGCTGCCAGTGCGGCATTGCTTTCTGCCTGGCTTTCCTGCTCTCCGAAGTATTTCATGGTGTAACCTTCGGGCACATCAATCTCTTCTTGCACTTGCTTCCATATACGGTTGAAGGCGGCAATGGCATTCACACCGCGGCGTGGGTCGGCCTGCGCCATCATCACCATCTGCCGGTTGTAGTCTTTCACATTGGAGAACTTGTACTGGAAGTCGAACCGGCTGACGACTTGTTCCAGAGTGGTTGTTTCGCGTGCAGTGCCGAATACGGGGAGTGTACGCAAGTCGTTGATGCGGAAAGAGTCGATAGTTTTATCCTTCAACAGAACGGGAAGTACCTGGTCTCCTTCCCTGTATTCCCCAAGTGTCATGCCGTTCGTACCGATCTGGATACTCTGTGCCATGCTTTGACGGGAGATACCCAACGGTTGTGCACGCTCCTGACTGTAAACGGGATGCCATACCGGTATCTTATTGCCCCAGGAGTTGCGCACGTTGATAAGTTCGCCGTCACGGTGCATGATGTCCAGAGCCTTGTTGGTCAACATGACCAGCGTATCCGTGTTATTGCCGATGAACCCGATTTCAATGGCGGCATCTACAGCAGGAGAGAGTTTGAACAACATGGTACGGGTGATGGCATTGGGATAGTTGGCCTTCATGTAGGCATCAAGGTTCTCTTCCTGCTTCTTGGTATATTTGCTGTCAGTTACTTCCACCAGGATATTGGCGAAGTTAGGTTTGGGGCCGACGGAAGTGGAGGCCAGATAGTAACGCAACGGTGTGCTGCCGAATGTGACGGATACCCGTTTCACTTCCGGCTGCTGCATCAGATGTGCTTCCACCTTTTTCATTTCGGTTTCTACTTCGCGGATGCTGTACCCGTCCGGATAGAATACATCTGCCCGAAAGTAGGGCTTGTCCAGAGAAGGGAAGAAGTTCTGGGGCATCAGCCCCATGACGATGAGGGAGAGGATGAACAGTGCTGTAATGCTTCCAAGGGTCAACGCCTTCTTGCGTATCAGTGTGCTGAGGATGGAGGCGAATTTATGGTAGAAAGGCTTGTCGTATGGGTCCTTGCTACCATCTTTAGCCTTTGCTTTCAGTATGAAGTTGCCGAATGTAGTGGTTTGTGTCAACGCCAGCACCCAACTTAATCCCAGGGAAATGGCCAGCACTACGAATAGCGGTTTCACGATTTCGGCTACGGAAGAGGGAGCCAGATACAGTGGCAGAAACGAACAGATGGCAATGAACGTTGCTCCCAGCAATCCCCATTGGGGGCCGGTGGCACCGTCTATCAGCGCTTTCCGGCGGTCGATGCCGCGGGCAATGGCAATTTGGGCATTATCTGTCACCACGATGGCATTGTCCACCAGCATTCCCATGGCTATGATGAATCCGGCGAGGGAGGTCCGGTTCAGACCTACGCCAAGAAACGACATAATGAGCAGTGTGCCTCCGATAGAGAATATAAGGGAAGAGCCAATCAGTACTCCTGCACGCATACCCATCACCAGCATGATGATTACAATCACAATCAGGATGGATTCTATCAGATTGATGATGAACCCGTTGTTGGCTTCTTTGGCAATCACGTTTTCGGGATACAGACTTTCCAGTTCCAGCCCCACGGGGATGAGGGGCATGAGTTCGGCAAGCCTCCGGTCTACCAGTTCACCGGTTTTTACCACATCCTTTGTCGGGTCGGTGGAGATGCCGATACCGATGGCGCGCTTCCCGTTGATGTGCATGATATTGCCGGGAGGTTCCATGTATCCCTTTTCAATGATGGCGATGTCGCCCAGCTTGACTTGTCCGCCGGAGGTAGTGATAACCTGGTTGCGGATATCATCGACAGTCGTGTAGGTACCGTTGGCCACAATGCGTAACTGTTGTTCTCCGGCACTGATTTCACCCGTATTGATAATCTGGTTCTGCGATTGCAGCAGGCCGGCCAGCTGCTTGGGGTCGATACCCATTCCTGCCAGCTTGTTTACGGAGATGAATATATGGATGACCTCTGTCTGTGTACCGAAAAGGGCTACCTTCATCACACCGTCTGCCGTGATGACTTGTGTCTTGATTCGTTCCGCCCAGTTTCTCATTTCTTCATAAGAGAAACCGTCGTCACCCACCAGGCCGTAATAGATGCCGAAAACGTCTCCAAAATCATCCGAGACGGTCGGCACAGAAGAGCCTGCGGGCAGTTGGGGCTGTATGTTGAGCACTTTACGCCGCAGTTCGTCCCACTTCTGCGGAATGGATGCGGCAGAGAGTGACGGTTGCAGTTCGAAGGTTATCTTGGAGAGTCCGTACATAGACTCTGACTTTATCTTGTAGACGCCGCTCATCGACTGTATTTCTCGGGAGATGGGTTCGGTGACGAGCCGTTCCACTTCTGCCGGCTCCGCTCCCGGGTAGCGTGTCATGATGACTGCCGACTTGATGACGAAAGGTGCGTCTTCCTTCTTTCCCAACCTGCCGAATGACAGTATGCCGCCGATAAGCAGCACAGCCAGAAAGAAGTAGACTATCTTCGTGTTGTCTAATGAATATTTGGCTAGATTCATAATGAATATTTTTTAGATAAATGGGGAATGTAATGTGCCAATGTGATTAATCACATTAGTACCTTTATTGCTTCTCCTTCTGTCAGCTGGTATACTCCGGCCGTCACAACGGTTTCTCCTGGTTCCAACCCTTTAGAGATAAGCAGGTTTGCCTCTCCCGTTGGAGAATAAACGGTCACTTCGCGGCGACTGACTTTATTACCTTCCACCACCCATACATACGTTTTCCGGTTTTCACTGTCGCCAAATACGGCGCTTAACGGTACATTCATCAGCTTTTCTTCCAGAAAGGGAGCGACATCCGATGCCAGCTTTATTTTGCATGTGAATCCCGGTTTTACGTCATAACGTGTACGGTCAAAGTGCGGGTCGTCAATTGTTATTGTCACCGGAATACCCGTCCCTGCTGTGGAGATGTCAAGATACTCTTCCAGTCTGGCATCGAAAGCCTCTGTGGGGTAGCTGTCGAACACCACCTTGAACTTTACGTCTTTGGCACGGAGCAGATAGAGATAATCATCCGGTACGGTGAACTTGATTCGTAGCTTCTGTGTATTTACCAGCTGTACAACCCCTTCTCCTGCATTGACACGCTGATAGTTCTCTACCAGCCGTTTTTCGATGGAACCCTCGAAAGGGGCTGTCAGCCGCGTATCCCGCATATTGTTGCCGGACAACTCGTAAGTGGATTTTGCTTTCTGATAGTTGGCTACGCTGATTTCGTATTCCTGCACGGAGATAGCCTGGCGGCCAAGCAGCCGTTTGTTACGTTCCACTTGTGCGGCAGCTGTTTCGTAGGCAGCCTTGTCGGCTGCATATTGCAGGGAGATGTCGCGTGGGTCGATGGCGGCAATCAGTTGCCCCTTTTTTACCCGCTGTCCCTCTACAACCGGGAGGCTGATGATTTGTCCGCTGACGCGGAAGGCAAGTCTCACATATTCCACGGCTTCCACTATTCCGGAGAAGTCTTTGCGGATAACCGACTGTGAACTGACTTGCGCAGTCTTCACCGGTCGGATAAGGGTATTGCTACCCTTTTGTTTTTGCCCGCACGACGTGATGAGCAACGCCATGACCAGGGCGAAAAGAAACATTTTTTTCATTGGTAAACAAGTATATAGTTATTCGTTCAGGTATATATAAAAACATAAAACCGGGAAAACAACCAAATGTTCTCCCGGTTATAGGATAAATGATGATTTAATGTGCCAATGTGCTAATTGGCTGCGCAATGTTTATGCTGCGCTATCACGCCGCAGGTCATTGGCACATTGGCATATTAATTTTCAATTCCGTCCCCCGTTCCAGCGTATATGGGTGTCCGTAGACTTGTATGTCCACTTTGCTGCCTGCTGTAAGCGAGATTTCGATTTCTTTTCCTACCCGTATGTGAAGTGTGTTTTTCAGATAATTCACCTTGAATGAATAGCTGTCCCATTTTTGCGGTATGACAGGGGAGAAACACAACGTCTCCTTCAGCACCTGCATACCTGCAAATCCGCGTACAATGGCCAGCCAGCTGCCGGGCATACTGGTTATGTGCAGACCTTGGTCCGCTTCGTTGTTGTAGTCGTCCAGGTCAAGCCGCGTGGCATGCAGGAAAAGCTGGTAAGCTTTTTCCACTTTGCCGATGCGTGCAGCCAGGATGGAATGGATGTGGGGAGAAAGGGAGGATTCGTGTACGGTCATCGGCTCATAGAACTCGAAATTGCGGCGGACGGTTTCCGTGTCAAAATAGAAATAATAGAGGTAAAGTCCGAGCAACACGTCGCTCTGCTTGATGTAGCAAGAGCGCAGAATGCGGTCCCATGACCAATGTTGGTTGATGGGGCGTTCTTCGGCAGGAATGTTATCTGTACTTTCCAGTACTTTATCCATATAGCCGTCATTTTGGATAAAAATACCCCGTTCCTTGTCTTCCGGCAGATACATGTGTTCGATGATGTCTCTCCACCGGGCACTTTCCTTCACTTGGTCGAGATTGGTGATGCGGCGTATGTGGGCATATTCATCCGGATATTGCTGTGCCACCATTTCCAGAAAACGGAGGGTCATCTTGAGGCACTGTATACAGGAATAGTTAGTGTACCAGTTGTTGTCCACATTGTTTTCGTATTCATCCGGGCCGGTAACCCCCAGTATGACATATTTCTGTTTGGGTTGGGAGAAGGATACCCGTTGTCTCCAGAAACGGCTGACGGCAATCATTACTTCCAGGCCATATTTAGCGATATAGTCCATATTGCCCGTCAGCGCTGCATGCTGAACGATGGCATAGACAATGATATTGTTACGGTGGATTTCCTCGAAGGTTATTTCCCATTCACTGTGGCATTCCTCTCCATTGTTGGTTACCTGCGGAAACAACGCTGCACCGTCCTTGAAACCCAGTTTACGGGCGTTTTCGATGGCTTTGGGAAGCTGGTTGTACCGATATGCCAGCAAGTTCTTTGCAATCTCTTTGGGAGTGGAGAGCAGAAAAAACGGTACACAACACAGTTCCGTGTTCCAATAAGTATTTCCGCCATATTTTTCTCCGGTGAATCCTTTGGGGCCGATGTTTAGGCGCGGATCATCTCCCCGGTAAGTCTGATACAGTTGGAATATGTTGTACCGGATACCTTGTTGCGCTTCCGGGTCCCCTTCGATGACGACATCCGTTTCGTCCCAGATTTCCTGCCAGGCCCTTCGATGCTCTTCTACCAGCGTATTCCAGCCTATGCTCTTGGCTTCGCGTGCCTCGGCCACGGAGTGTTCCACCAATTCACTCCGTTCGTGGTAGAGAGAAGAAGCGATGGCGGTGTATTTGATGAGTGTCACGTTGTCTCCGGGTTTCACGTCGGCACCTACGCTGAAACCGGTCTGCTTTTCCTTTTCTATCCGTATGGGGTTGGCAGTGGTTTCCTTGTTGTTTTTGAAGAATTGGTAAGTCATGGCGTAGCACACTTGTGCATCTTCCCGGCGGGTCTGTGTCCGGAGATAGGCACAGCTGCTGGTAGAACCGGAACGCAGTATGTTCCATATTTTCAGGTTTGGCAGATCGGCATCGTCTACTATATTCCCGTCAAGGATGGGCACGAGTGAGATTCTGCCGGTATAGTTGATGGAAGACACGCTGTACTTGATGAGACAGAGGTTGGGTCTTGCCATATTTGTGATATGCTCTACATGGATGCGGAGCTGGTTTCCACGAGGAGACGTCACCTCCATGTCCCGGTAGGAGATACCTTCCTTCATATCCAGGCGGCGGTTGAAGCTGTCGACATCCCAGCCTGCCAAATCGAGTTCCTCATCGATGAGGCGCAGGTTGATGCGGCTCCAGTCGGCAGCCTTGGGTATACGGGTGTAATATGGTGGAAATCCGTTCTTCCACCATCCTACGCGGGTTTTGTCCAGGAAAGTGATGCCGGCCACAAATGAACCACGGTAACTGTCACTGCTGTAAGGCTCCTCAAAATACCCTCGTTGCCCGAAACGTCCGTTTCCGAGGCTGAATATACTTTCCGACATCCGTTGACGGTCGGGGTGGAATTGGTCTTCGATGATGTTCCATTCATCGGTCTTGAGGTATTTTTTCATGGCGACGTGTTTTCTGTAGTTATCGCCGTAAAGATACGCAATATGCGGAAATAAAAGAGAAAAGTGAGGACAAAAATAGTGAAAGGGGAAGGGAGGGGATTAAAAAAGATAATATAGCACACAGATGACACAGATAAGGCAGATGAACACGGATTATTAGACAAACTTATCCGTGTTCATCTGCCTTATCTGTGTCATCTGTGTGCAGAAGTAGGAGCTTGGTTCTATTTCTCTCCCTTAGTCTCTTTAATTAAATATACACAGAAAGCACCTATTATCAGCATCACTCCTGCCAATACAAGCATATTGATTTCGGGGGGCAGTACTCCTTTGGGAGTAAACAAGGACAGAATACTGCCGCCCAAAGCTGCCGCAATAATCTGTGGAATACAGATGGTACCATTGAAAAGACCTAAGTAGGTACCCATATGTCCTCCGCTCAGTGCATTGGTCAAGATGGTGAACGGCAGTGCCAGCATGGCAGCCCATGCACAACCTATCAGCAGGAAGGAAATGAACAACATATACGGATTGCCGATGGCTTGCACGGCAAACAGTACGCCTACCCAGTCGGCGGCATTCTGATATTGCAGGCTCTTGGTGTCGAGTACTACTTTGGTCACACCATCTACCAGGTGCTCTACTGTAGGAGCGTCAAAAGCATTGGCAGCGATGCTGCCGTTGGTATAGGTCCACATGAACATAAAGGCAAACCAGCAGAAGAATTGTACCAGTCCGATAGTCCAGAATGCTTTCGGAGCCTTGATGAGCAGCTTCAGCATGTTGGTCTTTTCATGTTCCTCTTCTTCGGTGATGCCGTGATACTCTGCATATTCGGCAGGCGGCATCTCTTTTACTTTGACCGAAGTGTAGATAACGCAAAAGATAAGGATGGCTGCTCCGATGTAGAATGAGTAAATCACCGAGTCGGGGATTACTCCTTGGGGAGCTGTATTGCTGATGCCAATCCATGCAAAGATGAACGGGAAGAGATAGCCTACCAGGCTGCCTGCATTGCAGAGAAAACTCTGGATGGAGTAGGCGAGCCCTTTTTGTTTCTCATTCACCATGTCACCCACCATCATTTTGAAGGGTTGCATGGCCATATTGATGGAGGTGTCGAGGAACATCAGCGATACCAGTCCGAAAATCATGGCTGTACTTACTGCCATGCCGAAGCTTCCGGCATTGGGTAGCAGGCACATGACGAGTACGGCCACCAACGAACCTATAAACAGATAAGGGATGCGCCGCCCGAAGCGTGTCCAGGTCTTGTCACTGGCGGCTCCCACGATGGGTTGTACAATGATACCTGCCAACGGCGGTAATATCCAGAAATAACTCAAATTATGCGGGTCTGCACCCAAAGTGGAAAAGATACGGCTGATGTTTGCACTCTGCAAAGCATATGCAATCTGTACGCCGAAAAAACCAAAGCTGATGTTCCACAGCTTCCAGAAACTTAAATCGGGTTTTACTTTCATGATGGTTTAATATGTTTTATTATTTCGTAGTTCCTCTTATCACCAGATTGGTACGTACTATCTTGTTGTTGCTTTTCTCTTCTCCCTCCAGCCTTCCGGTCAGAATGCTGAAAGCGCTTTTACCTACTTCCTCGCCATGCTGCTCCACGGTAGTCAGCTTCGGGTCGGTGCTTTGCGCAATGGCTCCGTCGGTGAATCCGCAGATGGATACTTCGTCGGGAACTTTTACGCCGACCAGTTTGCAGGCATACAGTATGCCCGAAGCTGTCTCGTCGTTGATGGCAAAGAAACCGTCAGGGCGGTCTTCGCTTTCCAGCAGGTCGGGAGTGATGGAGATGGCACGTTCACGGGTGTCGCACAACAGAATCATGCTGTCGTCCACCGGAATTTTATACTTCTTCATGGCATCCAGGTAGCCGTTCCGGCGATTTTTGGTAATCTCCAGGTGGGGAGCCGCACCATAGAAAAGGATACGCTTGCATCCGGTCTGTATCATGTATTCCACGGCGGCAAAGGAGCCGGCATAATCGTCCACCACCACTCGCTCGGTTTTCAGCCCCGTGCAGATACGATCGTAAAAGACGATGGGAATATCGTTGTTCAGTAGCTCCTGGTAATGGTCGTATTGGGAAGTGTCCTTGGCAAGTGAAGCGATGACTCCGCAGACACGGGCGGCAAGGAAAGAATGCACAATCTTCACTTCCTGCTCGTACGATTCGCTGCTCTGCGCCACTATGATATTATATCCGGCATTTGCCGCCGCTTTCTCAATTCCGCTCAATACGCAGGAAAAGAAGTGGTGTACCAGTTGGGGGACAATGACGCCGATGGTATTGCTGCGGCTTGCGCGGAGATTTACGGCCAGTACATTGGGCTTGTAGTTATGTTCGCGCGCATAGGCATGGACAAGGTCACGAGTTTCCTTGCTGATGTCCGGATTGTCTTTCAGCGCTCTTGACACGGTGGAAGGGGAGACATTCAGCGCCCGGGCAATATCCTTGATGGTAATCTGCGGTTTATTCATGGTATAGTTTTGAGGACAAAGATAAGGTAAACTTCCCTAATCCGATTGCAAAAATAACGTAATAAGGTAAATTGTGCTTATCCGTTGAGGTTTATCGGGTTGTAAGTTTGTGCAAACGATTGCAGATACCCGTATTTTGACAAATTAAGGTGATATATAGTTCTATATTCCCTAAATGCTTATATTTGCAGTACGCAATTAATGATGATAACGCCATGAAACACATGAAGTTTTTGACTTTCTTTTTTTGTATTGCCTTTGCCGTATTTGCATGCAGCAGCAATAATGAGACAGACCCCAATGCTGGTGGACTTCCCGATAAGGAGGAACCTCTGGCTACAGACTTTGCTAAAGGTGCCGACATCAGTTGGGTGACGGAGATGGAACATAAGGGTATGAAATTTTACAATACCTCCGGTGTGGAGACCGATTGTTTCCAGCTGATGAAGGATTTGGGCCTGAATGCGGTTCGACTCAGAGTATGGGTCGACCCCAAAGAACACGATAACTGGTGCAATACGGCCGATTTGGTGACGAAAGCCAAGCGTGCCGCAGAGCTGGGCATGGACGTAATGGTAGACTTCCATTACAGTGACTGGTGGGCCGACCCTGGACAGCAGCATAAGCCTGCTGCATGGAAAGGACTGAACTTGGCCGACTTGAAGAAAGCCGTCGCCGGTCATACTGCCGATGTACTTAATGCGCTGAAAGCGGCAGGAGTTACTCCCAAGTGGGTTCAGGTAGGTAATGAAATCCGTTCGGGGATGCTCTGGGATGAAGATGCTGCATTGAGTGGTGCGTCCTATGATGTGAGGGAATGTGATGTAAAGGGTTCCAACAGCACTTCCGAGGAAGTGAAATACCGTGAGAACTTTGCCAACCTGGCTGCTTTTATCAATGTAGGATACGATGCGGTAAAGTCCGTCTTCGACGATGCCATTGTCATCGTCCATCTGGACAATGGATATGACAACGAATTGTATACCTGGTTCTTTGATGAACTGAGAGCCAATGGCGGTAAGTGGGATATGATAGGCATGTCGCTCTATCCTTACTGGACGATGCTCGAGCACAAGGAATATACAGCTGATAGAACTATCACCGAGTGTATTGCCAATATTAATAGTGTAGCCCGGAAATACAACTGTGACGTGATGGTGGTGGAAACCGGCATGGAGTGTGCCGACGACAAAGGGAATCTGGCAAGTGCTTCCGTGCTGGCAGAAGGGAAACGCCAACTGGCACGTATCCTGAAAGAGTGCAAGGAGAATACCGGCGGACGCTGCAAGGGCGTGTTCTACTGGGAACCGGAATGCAGGCCGAACCAATATCGGCTGGGGGCATTCACTGAAGACGGCCGCCCCACTGTGATAATGGATGCTTTTAAATAATTATATTAACAAAATCTTTTAAAGAAGAATGAGAAAGACAATACTTATCTTTTCCTGCTGCGCTTTTTTTGCCTTGGCGGCAATGGCGCAGCGTACAGAAGCATTGTTGGAAAAGAACTGGAAGTTCACCAAGGGAGATGTTCCCGAAGCAACACAAACAAATTTCGACGACAGTAAGTGGGAAACAGTGACCATTCCTCATGATTGGGCCATCTTTGGTCCGTTCGACCGCAACAACGATTTGCAGGAGGTAGCGGTTACGCAAGACCTTGAAAAGCAAGCTTCCGTAAAGACCGGGCGTACCGGAGGGTTGCCTTATGTGGGTGTCGGTTGGTATCGTACGGCTTTTGATGCTTCTGCAGACAAGCAGGTCACTCTGGTTTTCGATGGTGCTATGAGTGAGGCTCGGGTCTATGTCAATGGGAAAGAAGCTTGTTTCTGGCCTTTCGGGTATAACTCTTTTCATTGCGATGTTACCGGTTTGCTGAATGCCGACGGTAAAAACAATGTGCTGGCTGTCCGTCTGGAAAACAGACCCCAGTCCTCCCGTTGGTATCCGGGGGCGGGATTGTATCGCAATGTCCACCTGGTTACTACGGAACGTGTTCATGTTCCGGTTTGGGGTACACAGCTCACCACACCGCATGTTTCTGCTGAATACGCTTCCGTGCGTCTGCGTACTACAATACGGAATGCCGGTGATGCGGATGTTCGTATTTCTACTGATATTATTGCGCCGGACGGTAAGATAGTAGCCCGTAAGGATAATAGCCGGAAAATTAATCACGGACAGCCATTTGAGCAGAATTTTCTGATAAATGCTCCGTCTCTGTGGTCCCCTGAGACACCTTATTTATATAAGGCAGTATCTAAGATTTATGTAGATGGCAAACAGACTGACGAATATACCACGCGTTTTGGTATCCGCAGTATTGAGATTATAGCTGATAAGGGATTCTTCCTGAATGGTAAGCACCGTAAATTCCAGGGGGTATGCAATCACCACGATTTGGGCCCGTTGGGTGCGGCTGTCAATGTGGCTGCTCTTCGCCGTCAGTTGACATTATTGAAGGATATGGGATGTGATGCAGTCCGTACCTCCCACAATATGCCTACACCCGAATTGGTGGAACTCTGTGACGAGATGGGCTTTATGATGATGTTGGAACCTTTCGATGAATGGGATATTGCCAAATGTGAGAATGGTTATCACCGCTATTTCAACGAATGGGCAGAAAAGGATATGGTAAACATGCTGCATCATTATCGGAACAATCCTTGTGTGGTAATGTGGAGTATAGGAAATGAGGTTCCTACCCAATGTAGTCCCGAGGGCTACAAAGTGGCTTCTTTCCTGCAGGATATTTGCCATCGCGAAGACCCTACACGCCCCGTTACTTGCGGTATGGACCAGGTAACTTGCGTGCTTGCCAACGGGTTTGCGGCAATGATTGATGTACCCGGTCTTAATTATCGGGCTCACCGTTATGTGGAGTCTTATGAGACTCTTCCACAGAATATTGTGCTCGGTTCGGAGACGGCTTCCACTGTAAGTTCTCGTGGTGTCTATAAATTTCCCGTACAGAAGGGAGCCAGTGTGATGTACGATGACCATCAGTGCTCCGGTTATGATGTGGAGTGTTGTTCCTGGTCGAATCTTCCCGATGAGGATTTTGCTTTGGCTGATGATTATGACTGGACAATCGGACAGTTCGTCTGGACAGGTTTTGATTATTTGGGTGAACCTTCTCCTTATAGTACGGATTCCTGGCCCAGCCACAGCTCCGTTTTCGGTATCATAGACTTGGCAAGCCTCCCCAAAGACCGTTTCTATCTGTACCGCAGCCTATGGAACAAGCAGGCAAATACCTTGCATGTCCTTCCGCACTGGACGTGGCCGGGCAGGGAAGGGGAGAATACTCCGGTTTTTGTTTACACCAGCTATCCCAGTGCCGAACTGTTCGTCAACGGAAAGAGTTATGGCAAACAACGGAAACTTACTGCTGATGAAAGCCGTGCTTTGGAAGGTCAGGACTCCCTTGCTTTGCAGCGTCGCTATCGCTTGATGTGGATGGATGTTCCTTATGAACCGGGCGAAGTGAAAGTGGTAGCTTATGATGCTTCCGGTAAGCCTGCAGAAGAAAAGGTGATTCGTACCGCTGGCAAGCCCCATCATCTGGAGCTGGTTGCCGACCGCACCCGCTTGTCTGCCGATGGTAAGGACCTGGCATATATCACAGTCCGTGTCGTGGATAAGGACGGTAACCTTTGTCCGGCAGACAGCCGCATGGTAAACTTCTCGGTGAAGGGTGCCGGAAAATATCGCGCTGCTGCCAATGGAGATGCTACCAGCCTCGATTTGTTCCATCTGCCCAAGATGCCGGCTTTCAGCGGTCAGCTGACGGCTATTGTGCAGAGTGGCGAGCAAGCCGGTGAGATTGTGTTTGAGGCAAGGGCTAAAGGATTGAAGTCCGGAAAGCTGGTACTTTATACTTCAGAGAAATAAATAGCACTATTTGCTTCCACTCTACCACACCTGCTCTGTAACCCTTTGTTCATCGGTGTTTGAGGTGCGGTGGAAGCAACAGAAAAAGGTGGAAGCAAATTTTGCTTCCACCTCTGTTTTTAGGGCCGACATGATGTTAACTTGTTGTAATATAATAAGTTAACATCATGTCGGCCATTTTGTTAATATCGTGTTAATGGCATATTAATATTGTGCAGACACGTTATTCATATCCTGAAAGTATGTTGCTTGGTTCATACATGCATGGCATTTCTTCAGTAAAAGCTTTGTGTTTCTTTTGTTTTGTCTTGATGTTGTGTAGTGCTTAACGGCCATCATCCGATCTGTTGACGGCCGTTAGGCGATTTGTTGACGGCCGTTGGCAGATTGCTTTACGGCCGTTAGGCGGTGAAAAGTTCTGTGGTTCAGTTGAATAAACATATGCATAGCATGCAGGAATGCCGTATGTGGAGTGTACAGATGCATTGTATGATGGTGCAAAGTAGCCAAAATCAAATGACTTTTTCGTATTGTGCAACTGCATGCAATCGTTTGCATTGTTTGCTCCCCACATTTTACACATTCTTTATACTTTACTAAATTAATAAAGCATATTTTTGTGGCGTCATGCTTTAGGTACTTGAAAGACATTAGAAAGCAAAAGTACGAAATTATTTTTACGAATAATATATATAGGTAATTAATATTGTTAACTTTAATTTTTTAAATGCATGAAGCAAGTTAATCTTAGAGTCTGTCGTATGATTCTGCCCCTATTGTTTGGGCTATTCTTGTCATTGAGCGCTTATGCACAACAAGTCTCTGTCAAGGGACATGTGAAAGATTCAACGGGTGAACCCGTAATCGGCGCGAATGTGGTTGTGAAGGATAATTCTTCTATCGGTACGATTACCGATCTGAACGGAAACTTTGTTCTGAGTGTTCCTCAAAATTCAACTCTTGTAATTTCTTTCATCGGTTATAAGCCGGTTGAAATGAAAGCCGCTCCCAGCGTGACGGTAACTCTCCATGAAGATGCGGTGATGCTTCAGGAAGCGGTGGTGATTGGTTATGGTACCGTGAAGAAAAAT
>OKTB01000683.1_pt1 | contig 17767 bp, 17 predicted proteins | sample 1606131 | NCBI WGS metagenome assembly OKTB01 (sample SAMEA3879518, study PRJEB24766) | human gut metagenome | biome: human-associated habitat; feature: feces | place: USA | collected 1985/1987
CCTCTTGGAGTGGCGGCAGGCTGGCGGCTTCTTCATCCCCGCCCGTTTCCTGCTCGCCGAACACGGCACGCCACCCGGCTTCTTTCATCACAGACCCTTTCACCGTGAAGTCGGTATCTCCCCCTGACAGCAAGGCGGTGGTAACGTCTTTCACGCACTTGCCCGAAAAGGCTTCCAGCATACGCCCGGCTACCAGCTCGTAAACCGCCCGCTCGTCTTTGGAAAGTTCGCCGGGCAGGTTCTCGGTAATGATTAAGGCGTGGTGGTCGGTCACTTTGCCGTCATTCACGCTGCGGCGGTTCAGGGGTGTGCCGTCCAGCCCGGCGGCATACCCGGCAAAGCGGGAGTATTGCCCCAGCAGGGCGACACGTTCCGGCATTTCATCGAAAACGTCCTCCGGAATATAGCGGCTTCCGGTTCTTGGGTAGGACATCACTTTCTTTTCATACAGGCTTTGCGCTATGGAAAGCGTCTTGTCAGCCGAGAAGTTCAGCTTCGTGTTCGCTTCCTTTTGCAGCGTGGTAAGGTCGTACAAAAGCGGCGGTTCTTGGCAGGCTTCTTTCCTCTCAACGGATTTAACCACAAGTTGCCCGGCATCCTTTACCCGTTGCAGGGCGGCTATGGCTTCGGGCTGCTGTTCCCACTTGGCGGTCGATTGGGCGGTAAAATTTATTCCCCCGCTGGCAGTCGCCGCTTTGAGTTGCCAAAACTTGGCGGGTACGAAATTCTTGTTCTCCAAATAGCGGCTGCATATCATCACGAGCGTGGGTGTCTGCACCCTGCCCAGCGAGAACACCCCCTGCCCGGCGGCTACGCTCAACGCTTGGGTGGCGTTTATCCCTATTAGCCAGTCCGCTTCGCTGCGGGACTTGGCAGAGAAATAGAGGTTATCGTAACGCTCTCCCGGCTGCAAGTTATCCAGCCCCTCACGGATTGCCTTGTCGGTAAGGCTGCTTATCCACAGGCGCACAAATGGTTTCCGGCAGTTCAGGTAATGGAAGATATAGCGGAAGATTAACTCACCCTCACGCCCGGCATCGGTGGCGACAATAATCCGGTCGCACTGGTCGAACACTTCCTTTATCACTTTCAACTGTTTCAGCACGCCGGGGTCTGCCTTGTAACCTTTCTCCGCTTTCACCTGACGGGGGATTAATTGAAAATCGGGCGGCAGTATGGGCAGGCTCTCCCTGCGGAAGTTCGCCACGCCGTAGGCTTCCGGCATGGCAAGCTGGATTAAGTGGCCGAACGCCCATGTCACCATATACCCGTTACCGGAAAGATAACCGTCATTACGCCCGGTCGCCCCGATGATGCGGGCGATGTCCTTTGCCACGCTGGGCTTCTCTGCTATCAATGCAATCATAATTCTTTACTTTTTAATGGTGGATATTACATTTTCATTCCTCTGGACTTCTTGGGCTTGTCAGCTTTCAGGCTCTTGTCCTGCGCTTTCTCCTGCTTCTCTTTCTGCTTGGCGGTGGGCTTGTCCTGACCCTGTTTCAACGGCTCTTTGCCCTGCTTGGTGGCTTCGTTGGTCTTGCCCTCCGAATTGACCGCTACCTGCGTCCGGCTGTCGGGGGATTTGCCCAGTGCGCCGGGCTGCACATGACCGTTGAACTCAACGCCCTTGCCGTCCTTTAACCCGGCTACCTGCTGCTCTACGGGCTGTTGTCCCTGCTGCAAGAACTGGACGGCAGACCTCGGCAGGAACTCCAAGCCACGCTCCACCGCACTGACCTGCAAATAGGCACTGCGCTTTGTGCCGTCCCTGAATTGCAGGTTTTCCATTTTCACCGCTTGCCCGGCTTCAAAGGCGGCTTTCTGCTCCGGGCTGACTTGCACGCCGCAAATGGTATCGGGGCATTTCCACTTGTCAGCCCGCATATACTCCAGTTCATGCGTGTACCTGTCCCGGCTGACGAACACGGGGATTTGCTCGCCGCTTTTCGGGTCTTTGATTCGGGCGATGCCGCCCAAGTTGCCTGTGCCTTGCAAGTTGCCCTGTTCCTGCTTGGTGAACCCGTGTTCGTGGAACGGGCGTTGCAACAGTTTCTCGTCCTGCTGCACGCCGTGCAGCTTGGGTACTATCGTGCCGTCCTTAGCCTGATAGAAAGAGAGCTTGACATCGGTAGGTTTGAGGTAGAAGCCGCCCACCGTCCCCGAAACGGTATAGGTGTTGCGGGACTTGTAGCCACGCATCACCCGGTCGAAGTCTTTCGTGTTTTTCAGGGTATCGGCGGTGATGCCGACTTTCTTCAGGTTCTCCCAGTCGATTTTTGCCGGGTCGAAGCGGTAGCCCTGCTTGAACTCGTGGAAGTCGGGCTTCGGAACTCGAAGCATTTCAGCCCGCTTGTCGCCCTCCGGTGTCGGGTTGCGGTTGTTGTCCTCGATTGCCTTTGCGTCCCGCTCCGCTTGGGAAGCCTTGACGCTGAACAGTTCCAGCCCGGAAGTGTCCTGAAACTTGCGGTAGAAGTTGGAAATGAAGTTGCTGAACACATCGCTGTTCTTGTCCACCTGCATGAACTCGCCGCCGTGTCCGGTAGTGGGTGGCACGGTCTGCAAATTGCCGTCCTTGTCGATACCCTTAACGGCACTCACCTTTCCCTGCTGTTTATCCAAGACCAGCAGCACGTCTTTTTCCTGCCCCTCTGCGGGCGGGGTCATTCTGTTTGCCATAAATAATTGGAATTTTAGTGGTTACGGGAATAGTCCCGCCCAAAGGTAGCGACTAAATATGCTATATTTGGACGGGCGGCAAGGACTGTCCGAATTTGTCCGGTACTGTCCCAATTTGTCCGAGTGAATAAAAAAATATCCAACCAATAGTTGGAGAAATAAAAAACATCTTCGGCAAAATATTTGTTATGTTTTTTCAGGTGATTACATAATATACTATCTTTGCTTCATAGAAACAAAGTACATAAATATGGCTTCATTCAGGAAAGAGATACTTGGGCAGATTGAACGGATAGATACTGGGCGTATATTCAGGTTCCGGGATTTGTCGTTTGAAACGGAAAAGACCGCCAATGTTGCGGTGCTACTTTCCGAACAGAGCCGCAAAGGGGTACTGGTACGGGTTGAAAAGGGGGCGTACTATCGTCCCAAGAAATCAGTGCTGGGACTGGGAAAGCTGCCTGTCTATCAGGATGAACAGTTCCGCTATCTGACTGAAAAACTGAACGGCTATATCACGGGTGCTTACGTCTATAACAAAATGGGGCTGACCGAACAGGTAGCCACAACCATAACGATAGCCACTCCTAACCCGGTTCGCCGTTTCCGTTTCAAGAACTTGGATATAGAGTGCGTGAAAGCCTACTGCATGGACTACCCGGATGAAAGCCTTGTCCCGTACTTGCGGCTGCTCGATGCGATAAAGGACATGAAGCGCATACCCGGAACAACCGGGCAGGACATCTACAACCGGGTCAAGAGCCAATATTTCAACGGGTATAGCCTGCTGGAACTGGAAAAAATCGTATCTTTGGCGAAAAGTTACCCGCCACGTGTCAGAAAGGTGGTGGCGGACATACTGGGCGACATCAGACAAACCGTATTGCAAACAGAAATGGCAAAGACCATTCTTCCCACGACACGGTTCAACTTGGATTATAAAACAAGAAAAACGCAATTAAGATAAAATATTCAACCAATGGTTGCGAAATTAAGCATAAAAAAGAGAGTGAAATCAATCACTCTCTTTCGATGAACCCTTTGTGAACCCTTTTAATGGTTTTCAAATGCTTGTTAAACAGGAAGTTCAGCATTTCATAAAAGCAAAAACATTCAATTATGAACCCTTTGTGAACCCTTTAAGTGTATAATGAGTGCCTTTTCCTGTTGTTCCTTGTATTTCCAGCCAGTTATCCAGTTGCGACAAAATTCGATAAGCAGTAGTTTTACTGGTATTTAACAAATTCTGCACATCTGAATTATTTATACTCCCATTTTGGGCGGCATACTCAATAATGGGTATATACCTTTCATCCACTCGCTGCGCCAATAGCTGCGAACGTATATCGGTATAATAGGTAATCATCAGACCGCTTAACATTTCAAGTTTGGGTGGCAACAACTTGTATGCGCTGACAGCTTCCAAGATACGCTTGTAGCCACGTCCCCAGCTTTCAATATCCCCGCTTCTGAAAAAGGCGTTGGCGATTAGCGGGTTATAGGGAGAGGACGGGTGGCTTTCAAAAAGTTTTTCGGTCGTCCAGCTTTCCGGTAACTGTCCGGCGTTCCAAAAGGTGATATGGTCGGGGAACACGCTAATCTGAATGGGTACGGCACTGGCATAGTCTTTATGTGCCACACAATTCATCAGTGACTCCCTGATAGCTTCCACCGGGAACTGCGGTGTTTCACGCCGGGAAATTCCCTCGTATGATATATGATAAATCAGGTATTTGGTCTTTATCAAATCCATTGCCTTATCCACCTGCTCCATTAAAGAGCCGTGAACCTCGTCCTGAAACTCCAAGTTACCCTTATCATCCCGGAAGAAACCTATCTTGATATAAGCCCCGGTTACAAAGCGTTCCGGGTCGGGGTGGAACAACAGCAAGGCGGCACGGGTCGGACGGTTGGTTTGGGTGTCAATCAGCCGCAAATCGTGCAGCAAATTTTCGGTAGTATCTTTCAACACATCTTCGTCCACACGCCCGCTTCTCGCCGCTTCCTTGCGGAAACGGTTCAATGCGCCGGGGGAAAGTTCCTCTATGCCTGCCCACTCTATGGGAAACTCGTCCCAATGCCTGCCAGTACGTTGCAGGATAAAACGGTTCAACGCCGCACCTTTCAACTCCTGTTTCGTGCTGCCGCTGCGATAGTGGTACTGACCTTTGTAATTGATAGGATTGGAATAAGGCGGTACGTCAATCTCGATATATTTCAGCCCGTTTTCTTCCAGCAGGTTCACGTCCACGATGATACCCAGCACGTCACGCACTTTGTTCGGTATATCCTCCAGCAGTTTGTCGGCATCGGCAACGCCGACTACCTTACCGTTGTCATTCATACCTATATATATCTTGCCGCCTGTGGCGTTGGCAAAGCCGCATATCCATTTCAGATACTCGTCACGCCAGCTTTCTTTCCATTCCGTATTTTGGTTTTCATTCATAATCATTTCTTTGTCTGCAAAATTAGTAAAAATACTGTCTGTCAGGAAAGAATATCGGTTATTCTTCCTCTTTTATAAGGTGGCATAGCTCCGGGTCGTTCTTAATCCGGGTTATCTCGTCCTCGACAATCTGCCGGACTTCCTGACGGATGCGGTCATAGTTGGCTTGTATCTCCTCCTGCATCCGGTCGTTGCCGTCCTTGTCGGTGAAGTCGATTATCTGCGGCAACTTCACGTAACGGGCGGTTTCCCGCTTCACCTTTTCATTGTCCACCACGATTTCACAGTGGAAAATCTTCTGCTCTATCCGTTCATCGAAGTTGTCCGCCACAGCACCCACGAACATACCTTGCGTGAGGTTGGATATTTTGCTGGCGGGTATCAGGCTGTCCATTTGGGTGCTTATCGAGGTGGATTTTTCCCGCTGGTTGATTGTCATGCTCTGCCGTTTCTGCAACACCTTTCCGAAACGCTCGGACAGTATTTTTGCCGTTTCACCGACTACCTGACCGCTGAACACGTTGCCCACCGTATTTTGGATTACACGGCTTTCCTTGTCCCCATAGTCACGGGTAAGCTGGCTGTAATCCTGAAAGCCCAACAGAACCGCAACCTTGTTGCTTCGGGCGGTGGCAATCAAATTATCAAGCCCACGAAAATATATAGTCGGTAATTCATCTATTATCACCGAACTTTTAAGCTGACCTTTCTTGTTTATCAGCTTCACGATACGGGAATTATATAATCCCAGTGCCGCCGAGTAGATATTTTGGCGGTCAGGATTGTTACCGACAACCAAGATTTTAGGCTCTTTCGGGTTGTTGATGTCAAGTGAAAAATCATCGCCCGTCATTACCCAGTAAAGGGCGGGTGAAATCATCCTTGAAAGCGGGATTTTCGCACTGGCAATCTGCCCCTGCAACTGTTCAACTGCCGAACTTTCCCAAGCATCCACGAACGGGGAAAGATAGTTTTCCAGTTCGGGATAACTGCGCAAAATCGTGAAAACATCGGCGTATTTCTTGTTCAACAACTCTATGGCGTGCGGGAACGTGCAATACCTGCCGCCCTGATAAATGCGCAAGTACCAAATAATGGCTGCAAGCAGGATAATCGGGCTTTCCACGAAGAAGTCGCCCTGCTTGCTTATCCAACTTCGATTGAGGTTAAGCATTATCGTGTAGCTTGCTTCGTAGGCATCCGCAATGTCCGACATGAAACTGGCGTTTATCGGGTTGCATCGGTGGCTCTTGCGTGGGTCGTCAAAATTGATAATGTAGAATTTGGGCTTTACCTTATACCCGTCCAAGTGGTTAAGCAAATGATTATAAGTGATTTCCGATAAATCGGGAAACTTATAATCATAGCAGTAGAGCGCAAAACCTTTCTCGATTTGCTGTTTTATGTAACTATTTACCACTGCATACGATTTGCCGCTGCCCGGCGTACCCAACACAAGGCTGGCACGGAACGGGTTCACAACATTTATCCAGCCGTTATTCCATTTCTTCTTATAGTAGAACCGGGTAGGCAGATTTACCGAATACTCGTTCTCGATAAGCCTTGTTTCCTGCATGAAACTCTCGTTCTCTGTATTAAAGACATCATCCATTAGGTTGTTCTTCAACAACCGGGACATCCATGTACCCGCCATGAGCATACAGATATAGCCCGCCGATAGCGTGGCGATATAAAACACAGTGTCCGCCGTATGTGGCAGCGGAAGTTCCAGCAGCCACCAGTTCAGGAAAAACAACACGACACCCGCCACAAGGCTGCAATGTATCTTCGCCCACGTTATCTTTTCCTCTTTCACGCCCTTAGTGCCGATGCACGACAGGGCGAGGAACACCACCGCAAAAAGTTTCGTCCAAAGGACGGACGAGAACAGCCCGGTGGTGCGCTGGAAGTTCCACAGTATCTTGTCTATCACTTCAAACGTCACTCCCCATTCTTTCAGGGTGGAGTAACAGAACCAGTACACGTTTATTCCCACGAATAGAATACTGACAGCCCGCATAAAGTCCATGACCCTTGCAAGCCCTCTTAAATCATCTTCTTGTTGCATGATTGTTATGTTTTTTGGTTATTCGATGCGCCTTGTGCGCTTCTTTTTCTTCTTCTTTCTCTTTTGGCGGGCGGTGTCCTGCGGCTCGTCACCGCCAGATGCACCGCCGCCCAGCAAACCGCCGAAAGCACCCAGCACGGAAGCCATGCCCGAAACGATGTCGGATTTCGGCGTGAAGCCCGGCTGTTCCTGATGCGTGGGCTGGTCTTGCTGCGGTGCTGCCACTTCGGACTGGTGTATCTTTCCGGTTTCGCCCGAAAAACGTTCGTTGAACACGTTCGCCGAATACTCCTTGCCCAAGCGTGAACCGTTCAGCACCACCCGGCTGTCGTGGTCGATGAACGTAACGCCATAGATGCGCCCGCTGTCGTTCTGACGGAATACCACGTCAATGCCCCGCTTCCTTAGCTGCTGTTCCAGTTCCTTGCGGCTGCGGGCGGTCTGCATGGCAGTGGCTACAATCTTCCGGGTGCGCTCTTTCAGTTTCCCGTTCCTGATTGCTTCGCCCGATTTCTCCATTCTGCGCTGCACCGCTTCATAACCTACCGACTTGCCGATGCGGGAAGCCTTTACCGGGTTGCCTGTCTTTTCGCCCTTGTCATTGGTGGCGGAATAAACTATGCCCTGATAGGGCTTGCCGTTTATCTCGCCCTTGACTTCCTCGGCGCACACGTTGTAAGCGGCAAGCAAAGCCTTGTACTCCCCGAACGACTGGAAGCGGTAGCCATAGCAAGCCGCTTTCACGGTGTTGCCGACTTGGTGCTTCACGTCCCCGGCGGCATAGTCCACCTTTTTCAGTTCGGGGCGTTCGGCACGTTCCTTCCGCTCTGCCGGGTGCAGCCCGTATTTCTTTTCCAGTTCACGGGTGATTTGCTTGCTGCGCCGATGCTCGAACCTGTCATTCAGCGGTCTGCCGTTCTCGTCCACCCGCAACCCCACGATGTGGATATGGTGGCGGTCGATGTCGGTATGCTTGTACACCAGATAAGGCTGGTCGCCATAGCCCAACTTCCGCATATACTCTTTGGCGATGTCGGAAAGCTGCTGGTCGGTCAGCACGTCTTCCGGGTGCGGGTTTATGGAAATATGAAGTATCGGCTTCTTGGTGGATAGCTGGACGGGCATCTGCATTTCAAAGCTGCGCATACACTCGCCGATAGAGAAATTCCCGTCCTCGCCCAACAGCATCCGGTTGGAGAAAAGCACCTTTGCTTCCCCGCTGTCCACCTTGTTTTGGTTGTAAGCCAGTGCGCCGAACATATTGCCGCCCGTGCTTATTTTGGCAACCATAGTTCCCTGCACTCGTTTGTCAGGTCGATAACCTGACGGTTCAACATCGCCAGTTCGGTGGTCGCTTTCTCCAGTTTATAGAGAAAAGCCAGTGCCTTTTTCTCCGAAAAGTTGCTGTGCAACGCCTTTACGACTTGGTTGTAATTGACTGCAACCGCCCGGAACTGGGCGTAAAATTCGGTCAGCCGGGCGCAATATTCTACTGCCGATTTGTCCACTTTCACCACCCGGAACGGCTCGCCGAACAGCCGGGCGGCGATGAAACGGGACTTGCTCGTAACGCCCGACTGCTCCCATTGCGAGAGGAAGCGGGCATTCTCCCGGTCGTTCAGGTAAAGGACATGGCGATGCTTCGCCGGGTCTGCGAGGGCGGGGCGACCGCCCTTGTTAGGTTTTCTTGTTTCCATGCTTCTTTCAATTAAAAAATTACGACTTCGGAGTGATTTTTACCCCCGCAAGGGGCAAGGCGTTTTCAGGCACGGAAAACGGTTTTGTAGCATACAAAACACACCTTGCTATTTTCTGACGAAAATCGAAATCCGTCACGGACGGATTGGGGTTAGCGTGGAACGATAAGCCCAGCCATTCACCAGCCCTGTTTTACACCTGCGCCCCCTGCGGTTCGTTACTCCGCTGCAAAGTAACGGTGATTTATAATGCTGTAAAATAGGCGGTTGGTGGACAAAACGGGACAGCGCAGGACAAATCGGGACAAGGTTTTCAGGGGACGTTTTTTCTCCCTTTTTTTGCATCGGATTTCAAGATTGAAAGCAAGATTGAAAGAAATATTCCAATCAGGAAAGAATGATTGAAAGCAGGATTTCAATAAAACGTGATTGCAGGATTTCAATATTTCAAGAAAGAATGAAAGCAGGAAAACAAGATTGAAATAAAACAGTCTTTCAAGATTGCAATATGGAATGAATGATTGAAAGCAATAAATAAATCTATCAACCAATAATGAACGGAAGCAATATGGAAAACGAGAAAACACCCCTTTATGTCGCCTTTTCCACCCAAAAGGGCGGGGTCGGCAAAACCACCTTTACCGTGCTGGCGGCGAGTTACCTCTATTACCTCAAAGGCTACGATGTGGCGGTGGTCGATTGCGACTACCCGCAACACTCCATTGCCGGGATGCGCAAGCGGGATGCCGAGCAGGTCGGGGCGGATGAAGATTACAAGCGAATGGCGTATGAGCAGTTCACCCGGCTGGGGAAGAAAGCCTACCCGGTATTGTGCAGTTCACCTGAAAAGGCGATTGCAACGGCTGACGAACATATAGCCACCGGACACGTGCCGGATATAGTGTTTTTCGACCTGCCCGGCACGGTGAACAGCGAGGGCGTGATAAACTCCCTTGCGGGCATGGACTACATTTTCACCCCCATTTCAGCCGACAAGGTGGTGCTGGAAAGCAGCCTGTCGTTCGCAATGGCTATCCAAAAGCTATTGGTGAGGAATGAAGCCTGCCGACTTGCCGGGCTGTACCTCTTTTGGAATATGGTGGACGGTAGGGAGAAAACAGACCTTTACGCCGCCTACGACAAGACCATTAAGGAACTGGAACTGCCGCTGATGAAAACCTTTATCCCCGATACCAAACGCTACAAAAAGGAACTGGTGGCGGATAAAAAGGCGGTGTTCCGCTCCACGCTCTTTCCCGCCAGCCGCCCGCTGGTAAGGGGAAGCAACTTGGAAGAACTGATAACCGAAATAGTGTACTACATCAAATTAAAATGATATGGCAAAGCAAAGCGGCGGGATGCCGAAGATAGACGAGGATTTCATGAAAGAGCTTATCTCGCAAGGTGTTCCCAGTAAAGAAGATAATAAACCGAATGATGCACCACATACCAATCTTGCATCACAAGTTACCCAAGAGGAACAGCAGACGGAAACGGTGCGGGTGGAGAAAACGACAAACCGCAAGCGCAAGGGCGGTTCGGGCGACTACCGGGAAACCTACTTTCAGAAAGTAGAACTGGCAGACCGACAGCCCTTGTACGTGAGCCGTACCACGCACGAAAAGCTGATGCGTATCGTGACGGTGATAGGCGGGCGAAAGGTGACGGTAAGCAGCTACGTGGAAAACATTCTGCTGCGACACTTCGAGCAGTACCAAGACGAGATAAACACCCTGTACGAAAGCCACTTCCAAAAGCCTGTCTGACTATGGTAATCTATTGCATACTTACCGGGCTTTTGGTGTACTATATCGCCCTATGGCTGTGGTATCGCTACACGGACAGCCGGACATCACCGGGCAGAACGGATGATGCGCCACTCCCACGAAACGAGGTTTCAGGCTACACGCTGATAGGTGAAAGCCGATACAAGGGCGGACTAATCGGGACAGCGCAGGACAAATCGGGACACCTCCCGCAAGCGGCTGAAAATGATACTATTTTTGCGCCGCAGGCTGACGGACAGCCGGAAGAAAACATTCCGGCAGCAGCAGCCGAAGCGGAAGAAACGCCCGGTTACGAGAATGACGAACCCGACTACGAGGACGAGGAAATAGCCGGGTACATGGACGGTGACGATGATACCGGGCGGGCTACGGGCGTGAGCTTTGACGAACTGGGCGAAGCGGTACGCACGGCGAACGCCGACAACCCCACCGAAGCGGAGAAACGGCAAGCCGCCGGGACACTGGCAAGCATTGAGGGGACGAACCTCTACGATGCGGTGGTGGAGAACATCAACGGCGGGCTGGCAAAGGTGGCGGAACTGCTGGGACGCAACGAAGCGGAACTGGCTGCGGCTGCTGTCCCTGCCGGAACTGGCGATACAAGCGAGGAACACGAAGCGTTCGACATGAACGATTTCCTATAATATAATAATGTATAAGCCTGACAGCATGAAACAACGGGATTACGGTTGATTGGCAACCTGAAAACCAAACAGACAAACGGGACTATCCCCGACCACTAAAATTTCAAATTATTCACCAGCCGGGAAAGGCGGACTATCCACCCGCCGCCCGGCATTAAAAACAAATCACAATGAGAAAGAAAATCTTCTTGTCGGCGGCTATACTTGCCGCCGTGGTAAGTGCCTACGCACAAGGAAACGGGCAGGCGGGCATCACCGAAGCCACGAACCTAATCACCGGGTATTTTGACCCCGGAACAAAACTGGTGTACGCAATCGGGGCGGTCTGCGGCTTGATTGGCGGGGTAAAAGTATATAACAAGTTTTCAAGCGGCGACCCCGACACCTCAAAGACCGCCGCCAGTTGGTTCGGGGCGTGCATCTTCCTGATTGTCGCCGCCACTATCCTGCGTTCGTTCTTCCTCTAAAAAGGCGGCAATGTCTAAATATCCGGTAAACAGGGGTATCGGGAAGCCGGTGGAGTTCAAGGGGCTGAAAAGCCAGTACCTCTTTATCTTTTGCGGCGGCTTGCTCGCCGTCTTCGTGGTGTTCATCATCCTGTTCATGGCAGGCGTGAACCAGTGGCTATGTATCGGTTTCATCGTGTCGGCTTCGCTGCTGCTCGTGTGGCAGACGTTCCGGCTCAACGCCAAGTACGGCACGCACGGGCTGATGAAAGCTGCCGCACGCAAAAGACACCCACGCTTCATTATCAGCCGAAAGGCGATACCCCGGCTGTTCAACTACAAAAGAAGAAAGGAAGAAAGAACATGAGGAATATGTTAAAGGCTACCACGCTGGAGAGGAAATTTCCACTTTTGGCGGTGGAGAACGGCTGCATCATTTCAAAGGATGCGGACATAACGGTGGCTTTCAGGGTGGAACTGCCCGAACTGTTCACCGTCACCAGTGCCGAGTACGAAGCCATACATTCGGCATGGTATAAGGCAATCAAGGTGCTGCCCGACTACTCCATAGTACACAAGCAGGACTTCTTCATCAAGGAGAACTACCAGCCCGACACGGAAAGGGACGAGCTTAGTTTTTTAAGCCGCTCCTTTGAACGGCACTTCAATGAACGCCCGTTCCTGAACCATTACTGCTACCTGTTCCTGACAAAGACGACAAGGGAGAGAAGCCGCCGACAGAGCGACTTCTCCACCCTATGCCGGGGCAGGATTGTACCGCAGGAGATAGCCGACAAGGAAGCGGCGGCAAAGTTTATCGAAGCGGTCGGGCAGTTTGAAAGGATTATGAACGACAGCGGTTTTGTCACCCTTACCCGGCTGGCGGCATCGGAAATCACCGGGCAGGACGGAAAGGCGGGCATCATCGAGAAATACTTCTCGCTCTCGCAAACCGACACTACTTGCCTGAAAGACATCGGGCTGTACCCGGAAGAAATGCGGGTCGGGGACGATATACTGTGCCTGCACACGCTTTCGGACGTGGAAGATTTGCCCGGAAAGGTCGGGACGGACTGCCGATTTGAGAAGCTGTCCACAGACAGAAGCGATTGCAGGTTAAGTTTTGCCGCCCCGGTGGGCGTGCTGTTGTCGTGTAACCACGTCTATAACCAGTTCATCTTCATAGACGACCACGCCGAAAACCTGAAGAACTTCGAGCAGACCGCCCGGAACATGCAATCGCTCTCCCGCTACTCCCGTGCCAACCAAGTGAACAAGGAGTGGATAGACGAGTACCTGAACGAAGCGCATAGCAAGGGGCTTATCTCGGTGCGCTGCCACTGCAACGTCATGGCATGGAGCGATGACCGGGAAGAACTCAAACGCATACGCAACGATGTGGGAAGCCAGCTTGCACTAATGGAGTGCAAGCCACGCCACAACACGGTCGATACGCCCACGCTCTTTTGGGCGGGCATACCCGGCAATGAGGCGGACTTCCCCGCAGAGGAAAGTTTCTACACGTTCTTGGGGCAGGCTCTCTGCCTGTTCGTGGAAGAAACGAACTACAAGAGTTCGCTTTCGCCGTTCGGCATCAAAATGGTGGACAGGGTAAGCGGTCGCCCGCTGCACATCGACATATCGGATTTGCCCATGAGGAAAGGCATCACGACCAACAGAAACAAGTTCATACTTGGGCCGAGCGGGTCGGGTAAGTCCTTCTTTACCAACCACATGGTGCGCCAGTATTACGAGCAGGGTGCGCACGTGCTGCTGGTCGATACGGGTAACAGTTACTTGGGGCTGTCCCAGCTTATCCACAACCGCACGCACGGCGAGGACGGGATTTATTTCACCTACACCAACGAGAACCCGATAGCGTTCAACCCGTTCTATGTCGAGGACGGGGTATTTGACATCGAGAAGAAAGAGAGTATCAAGACCCTGATACTCACCCTGTGGAAGCGGGACGATGAAGCCCCCAAACGGTCGGAAGAAGTGGCGTTGTCCAATGCGGTAAGTGCCTATATCGAACTGATAGGCAAAGACCGTTCGGTAACGCCCTGCTTCAACACGTTCTACGAGTTTGTCCGGGATGATTACCGCCGACAGCTTGAACAGAAGAACGTCAGGGAAAAGGATTTTGACATTGACAATTTCCTGAACGTGCTTGAACCGTACTATCGTGGCGGTGAGTACGACTACCTGCTGAACTCCGACAAGGAGCTGGATTTGCTGCATAAACGCTTCATTGTCTTTGAATTGGACAATATCAAAGACCACAAGATTTTATTCCCGGTAACGACTATCATCATCATGGAAGCCTTTATAAACAAAATGCGCAAGTTAAAGGGAATAAGGAAGTTAATACTAATCGAGGAAGCGTGGAAAGCGATTGCATCGGCGAACATGGCGGACTACGTAAAATATTTATACAAGACCGTCCGAAAGTATTTCGGGGAAGCGATTGTAGTCACGCAAGAGGTAGAGGATATTATTTCTTCCCCTATCGTGAAAGAGAGTATCATCAATAACTCGGACTGCAAAATATTGTTAGACCAGCGAAAATACCTGAACAAGTTCGACAGCATACAGAACCTCTTGGGACTGACCGACAAGGAGCGTTCGCAGATATTGTCTATCAACATGGCGAACCACCCCGGACGGAAGTACAAGGAAGTTTTCTTCTCGCTGGGCGGCACACAATCGGCGGTGTACGCCACAGAAGTTTCGTTGGAAGAATATTACACGTACACGACCGAGGAAAGCGAGAAAATGGAACTGTTCGCCCTCGCCGACAAGCTGGGAGGCAACCTTGAACTGGCTATCAAGCGGCTTGCAGAAAGCAAAAGAAATCCCCAATCATCAACAACTTAAAAATTAGGAACATGAAATGGATTGACAATCTGATATATACGCTATTGTCCGCCTGCCTGCTGGCGGGCTGCGAGGACAGCGGAAGCAAGGAGCTGGAAAGGATGCAGGGCTATTGGGTACACGTCAGGGGACACCCGGCTTTCACACTCTCGGAAACGGGCGGCAGATACACCGTCACCCGGAAAGCGAATGTCAGGGGCAGAATACTGGAAACGGCTTACCCGGTAACAGAACGGAACGGCTGCCTGTTCATCGAAACGGGCTTCCGCATACAGTTCACCTATGACAAAAAGACCGACCGGATAACGCTCATGCCCGGCGGCGAATACAAACGAGTTACAAACCCTGAAAACAAAAGATAATGAAAAGAACAATTCTCCTTATGGCGGTATGCCTTTGCTTCATCGGCAAGGCATCCGCACAGTGGGTGGTGTCAGACCCCGGCAACTTGGCGCAGGGCATCATCAACACCACCAAGCAGATAGTGCAGACTTCCACCACTGCCAAGAACACGCTGGACGGCTTCATGGAAGCGCAGAAGATTTTCCAGCAGGGTAAAAAATATTACGATGCGCTCAAAGCGGTACACGATGTTGTCAAGGGCGGCATCAAGGTGAAGAAGTCCATTGAGCTGGTGGCGGAAATATCCGAAATCTACGTGCGAAACTATCAGAACATGCTGGCAGACCCGAACTACACGCCGGATGAACTCACCGCCATTTCAGCCGGGTACGCAAAGCTGCTCTCCGAAAGTGCGGACGTGTTGCAGGACTTGAAGAATGTAGTGAACGTGACGGGCATGTCGCTGACGGATGCCGAAAGGCTGGCGGTAATCAACAACGCCTATAAAAGCCTGCTCAACTACCGCAACCTCGTGAACTACTACACCCGAAAGAACATATCCGTGTCCTACCTGCGGGCGAAGAAGAAGAACGACACCGACCGGGTGCTGGCTCTCTACGGCTCGGCGGATGAACGCTACTGGTAACATATAAATCGGTATGCCTATGTTATTAGCAGCGGTGGATTTTGACAACCTGCACCAAGTGTTGCGGGTGCTGTACGATGAAATGATGCCCTTGTGCAGCAACATGACGGGGGTAGCCAAAGGGATAGCCGGGCTGGGAGCTTTGTTCTATGTAGCCGCCAAAGTGTGGCAGTCGCTCGCACGTGCCGAACCCATAGACGTGTACCCGCTCCTGCGTCCCTTTGCACTGGGGCTGTGCATCATGTTTTTTCCAACTTTCGTACTGGGGACTATCAACACGGTATTGTCGCCAGTGGTGAAAGGGTGCAACCAGCTTATGGAAACGCAGACTTTCGACATGAACGAGTACCGGGCGCAGAAAGACCGACTGGAATATGAAGCCCTGATGCGAAGCCCCGAAACGGCTTACCTCGCATCGGACGAGGAATTTGACCGACAACTGGAAGAACTGGGCTGGTCGCCCTCCGACATGGTGACCATGACGGGCATGTACATGGACAGGACGGCTTATAATATAAAGAAGTCCGTCCGGGACTGGTTCAGGGAGTTATTGGAAATGCTCTTTCAGGCGGCGGGGCTGATTATAGACACGCTGCGCACGTTCTTCCTAATCGTGTTAAGCATACTGGGTCCGCTGGCGTTTGCGATTTCCGTCTATGACGGTTTCCAAAGCACGCTGACCCGGTGGATTTCACGCTATATCTCCATTTACCTGTGGCTACCCGTGTCGGACTTGTTCAGCAGCGTGCTGGCACGCATACAAACCCTGATGCTCCAAAAAGACATCGAGCAGCTTTCAGACCCGGATTTCATCCCGGACGGGAGCAGCACCGTGTATATAATCTTTATGATTATCGGCATCGTGGGCTACTTCACCATTCCAACGGTGGCAAGCTGGATAGTGTCGGCTGGCGGTACGTCTGCCTATAACCGCAACGTGGCACGAGCTGGGTCAATCGCCGGGGCTGCGGTCGGTGCGGCAAGCGGGAAAGTAACCGGGAAACTACTCAAATAACCAACATCAATATTTAGTATATGGAATTTAAGTCATTAACGAACATCGAAACGAGTTTCCGGCAAATCCGGCTCTTTGCGCTGGTATTCATCTGCCTGTGCGCACTGGTGACGGGCTTTACCGTGTGGAACTCGTACAGCTTCGCCGAAAAGCAGCGGCAGAAGATATACGTCCTCGACAACGGCAAAAGCCTGATGCTGGCACTCTCGCAGGACATGGCACAGAACAGACCCGTGGAAGCGAAGTCGCACGTGCGGCGTTTCCACGAACTTTTCTTCACCTTATCACCCGAAAAGGGGGCTATCGAAAGCAACATCAAACGCTCGTTGTTTCTCGCCGACAAGACCGCTTTCAACTATTACAAGGACTTGGCGGAAAAGGGCTACTACAACCGGGTGATTTCCGGAAACGTCACGCAGACGGTGGAGATTGACAGCGTGAAGTGCGACTTCGACCAGTACCCCTACAAGGTGAACACGTATGCCCGCCAGTTGATTGTCCGGGAAAGCAGCCTGACGGTGCGAAGCCTTGTCACCTCGTGCCGGTTGCTTAACGCCACACGGAGCGACAACAACCCGCACGGCTTTATCATCGAAGCGTTCACCATTACCGAGAACAAGGATTTGCAGACCATTAAAAGATAGCCTTATGGAAAGAAAACGAAATTACATCGAAAAGGTGCAGGACTGGGCAGACGACCGCCTGCGCCGAATGTGCGGACGGATTACGCCGGGCAAAAGGCTGGCGGTTATCCTCGTGATGTTCTTCTTTTTCGGCGGCTTGTCTATCTACATCACCGTTTCATCAATCTACAATATCGGGAAACGGGACGGGCAAAGGCTGCAAATAGAACACATCAGACAACTGCCGTTGCACGGCAATGACACAACCAAAAGTATCAACCCGTTAAACAGACCGCAATATGGAAGAAGTACAGAAGAATGAGAACGGCACGACCGCACAGCAGGCGGACGGGAAGCCGAAAAAGGAAAATAAGCCCAAACGGGAACTTACCCCGCAGCAGGTGCAGCAGCGCAGGAAAATGATAGTCTTCCCGCTGATGTTCCTTGCCTTTGCAGGGTGCATGTACCTGATATTCGCACCCTCCGGCAAAGAG
>OKTB01000698.1_pt1 | contig 17470 bp, 20 predicted proteins | sample 1606131 | NCBI WGS metagenome assembly OKTB01 (sample SAMEA3879518, study PRJEB24766) | human gut metagenome | biome: human-associated habitat; feature: feces | place: USA | collected 1985/1987
ATCCATGCAGCTCGGGATTCGGACAATCCGTCTGCAGGCAGTAAAACTTGCGTTTTGTCATCCGACAAGCGGGAAAAGAGTATGTTATGAGCTTACGGACAAACTTACACTTTGAAAGCAAATCTGCGGTTTCGTGGCTGACCGCCCTGTGGATTTTTCTGATGACAGTGGTTTTTCCTTATTCTATGAAGGATCACTATTCCCAGATGGGCGTGCGGAAGTTTTCGTTTTTCCTGACAGTCAGTCTGGTGTGCCTGATTCCTGCAGGCGTGCTGGCGGCTGGAAGCTGGGGAAAAGACTGCGCAGCGAAGGTGTTTTTGCGGATGCACAAGCCGGAGTCAGACGCAAAGACGCAGACAGGTGTGCAGGCACAGACACCCAGCCGCTCGTTCTCTCAGCAATTTAGATATTGCCATGCTGTGTTACCTTGCAGCGATTTTCGTTTCGTGGCTATTTAGTGTTGACCGTGCGGCGGCATGGACTGGCACAGATGGCTGGTCGATGGGGCTGCGGACGCAGGTACTTCTTGTGCTGATGTATTTTCTGGTATCGAGGTATCTGATCTGGTGGAAAGGGCTGCTGGCAGTACATATGCTGGCGTCCGGCGGCGTGTTTTTGCTGGGGATCCTGCACCGGTTTTCGATCGATCCCCTCGGAATGTATCAGGGCCTGGATGAGTCGTGGCAGCTGTTGTTTCTTTCGACCATCGGGCAGGCGTCCTGGTATTCCGGATATGTCTGCGTGGCGCTGACAGCTGGAGCTGCGGTGTTTTTTATTGCAAAAGACAATAGAATCCGCATGGCAGCAGGGCTGTACTGCATGCTGGGCTTTGGAACGGTTGTGACTCAGAACAGCGACAGTGCGTTTGCTGCGATGGTGTTTTTGCTTCTGGGATTGTTTCTTGCAGGCTGCGACAGCTTCGATCGGATGGAACGGTTTCTGGAAACGCTGCTGTTGATGTTTGGAAGCTTTAAATTGATCGGAATTTTGCAGGAGTTATTCCCTGAGAAAGCAAAACAGCTCGGCAGCCTTTCGAAATTTTTATCAAAAAGTACGGCGACATGGGTATTTTTTCTGATCGTGTGCATGGGATACATTGTGCTGCTGTTGTACCGGCAAAAGCATGAAGCTGCAGAAATTATCCGCTGTGGGCGGACTTTGCGAAAGATTGCAGTGATCGGCGTGGTCGGTCTGATGCTTCTTTTTGTGGTGACGATTTGGGCGAATACAACCGGTCTGCTGCAGAAATGGTTCGGGGTTTCCAGTACGGGCCAGTATCTTTTATTTGATGAATATTGGGGAAATTCCCGCGGCTTTTCCTGGAGCATCACGGCGGAAACGTTTGCAAAGCTGCCGTTGTGGAGAAAGCTTACGGGCGTTGGACCGGACTGTTATTCGGTTTACTGCTATGCAGACACAGATCTTGCGGGCAGACTGCATCATTATTTCGGGCAGAATCAGACGTTGACGAATGCGCATAATGAATTTTTAAACCAGCTGTTCTGTACCGGCGGGATCGGATTTGCAGCGTTTGTCGGATTTCTGGCTGCTGCGGTGTGTCGCTTCTGGAAAAACAGGGAAAAAGAACCAATGGCGTTGATGGGGCTGCTGGCGGTACTCGTTTACGGTGCGCACAACTTTTTCTGTTATCAGCAGGTTTGCTGCATTCCGTTTCTGTTTCTGCTGATCGCTATGTCAGAAAATCTGGTGCGGAAAGCGGCAGAAAAATAGTAGAAAGGAATACCCAATATCACGAATCGCTTTTTGAATCCTGATCCTGATATCATAATAATGTCGAAATTACTCATACTAAGTCTCAATGGAGATGGGAAAACATCTGCGGAACGGAGAATGGTATGGGTAATTTTTTTGAAAAAAACAGCTGTTTGGAGAAGAAGGATAGCGCTGCGGATGCAGAGGAAAATAGAGAGAATGCCCGGTCTTGCAGGCAAAAAGTGCTCTATGCTGCAGGGCTTGCAGGCGGGTTATACGCAGTGCTTCGATATTTGCTGCCGCTTGTTGCACCGTTTGTGTTTGCTTTTTTCATTGTCCGAATTTTATATCCGCAGCTTTGCCGGGCAGAGAAAAGGCTGCGGATTCGCAAAGACATCCTGATGGCAGGATTTTTGCTGCTTTTGACCGGAATCCTTGCGGCTGGATTCTTTTTTCTGCTGTCAAAGGGAACTGCATGGGCGGTAAAAATCGGAAGTGAGTCAGGAGCGATCAAAGATCAGGTGAATATAGCGTTTGAAAATGGCTGTTGCAGGGCGGAAGAGCTTCTCGGGAGGGAACAGGGAGAAATTCGAACGTTTTTTCAGGATAAGGGAGACGAAATGGCGAAAACTGTCGGTCGGGAGATTTTGCCAAAGGCTGCGGACTGGACGGCGAAATCCTGCAGCTTTGCGCTGCGGACAGGAGCGTTCTGGGGGATCGGGATGATCGCGGCGTTCTGGCTGTGCAGGGATTATGCGCGTTTTTCGGAATGGATGAAAAAGAGCGAGATCTGGGAAAATATTGACAGAATCTTACGGATGACAGGCGGTTACTGCAGGGCGCAGCTGAAAATTCTGGTGATCATATCAGGAATTACAGTTTTGGGGCTTTGGATTGGAAAAGTCAGAAATGGTCTGTGGATTGGATTATTGGCAGGGATTTTGGACGCATTGCCGATGATCGGAACCGGCATTGTACTGATTCCGACTGCAATTTGGCAGCTTTTGAATGAAAATCCTCAGGGTGCGGCATTTGCTTCGGTTACCTACGTCGCGTGTATTGCAGCACGGGAGCTTCTGGAACCGCGCCTGTTGGGTGCGCAGATCGGTCTGCCGCCGGTGCTGATGCTTTTGTCAGTCTATGCAGGTGTGAAAGTGTTTGGAGCCGGCGGCATTTTTCTGGGACCGTTGTATACAGTGCTGTATACAGAAGGACTGCGGCAGATTTTCTGCAGAAGCTGAGGTTATTCAATTCCCATCAGGTGCTGCAGCTGAGAGAAACGCCTCTGTGCACAGGGGCAGACCGCGCCGTTATCCAGAACAATCTGGCAGGGGCGGCGATACAGCGTGCGGATATGCGCAGTGTTTACCAGGCAGGATTTGTGACAGAGAAAAAAGCTCTGGTCGAGTTTGGAGAGCGTTTCATTCAAGGAGCCGCTGCACTGGTAGATCTCAGTCGTCGTATGGACGGTGATGCGGTGCGCACCGGTCGCTTCGATATAAAGAATTTCATGGATTGGTATGAATAAATCCTGATCGGGCATCCTGAAATGCAGCCGACCGTTCGGAGAAGCCGGAATTTTACTTTTCTCGAGAACGCTCTGCAAACAGTGAAGAATCTGCAGGGTGTAGTTCGGATCGTCTTTGATTAAAAAACCCAGCGGTTCTACCTGATAGCGGAACGTTGTCATTGCCATTTCGGAATGCGTCGTAGTAAAAATAATGAATGCGCGCGGATCCTTCTGGCGGATTGCTGAGGCAAGTTCGATTCCATCCATGTCAGAGTGCAGATGGATGTCGAGAAAATAAACGGCATTTTCGGGCTGATCCGGAAGCAGATTCAGCAGCTCATGCGGCGTGTGGACGGCCTGTCGAATCTCCATGTCGTAAGCTTGAATGAAAATGTACTTTTCGATCATGGATTTGAGAAGATCAAGCTGAAGCGGGTTATCCTCACATAAATAAATTGGTATCATGTCATCCCCCATTCTGCCGCAGAAGCGGCATGAAATCTTTATGATTTAATGAGCGCAAGAGAGCGGGAACAGGCAAAGCCTGCTCATCGCGAACGGCGAAATTATTGAGTGAGCTATGCTCACGATATATTATGATAATTCTTTTTGAAGTTGGAAACAACAAGAATCTGTTTAAAAAGACCGTTTTCGCAGATCGTGTTGGAGGTCAGCTCCGGCGCATTGGCGATCAGCATATTTGCGGTGGGAAGTCCAAGACCGCTGTGCGCTTCTTTGGAAGAAATACTTGGCTTGAAAAGCTCTTCCAGAGGGAAAAGAAGCGGCTTCGTCGAGTTTTCAATATGAAAAATAACAGAATGCACCTTGCACACGATTGCAATATGAAACCGTTTCTGTTCGGTTTCGGAAGCAGCTTCGATCGCGTTATCCAGAAAAATACCCAGCACTCTGGAAAGAGTGAGCAAATCGGTGGAAAGTTCTGTGATTTCCTGCGTCAGCTCGAAGGAAACATCCAGCTGACGGTTCATCGCCTGTACCATTTTTGTATACAAAAGACCCTTGATCTCCGTCACCTTGATCAGCGACAGACGCGCAAGGGTGTCGTCCTGATTGACCAGAATGCTGCTGCTCGTGACGATACTGGAATCAAAATAATCCCGAAGCTTGTCCATATCGTTTTCCTGGATGTAGCCGGTAATGGTGGAAAGAATGTTCAGGTAATCGTGTTTGAACCGTCGGATGTCCTGATAATGATTTTCGAGCTGTGCCATGTAGTGTGTCAGATTTTCCTGCTCACGGGCCTGAAGCTCCAGCTTTTTGTTGGCCTGCAGTGTGTTGTAAAGCATCAGAAAAATCAGGACGTTTGCTGTTGCGAAGCAGAAAATCAGGATTCCGTTGAAGAACAGAATATCGCTCGGATAATGAAGCAGACTGCCGAAAATGATGTTGATCAGGAAAATACAGGAACAGATTGTGACCTCCAGAAACAAAAGCAGTTGAATCCGCGGAGGGATTACATTCTGATCCGTGACCAGCTTCCGGTGCAGACGGTTGCCGATAAACAGACACGGCAGGATGCAAAGGAGGGCGTGGAGGATGGAGAACAGGAGTGTGAGGGGAAGGGAGGTCAGAATGACATCAAAATAATATCCGGCGATACGCAGCGGAATAGTGACAGCGTAGTCAGTCAGAACACTCCAAGCCCATAGAATCTGAAAAAAGAGAAGGTTGTATAATCGATCCTTTTTATGAAACAGCAAAATAATAATCGCTCCAAGTAAAAAGATCGGGATGCCATATTGCCCGGAAAACGGGGCCAGAAAAATACAGATAAAAATTGTGTATAAGTATAGAGGGTAAGTGATTTTTCGGGGCAGACGTTTTGAAAGGATCAGATGACACATCAGTATAAAAGTGGTAGTTGAAATAAGTTGGCATAAAAAAGTAAGTAAAGTCATAAGCAAACCTCCTAGTGCATATATTATATTATCATGAGGACAAAGAAAGATGAAGCAGAAACGGAATATGAAAAAACGTAAAAATAATAACAATAGGTTTGCGTTTGGGTTAAAAAATGATGCGTTTAGGAAAAAATGATTTATCCATAAAAAGGTGTGATATCTTTAATACAGGAGGAGGGGACAATGATAGACAAGCTGGCAAACCAGATAGCGCAATGGAATAGAAGAGAATTAAAACTGACAGAGACAGAAAGTAAAGTCATAGAGTTTGGGCTTGGTGTATTTCTGGATGTGTGCGTAAAATTTTTGATTCTTTTTATGATCAGCGTTTTGATAGGAAAAGAAGTTGAATTTGCATTATGTTTATTATCCTTTTGTGGATTAAGATGTTGGGCAGGCGGAGTTCATTGCCCAACAAGAGGGACATGCTTATTGGCTATGATTGCTTTATGTTTTATTAGTCTTGTGGCAGGTAGCCTTTTAGAAAACTGGGGAATTGGAGTATTTGTTGTTTTATGGGGACTCTGCATTCTGATTTTATGGTTAAGGGCACCTGGAAGAACGAAAACAGCGTCATTGTTAGAAGCAGAAGAGAATCTTCGAAAAAAGGTATATTCTATATTATTTTGTGGAGGGCTGATTTTGCTGAGTTTATTGCTTACAAAATCGAACTGGCGTGGAATTATTGTAATTTCCGCACTGCTGGAGTCGCTCAGTATTCTTCCTTGTAAAAGGAATAAAATATAATACTGAAAAAGGAGAATATTTATGATGAAAGAAAAAACTGCAAAACTGGTTAGAAAAATTGCATTGAGTTCCGCAAAAAATGCAGTGAACAGAAAGCTGATTTTAATCCTGCATGAGCCCGAAGTACCTGAATTTGTCCGGAAATACATGGAGAAAAAGGGAAAGTAAATTCCGGAAACCGACGTGTGACAGCGTTTAAGACGAATTTCGCTGCGTTTAGGAAATTTTGATCTGTGAATGGACAGGCTATGTTACACTGTGAGACAGATAAGGCAGAAGGCGGTTACATAAAAACTCCGGGAGCCTTATTCATTGCCGAAAACGGCATAAAAAACAAGCAGAGCATGTGGGGAATTTGTGTGGTGATAATTAGATCGTGGGATAAATACATTGCTTTGCCTGTTTTTTAGAAGGAAACGAAGGGCGTGCAAAAATCAAAAAATGGTTTTTGCGCGTCTTTTCGTTTGCGGTGATGAGAGTGAAAATTCACTATCACTGAGTGAAAAAAGTGAATATTCACTCTGATAGGGTGAAAATTCACCTAATACTATTGAAAAAAGTGAAAATACAGGTATGATATAGCTAAGAACTAGATTTATCTAGGTAGGAACCGGGGGTATGGAGATAAAAGCCAGGAGGTGCTGTACGTGCAATATGAAAGCGAACGTATTGAATATAAATCCCAGATGATCGATGATATTTATAAAGAAGTGATCGCTTTTGCAAATACAGAAGGCGGCGTAATTTATATTGGAATTGACGATCAGGGAAATCCTACGGGAATTGAGAACATAGATGAAACTTATACCCGTTTGACAAATGGAGTCCGGGATGCCATTGCACCGGATGTGACCATGTTTGTGCGGTATGTCCTTCGGGAGAATAAATTTATTCAGATTGAAGTTGGAGAAGGCTCTTATAAACCATATTATCTGAAAGCAAAAGGAATCAAGCCGTCAGGCGTATATGTCCGTCAGGGTGCGTCCTGTGCACAAGCGTCTCCGGATCAGATTCGTCAGATGATTAAGGATTCTGACGGAGATGTGTTTGAAGAGATGCGCACCGTTGAGCAAGGATTGACATTTCAGGAAGCAGAAGAGGCATTTGCACGATATCATGTAAATTTCACAGAAGATAAATATATTGCATTGGGCCTGCGAAATATCCATGACGATCAGTATACAAACCTAGCGTTGATCTTATCAGACCAATGTAAGCATACGACCAAAATCGCGGTATTCGGAGACGATGCCAATACGGTATTCAAGGATGCGAAGGAGTTTGGCGGTTCTGTTTTCAAACAGCTGGAGGAAAGCTATGCGTATCTGTCCCTCTGTAACCGGACGACAGCGATTTTTAAAGGGCTGGAGCGGATCGAAAAATCGGATTATCCGGAGGAAGCTTTGAGAGAAGCGTTGCTGAATGCCCTTGTTCATCGGGATTACAGTTACAGTGGAAGCATTATTATCAATGTCAATAATTCCTGTATGGAATTTATTTCGATTGGAGGGCTGTTGCCGGGGTTGTCAGCGGAAGATATCCGGAGTGGAATTTCCCAACCGCGCAACCGGAGACTGGCGGAAATTTTTCACAGATTAAAACTGATAGAATCCTATGGGACTGGCATTCGAAAAATATTTGCACTCTATAAGGGCTGTGCGGTGCAACCTAAAATTGACGTGACGCAAAATACGTTTAAAATGATCTTGCCAAACAGAAATGCAGACATGCCAGAGCAGGAAGCTTTGACAGTTGCAGCAGAGAAACCTTCGACGGAAATTACGTCGCAGATGAAAATTGTGCTGGATTATCTGGCGGAGTATCAGGAAATGACGGAGGAAGAGCTGCAGGAGCTGCTGAATATCAAAAAAACGAGAGCATATTTGCTTGCACGTCAGATGAGTGAAAACGGATTGATCGATATTATCGGACGAGGAGCGGAAAAAAAGTATAAACTGAAATAATCAGGAGCAGCGCGCCCGGCATCATTTCATCCACCGGACGCGCCAATACTTTTCGTTTTCCGGTTGACAAATCCGGAGAATTTTTTTATCATCAATAACAGATAGAAAAGAAGCGCAGAAAAGGAATAGTAGAGATGGGAGCGCACTTCAGAGAGGCTGCAATGGTGGAAGCAGCTGTGCAGAACATTTTGAACCGACCCTTGGAGCTTTGCCCCAATAAGGCAGCGTAGGTCCGGCGTTAACGGATGCAGAGCGAACATGCAGAGTGCATGTTAATTGGGGTGGTACCGCCGGATATCCGGTCCCTTTGGGGATCAGGTATCTTTTTTTTATTCATGGCAATAAAATGCCCACAGAGTGTGCATTCTATTGTTTTTGAAAGAAAAATGTAAAACCGCCAGTTTAGATTTACAGGGAAAAGGAGAAATAACATGGCAGACAAAAAGATGGTAGAACAGATCACGTCCATGGAAGAAGATTTCGCACAGTGGTATACCGATGTGGTTCTGAAGGCAGAGCTGATCGGCTATACCAGCGTAAAGGGCTGTATGGCGATCAAACCAGCCGGCTATGCGATTTGGGAGCTGATCCAGAAGCAGCTCGACGAGAGATTTAAAGCGGCAGGGGTACAGAATGTATATATGCCCATGTTCATTCCGGAGAGCCTTCTGGAAAAAGAAAAGGATCATGTAGAAGGATTCGCGCCCGAGGTTGCATGGGTAACCTATGGTGGTTTGCAGAAGCTTCAGGAGCGTCTGTGCGTTCGCCCGACTTCTGAGACACTGTTCTGTGATTTTTATAAAAATGATATCCAGTCCTACAGAGACCTTCCGAAGGTATATAATCAGTGGTGTAACGTTGTTCGCTGGGAAAAAGAAACCCGTCCGTTTTTGCGTTCCAGAGAGTTTTTGTGGCAGGAAGGCCATACGGCACATGCAACTGCTGAAGAAGCAGAAGAGCGTACGATCCAGATGCTGAATGAATATGCGGATTTTGCTGAGCAGGTACTTGCGATTCCGGTGATCAAGGGACGCAAAACGGAAAAAGAAAAGTTTGCGGGTGCAGAAGCAACCTATACAATTGAAGCGCTGATGCATGATGGCAAGGCACTGCAGTCCGGTACCAGCCATAACTTCGGTGACGGTTTCGCCAAGGCTTTTGGCATCCAGTTCGCAGACAAGGACAATACTTTAAAATATGTACATCAGACCTCCTGGGGTATGACCACCCGTCTGATCGGCGCATTGATCATGGTACACGGTGATAACGAAGGTCTGGTGATTCCTCCCCGTGTAGCACCGATCCAGATCTGCATTGTGCCCGTTATGCAGAAAAAGGAAGGTGTTCTCGACAAGGCGTATGAGCTGAGAGACCGTCTGGCAAAGGATTTCCGTGTTAAGGTAGATGACAGCGACAAGACCCCCGGCTTCAAGTTTGCAGAGGCTGAAATGAGAGGTTATCCCATCCGTGTGGAGATCGGCCCCAAGGACATCGAGGCAGGCAAGTGCGTGATCTGCCGTCGTGATACTAGAGAGAAGATCGAAGTCGCTCTGGAGGATCTGGAGACCAAGGCAGCTGAGATCCTGGAGACCATGCAGAAGGAAATGCTGGAGAGAGCAAGAGCACACCGCGACAGCCATACTTATGTGGCACATAACATGGAAGAGTTCGAGCAGATCTTCAATGAGAAGTCCGGATTTGTCAAGGCTATGTGGTGCGGATGCCAGGAATGTGAAGACAAGATCAAGGAAAAGCTTGCTGTTACCAGCCGCTGCATGCCTTTTGAACAGGAACAGATCGCAGATACCTGCGTATGTTGTGGAAAACCTGCGAAAAAGATGGTATACTGGGGAAGAGCATACTAAGATAATATGTAACTATTCAGAGCCATGTAAATATCGTCAAATATTCGTCGAATGCCGGCATTCGTAAGAATATTTTATGATATTTATAGGGCGAAGTAACCACATGAGCAAAAAAGAAGCTCCATAGGAGCGTTTTGCGAATGGGGTTCTGAATAGTTATGAAAATATTTATAAGGCAGATGAAGACGCAGGCCGGTAGTATTGCTACAGGGTCTGCGCCTTATTTTTCAATGATAATGCTCGGAAATGAGGAAAAAGATGATCTTTAATACATTTGAATTGCATCAGGAGGGTTCCCTGCCGGGAGCACATTTAGTTACCTATATTCAGGAGTATTCGGAGGCAATGGCCATTAACGACAGACCGCTGATCCTGCTGTGCCCGGGAGGCGGCTATACCAGAACCTCCGACAGAGAGGCGGAGCCCATGGCACTGAAATTCCTGGCGATGGGATATCATGCGGCAGTGCTGCGCTATTCCTGCGCCCCTGCGGAATATCCTACTTCCTTAAAGGAACTGGCTTACAGCATCAAGTTCCTGCGGGAGCACGCGAAAGAGTGGCATATCGATCCCCACAAGATCGTAGTGGAAGGCTGTTCTGCGGGAGGACACCTGGCAGCCAGCCTTGGGGTGTTCTGGGATGAAGATTTTCTGGCAGAGAGTCAGGGACTTTCGGCATCCGAGCATGAGCTGCTGCGTCCGGACGGACTGCTGTTATGCTATCCGGTCATCACTTCCGGAGAGTTTGCCCACAGAGGATCTTTTGAGAATCTGTTAGGCAGCAGACAGGAGGAGCTGGGAGAGAAGCTGTCCCTGGAGAAACAGGTAACAAATAAAGTGCCGAAGACCTTCATCTGGCATACCTTTGCGGATCAGTCGGTACTGGTGGAAAATTCCCTGCTGTTCGTCAGCGCTCTCCGCAGAGCCGGAGTGCCCACGGAATTCCATATGTATGAAAAGGGAGCGCATGGACTGGCACTGGCGAATAAGCTGACAGAGACTAACGATGGAAGAGCCGTACAGGAGGAATGCACCTCCTGGGTTGAACTGGCGCATACCTGGCTGGAGAGCCTTTTTGCAGGAGATGTGGAAGACGGACTGCACGCACAGGGCAGAGAATGGTAAGAATAGCAATAAGAGAAAATGAAAATGCAAGGAGCAGTCATGGAACAGGCAGATACGATCATTCAGATCCCTCATTTCTACGGAAGTCTGAAAGGAATGCAGAACAAATTTGATAAATATGCAAGGCAGGATGCTTTCACAGGGGCCACCAGAGAGGAATGGGAAGCCTGGAAGGAGACTTCCAGAGAGACATTGAAAGAGCTTCTGGGATGGAAATATATGGAGACCTGTGATCTGGCCCCCCGCGTGGAAGAAGTCGTGGAGCTGGAGAACGGCATTCGTCGGGAAAAAGTGATCCTTCAGGTAGAGCCGGAAGTATATATGCCTATGTATATACTGATCCCGCCGAAGCAGAACGAAGGGAAGCAGAAATGTTTTCTTGCTCTTCCTGGGCATCAGGGCGCAGGTAAATTCAGCGTGGCAGGACGCAATGATATTCCCGCGGTAAAACGGATGATCGAATTCTACCATTATGATTACGGTATGCAGCTGGCGAAGCGTGGTTATGTGGCAATCTGTCCGGACTGCAGAGGCTTCGGAGAACGCAGGGATGAGGCATTGCAGAAAGGAACGGATGAGAAGTCCTTCCTGACCAGTACCTGTTTTCATCTGGCACATATGGCTGAACCTTTGGGAGAGACCGTGGCAGGTATGTGTACCTGGGATGCTTCCCGGCTGATCGATTATGTATATGAACGTGGCGAATGGGATACTGAGGACTTGGGAGTCATGGGATTTTCCGGCGGTGGTATGCAGACGCTGTGGGTCTCTGCTTTGGATGACCGTGTGAAAAAATGTATCATCAGCGGATATCTCTATGGATATCGTGACGCGTTGTTATTGCTCAACGGTAATTGCAGCTGTAATTATGTTCCCCATCTGTGGGAACACTTTGATATGGGAGATATTGCATCGCTCATTGCGCCGAGACCGCTGGCGGTCCAGTCCTGCCGGGATGACCATCTGAACGGCCCCAGAGGACTGGTGAATGTGACGGAGCAGATGGATATTGTGCGGAAGGCTTACAGCCTGTACGGAAAAGAGGAATATCCGATCCACGATGTCAGAGAGGGAGACCACTGCTGGCATGAAGAGGTATTGGATATCGCACTGCCAAGACTGTAAGACATTTATAACCCCTGTTAATAGTTACAAAATATGGAGGAACGTATGGAATATATCGTTCTGGATCTGGAATGGAATCAGAGTAACACCGGCAAAGAGGATGCTGTGGAGAAGCTCCCTTTTGAAATCATAGAGATCGGTGCCATCAAACTGAATAATGAACGTGTTATGGTCAGTGAATTCAATGAACTGATCAAGCCACAGGTCTACCATGAGATGCACAAGATCACCAGCAAACTGATCCATATTCAGATGCGGGAGCTGGAGCGTGGGAGACCATTCCCGGAGGTCGGAGGAGATTTTGTCAGATGGTGCGGACAGGAGGAGTATCTGTTCTGTACCTGGGGGACGTTAGATCTGACGGAGTTACAGCGGAATATGGCATATTATGAGATGCCGCTTCTGGCACCGGGACCGCTGCCCTATCTGGATGTGCAGAAGCTGTTCGCCATTGCCTATGAGGAGCGCAAGATCCGCAGAAATCTGGAATATGCCATTGATTTTCTGCATATTGAGAAGGATATTCCCTTCCACCGGGCGTTCAGTGATGCCTACTATACGGCAAAGATCCTGATCCGGATACTGGAGGAGCACCCGGAGGTAGTGGTGAATCTGTCCTACGATACCTTCTGTCCTCCGAAGGACCGTAGGGACGAGGTGAAAGCGCAGTTTGATACCTATGTAAAATATATTTCCAGGGAATTCAAGGACAAGACAGAAGCTTTCGCAGATAAGGAAGTCGTGTCCAGCAAATGTTATCTCTGCCATCGTAACCTTCGCAAGAAGATCAAATGGTTCAGCGCTAACGGCAGGCATTATTACTGCGTGGCTTATTGCGAGAAGCACGGCTATCTCAAGGGCAAGATCCGGGTACGCAAGGCATATGATGGCGGCGTATATATCGTCAAGACCACGAAGCTGATTCCTAAGGAAGAGGCAGAAGCTATTGCGGCCCGCAGAGATCACGCCAGAGAAGTGCGCAAGAGACATAAGCACAGCAAGGCGGAATCTGTACCCTTATGAAGGAACTGGGACTTACTGAGCTGATCCCTGCCATGTGCCAGTTTGACTACACCATGAGCGAGGCGGGCGGTGTCACCAATTTTGTCAGGGAATACACCCTGGCTTCCGGCGGATCTTATTGCGACTGCGGGTATAAGAAAAAGTTTAAGTAATTTGAAATAATCATTGTATTTTTACAACATATAGAATATACTAAAAATAACAGAACCCAACACGCCTCTCAACGATGCGGACCACGTTGGGTCTTTTAATTTTAAGGGGGAAAATATATGGGGGAACTAAAGCAACATCCATTACCGATGACAATAGACGAACAAATAGAAAACTTGAAATCACTTGGCTTAATTATTGAGAATGAGGAATATGCCAAGAAGATATTAAATGACATATCCTATTTCCGATTAATTAAGGCGTATAGTTTAGGATTTAAACCTAAAAATGGGAAATATGAAGAAGGCGTAACATTTGAGCAGATTGTAGAGTTATATCTGTTCAATGCTAATTTCAGACAAGTGACATTTGCTGAGATAGAAAAAATAGAAGTAAATGTCAGATGCAGAATTGCAAATTATTTTGCGGAAGTTTATGGAGTTCTTGGATATATGGAACCCCAAAATTTTGTGGACGAAGAATATCATCGGGCATTTATGGCTGATATCGAAGAGGAGGTTCGGAGAAACTCAAAGGCACCGTTTGTGAGAAATTTCAAAACTAATTATGCAGGTGGAAATTTGCCTATATATGCGTTGGTGGAGGTATTTAGTTTTGGCACTCTTTCAAAATTTTACAAAAACATGAAAAATGCTGACAAAAAGGCAGTTGCCAAGAGTTTTGGAATTGGATATACATATCTGGAAAGTTGGTTGGAGAGCATTTCTTATGTTCGCAATGTTTGTGCGCATTATGGGAGGTTGTATAATGCAAAACTTTCAAAGACGCCTATTCTTTACAAAGAATATACACAAGCCGGTATAGGAAACAATAGAATGTTTGGTGTATTATTGTGTATGAAACAGATTTTAAAGAATGACAAGCATTGGAATCTTTATGTAGATCAAATAGAATTGCTAATAGATAAATATGAAAAAGTAGATGTGAAAACGATGGGTTTTCCGGATGACTGGAAGAAATTGTTGGAACAGAAATAGGTGTAATAGAAGAGTATACAATGGAAAACACAGTAGATACCGGGATTCTACTTCCGGGAGGTGTACTTATTTCTGAAAAGAGAATAGTATGATCTCAGACACAGGAGGTAAGCACATGGATCTCGTCAAGATAGGAAAATATATTGCAGGCAAAAGAAAAGACTTAGGTATGACGCAGAAGCAGCTCGCCGAAAAACTGGGTATGAGTGACAAATCCGTATCCAAGTGGGAGCGGGGCGTGTGTCTGCCGGATGTATCCGTCTATTCGGAACTCTGCCAGATCCTCGGTATCAGCATCAATGAATTCCTGGCAGGAGAAGATATTGTCCGGGAAAATATTGCCAAAAAATCGGAAGAAAATATTATCGAGCTGGCAACGGACAGTAAGCAGAAGCAAAAACGATTGAAATACATTATAGATATTCTGCTTGTCACGGCGGCGATTGTTGTTTTGACGGTCGGAATCATGATATTCCGGAAAAATATGCCACAGAACTTTATCGTTCCGGTGGACAAGGACAGTATTGAAATGAAAACGGCGGAAATGCTGTCAGGCGTAGACGGTGCCTTTATGTATAAATACACGGCAACGAATGAATTTAAAACTCTATATATTCATATTTGGCAATACCGGGAAGGAAAGCTGGTAGACAGACAAAGGGCAGGGCTTTCGTATGAAGGAATGGATTCACCGCAGAATGGAACGATTATTATTGTACCGCAGTTTAAGGATCGTACCGTGAAAATTATTATTGCAGATGATGAATCGCAGGGAGATATGCTAATCCCAATCCTGGAGGATGTTCCGGAAGGAGAGCACTATGGATATGGAAGAGCTGCAACGGAAATTCAGGAGAAAACAGATATTGTCTATGATGAACAGCAGCCGCTTCTTGCGCTGATCTATGATAATGACGAAGCGAGAACTTTTGATTTTAGTTATATTGTGAACGACCAGCTGGATGCCCTTGAAATGGATGATTATGTGTACTATTTTTCTTTTGAGTTCCGAACGGAATAGATAAATAAACCCCATTCCGTGAAAACAGAATGGGGTTCGTTTTTAGTTTGCTGCTTTTGCCTTTTTCTCTCTCTTTAAAAACAGATACACACAGATACCGGCAAAAGCAATCGTTGCAGCGATCAGTATCGGCAATACCGGGATGGAACGGACATCTGTATTGATGAGCTTCAGTCCCTGATACAGTGTGAAGACGCCGAATACAGAGAAGATGGTGAAGGCTAGAGTATTGAGCAGCCCTTCCGGTGTCTTGCTCTTTAACAGATAGCCTAAAAGCATTCCCAGGATATCTGCTAAAAACAGTCCCAGAGAACAGCCGATCCATACGATCAGTGCGGAACTCATACCTTCATTGGCGCCGAAGGTGATGGCGGTAAGCTGTGTCTTATCTCCAAGCTCGGCTACGAAAAAGGTACAGAAAACTGCAAGCGGTGCGAACCGGATCCTGGATTTGCCGCTGCCTTCCTCTTCCTCATCATTGCTACCTGCATGTGTTGATGCGGCAAAATACAGAAATGCAAGTGCAGCAATGATCTTGATGAGCCAGCCGGGAATGAATTCGCTGACGAGCCCGCCGGCGAGGACAGCCAGACCGTTCAGTACCAGGATTGCGGCAGCGGTTCCCAGTATAATATCTCTTAATTTGTATTTTGAAGTAAGGGCGATCAGCATAAGCTGTGTCTTGTCGCCCATCTCAGCGATGAATTCCGTGAGAAATACTTTAAAAAACAATATCATTTGTATATCCCTCATTTATCTGATTATAATATAAATTGCATATACTGCATAAAGTGCAACCATACAGAAGCCTTCGACTCTTCCGATTTTCTTTTTGCTTCCTGCGAAGATCCATACACATACAGTAAATGCGATCAGTACACACAGATCAATGATGTTTTCCGTAATGATGCTGATGGGACTGATGGCGGAAGCGATACCCAGTACCATCAGGATGTTAAATACGTTGGAACCGATGGCGTTACCTAGTGCCATATCGACTTCATTTTTTCTGGCTGCAACGATGGAAGTCACAAGCTCCGGAAGAGATGTACCGATGGAAACGATGGTAAGTCCGATCAGCGTCTGCGTCATTCCAAGGTCGCTTGCGATTCTGGATGCAGCATCGACAGTGAGATCTCCGCCGAAGGCGATCGCAGCAGCACCGCCGACAATGAAAACAATGCTGAGCGGTACGGAGATCAGCTTGATCTCTTCATCGGAACCGCCTTCAATCTCTACTTTTTTCCCCTCTTTATTTGCTTTTAAGGCAATTCTGATCATGTAGAAGATATATCCGGCAAAAAGACCTATGAATATCGCACCATCGAAATGGCCCAGTGTCATTTTGGCCGGATCACCAAGTCCGATGCTTCCCAAAAGCAGTAAAAGACCGGCGCAGATCAGGGAAAGGGGGATATCTCTCCGGATAGTTTCCCGTGCGACTTCGACGGTGGCGATCATTGCACATACGCCGATCACGACCATCAGATTAAAGATATTGGAACCGACGACATTACTGACCGCAAGCTCATTGTTGCCTGTGATAGAAGCCGATACACTGACCGCTGTCTCGGGGAGAGAGGTTCCCATTGCTACGATGGTAAGTCCGATGATGATGGACGGAACATGCAGTCTCTTCGCTACACTGGAGCTTCCTTCTACGAAAAAGTCCGCACCTTTAATCAGCAGTACAAAACCGATTACAAGGAATACAAGAACAAGGGCAAACGGGGCATTGTTAATAAGTTTCTCCATGTTTTTCTCCTTTGCGTGATCCATTACAGTGTTGTCAGCCGAAAGCTGTGCGATGATAAGTATCGACAGAGATAAAAAAGACTCATGTATATCAATTATCTGCCAGTGTGTATTATACACAGACCGTTAATAGATATACATGAGTCTCATTATTTAAGATTTGCCAGATTATACTCTAAAATTATAATCAGAATGTTGACAAATCACACCTTCGTGCTAACTACTCCCTCATGGAATATTTAATTCTTGATAAATAATATCAAAAAGAATTGCCGGTGTCAACAGGTGAATGAAGAATTCGTAGGGAGTGTTTTGCATTATTGGTTTGCACTGTCTGCATCAATTACCGATTGAATCTGCTGCATCAAAGAGTCATAGTTATCCTGGTTATCAATTCCCCCAAGGATCGGATCCCCTACAATATTGCCATTTCTATCGACAAGTATTGTTGTAGGAAATGCCATAATAGCAGAGGCATATTTACCCGCATCGGAAGCAGAGTCAATGGAAATATTGCGGTACTTTGCACCTTGGCTTTCAAGAACGGCGGCA